>Ga0066903_100003998_pt1 | contig 12281 bp, 12 predicted proteins | sample PanSoiMetaGPlot1_FD_67491 | JGI IMG/M metagenome (GOLD analysis project Ga0066903, IMG submission 67491) | Tropical forest soil microbial communities from Panama analyzed to predict greenhouse gas emissions - Panama Soil - Plot 1 (version 2) | ecosystem: Environmental > Terrestrial > Soil >...
CCGACGTCGTAGATGTACTCGATCGCCGGCCGCGTCTCGTAGTTGGGGCCGCCCGTCAGCAGCAGGTAGATCTGGTCGAACACCTTGAGCGACGCGATCACCTGGAGGACCGCGACCAGCGTCGTGGTCCGGCCCAGCAGCGGCACCGTGAGGCTCCAGAGCTGGTGCCAGGGCCGGGCGCCGTCGACCGCGGCCGCGTCGTACAGCTCGCGGGGGATGTCCTGGAGCCCGGCCAGGTAGAGGACGAAGTTGAATCCCAGCGTCCACCACACGGTCATCAGCACCACGGCGGCCATGGCCAGGCGGGGCTCGGTCAGCCACGGGATGGGCGAGGCGCCCAGCCGGCCCAGGTAGCCGTCGATCAGGCCGAAGCCCGGCGTGTACATCCACGAGAACACGAGGAAGACCACGGACGACGGCAGCACGTACGGCGCGAAGAAGACCAGGCGGTACACCCACCGGGCGCGCCGGACGCGGTCCGCGAGCAGGGCCAGCAGCAGCGCCACCAGCACGAGCGGCGGGGTGGTGAAGACGGTGAACAGGATGGTGTGGGCGACCGACGCCCAGAAGGCGGTCGAGGTCAGCAGCTCGCGGTAGTTGTCCAGCCCGGCGAAGCCGGACAGGCCGGGCCGGACCAGGCTGGTCTGGAAGAAGCTCATCACCAGCGCGTAGAGGCTGGGGAGCACGAGGAACAGTAGGTACAGGACCCCGAACGGGACCAGCATCCCGGTCGCGGCCGAGGGCCGGCCGATGGAGCGTCCGGCGGCCTGGCCGCCGGTGCGCGACAGGGTCAGGGCGTCTGCCATGGCGAAATCCCCCTTGAGCAAGAGGGGGCAGGCCCCCCCTTCCAGAATCCCCCCTCTGTCCGGGACGTTGTGTGCGCCTTCGGCGCAGCCCTTCGGGTCTGCCTGACCGTCAGCGATCTCGGGAAGATCAACTCACACACAGGGCGAAGCCCATGCTCACGGCGACCCCTGGAATTTCCACAAGTCGTTTCGACCATCACCACGGCGGCTCCCCTTACGGCTCAGACCGGCGACACGGTGCCGGCCAGCCGGCGCAGCGACGCCAGCATCTGGTCCACCGCCTGCGCGGGCGTCCGGCCGCCGTTCATGACGGCCGCGACCGCCGACCCCATCTCGACCTCGAAGTCGGAGCCCGAGCCGCTGTACCAGGCGGGCGGGTCGTAGACCGCGCTGTCGGCCGCGTCGGCGTAGTGCGACTGCGGCTTCAGGTCCCGGTACGCGGAGCTCTCCAGGGTCGGCCGCCACGCCGGGATGTGGCCGCCCTCCGCCCACGTCTGGCTCTGGTCGAGCAGCGCCTTGATGAACGTCAGCGCGCGGTCCACCCGGGCCGGGTCGTCACGCTCCAGCCGGGGGATCACGAAGCTGTGGGAGTCGGCCTGGATCGCCGGCGTTCCGAGCACGTTCGGGAACGGCGCCATGTCGAACGGGATCTTCGCGGTCTGGAAGGTCGTGACCTCCCACTCGCCCTCCCAGTAGAACCCGGCCTTCTGGCTCGCGAACAGCGCGACGGAGCTGCCGTAGTCGAAGCTCGACGGGGCGAGGCCGCGGCCGACGGTCAGCTCGTGGAGCAGCTCGAGGACGGTCGTGGCCCTGGCGCGGTCGAGCGTCACGTCGCCGGCGCCGGACAGCACCTGGCCGCCGAGCTGGGAGTAGAGCGTGTAGAACGATCGCCACGTCGTGGCCGGGTCGTTGGCGGTGGAGACGGCGAGGCCGAACTGCCCGGTCACCCCCTTGGCGGCCTGGAGCGCGGACAGCAGCGCGTCCGGCGAGTCGATCGGCTTGAGCGACCCGTCGGCCTCCAGCAGGCCCGCCTTCTGGCAGATGTCGGTGTTGTAGTAGAGCGTGAACGGGTGGGTGTCGAGCGGGATCGCGTAGAGGGCGTCGCCGTGGTGCGACTGCTGCCACGGGATGGGCGCGAAGTCCTCCGCGTGCATGTCGTGGCGCGACAGGTCGTCGTCGGTCAGCGGCCGGAGCAGGCCGGCGGGGGCGAGCTGCGGCATGCGGGCCAGGTGCATGATCGCGACGTCCGGGGGCGAGCCGCCCAGCGTCGCCATCGACAGCTTGGTGTAGTAGGGGTTGCCCCAGCTCAGCGTCGTGGCATCCAGCCGGACGCCGGGGTTGGCCTTCTGGAACGCGTCCAGCATGGTCACCATCCGCACGCCGTCCCCGCCCCCGAACAGGTTCCAGTACGTGAGGACGTCGCTGCTGGGAGCGGCCAGCCCGAACCCCTGGCCGGGCCACCCGCAGGAGGCGCCGGCGACGGCGCCGGCCGCTGCCACCCCCGTGGCCAGGAATCGACGGCGCGTCAGCCTGCCGTTCATGTTCCCTCCTCCCCGTTGGGCGAACGTTCGCCGACGAACGTTCGCCCAGTACACCGCAGGTCGGGAGGGATGTCAAGGTCGGGGGGTCAGGCGGCCGCTTCGGTGAGGATCCCTCCGCCGCGGGCGCGCCGCTTCGGCACGAGGATCAGCAGGAGCCCGGCGACCGCGATCGCGCCGAACAGCCACAGGGCGGTCTGGACGTCGGGGCCGTCCGCGCCCAGGAACAGCAGGCTGCGCAGGCCCTCGGTCGAGAACCGGAACGGCGTCCAGCTCCAGAGCCAGGTCCGGTAGATGGGGTCGAGCAGCTCGGGAACCAGCCCGGCGACGGCCGGCGCCATCAGGTACAGCGGGGCCAGGATGGCGATGCCGCGCACGCCCAGCCAGCGCAGGACGCCGGCCTGGAGCAGGGCGAACGCGCCGCCCACCAGCGCCAGGAACCCGGCCGCCTCCCAGCCGATGGCGAGGTTCGCGTCCCACAGCCGGGCGAGGCCGATCACGACGCCGGCGCCGAGGACGGTCGAGGTGACCGCCGAGGCGAGCAGGGCGACCCGGCCCAGCGGGCGTCCGCCGCGCACGCGCGGCGCGACCGCGACGGCGAGGATCGACGTCAGCAGCGTCGCCAGCCAGAGCAGGGCGCTCGCGGCCAGGGGGAGCACCCTGCCCGCGGCCGAGGTGTCGTGGATGGTGACGACCTGGACGGCGGGCGGTGCTCCCGCGGCGGCCGCGGCGGCCGGGGCGCCCGCGGGCCGGGCGGCGGAGACGACGCTCCACGCGACCTGCGTGAGCACGGGCTCGGCGACCTGCGTGCCGCTGGGGTTGACGGCGCCGGAGACGAGCACGGTCGCCGACGGTCCGGCGGGACCGGCGCTGAACAGCAGCGCGCCGTAGACCTCGCGCGAGTCGAGCAGGCGCTCGGCCTCGGCCCTGGAGCCGACGGTGCGCCAGGACACCGCGTCGCCGCCCTGCGCGGACACCCGCTGCGCGATCGGGGCGAGCGCCACGTCGGTCGCGCCGACGGCCAGCGGCACGTGGTCGGGCTTCACCGTGGCCTGGACGCCGAACGTCAGCAGGCCGAGCACCAGCGCGATCAGCGCGCCGATCACGCCGAACGCGATCGCCATGACGCCACCTGGCGGGTGGCGACGGGCGGGGATCTCATCCGTTGGTGACTTCACCATGCGTTGATATTGCGCCGGTCAGGGGCAAGATGTCAACAAATGTTGAAATCCGGTACCCTGAGGGGCCATGGCCACCGAGGCAGGGCAGCGCAGGGGACGGCCGGCGGGTTCACCGCCCAACCGCGAGGCCATCCTCGCCGCCGCCCGCGAGCAGTTCGCGGAGCGGGGGTACGACAACGCGACAATCAGGGGCATCGCGGCCAGGGCGGGCGTCGACCCGGCCCTCGTCCACCACTACTACGGCTCCAAGGCCGACCTGTTCGCGGCGGCGCTGCGGATGCCGCTCAGCCCCCGCGACGTGCTGGTCGACGTGCTTGACGGGGACGTCGACACGCTCGGCGAGCGCCTGGTGCGGCGGTTCCTGGACATCTGGTCGGCGGAGGCGGGGGGCATCGGCGAGGCGGTCCTCGGCATGCTGCGCTCGGCCACGACGCACGAGGCGGCGGCCCGCATGGTCCGCGAGTTCGTCTCTCGCGAGGCGCTGGGCCGGGTCGCCGAGGCGCTGGACGTGCCCCAGGCGCGGCTCCGGGCGGCGCTGGCCGGGTCACAGCTCATCGGCCTGGCGCTGGCCAGGTACGTCGTCCGCGTCGAGCCGATCGCCAGCGCCGACGTCGAGACGCTGGTGGCCTGCTACGCGCCGACGCTGCAGCGCTACCTGGCGGGACCGCTCCCCGGCGACCACCCCTCGAAGGGGTCGTAGTCGACCTCCAGCGGACCCTGGGCCGGGCGCATCGCCTCCGGCACGTGTCGCAGGTTGATCCGGATGCGGGTCCACGTCGAGCTGCGCCCGCGCATGGAGTCGACCATGACGTCGGCGGGGGCCAGGTGCGGCACCACGTCCGGGTGGCGCTCCTTCCACCGCTCCAGGCCCGTCCTGGCCTCGGCCTCGCTGGCCGCCCTGGCGATCTCGATCATGGGGACCGTCGTGCGCCGGCGGCCGGAGGCGCCGTACGTCTTGCCAGGGGCCGGCGGGGCCACGTCCCCCGGCCGCCGCTTGGAGGGCTGGACGCGGGGCGCCTCGCCGGCCTGCTTCTCGAAGTGCGGCGGCCACGGGGCGTCGGGCACGCCCGCCGCCTCGTCGCGGCCCGCGAGCTCCAGCAGCGCCTCCAGCGAGCCGGCGTCGTCGTCCATGCCCTCCGCGGGGTCGCCGACCTCCGCCCACCGCCTCGGCATCGTGTCGATGGTGAACGCCTCCGGCTCGCAGTCCGGCACCTCGTCCCACCGCAGCGGCGTGGAGACGCGGGCGTCGGCGGTGGGGCGGACGGAGTAGGCGGAGGCGATGGTGCGGTCCTTGGCGTTCTGGTTGTAGTCGAGGAACACGCCGTGGCGCTCCTCCTTCCACCACTTGCTGGTCGCGATGGTGGGCGCCCGCCGCTCGACCTCCCTGGCGAACGCGACGGCGGCGCGCCGGACGTCCGTGAACGGCCAGCGCCGGTCGATCCGGCAGTAGATGTGGAACCCGCGCGAGCCGGACGTCTTGGGCCAGCCCCGCAGGCCGAACGCCTCCAGCGTCTCCTTCGCCACCATCGCCACCTCGCGCACCTGCGACCAGGGCACGCCGGGCATCGGGTCCAGGTCGATGCGCAGCTCATCGGGGTGGTCGAGGTCCTCCGCGCGGATCGGGTGCGGGTTGAGGTCGATGCAGCCCAGGTTGACGACCCAGAGCAGCTGCGCCGCGTCGGTGACGACGACCTCGCTCGCGGTGCGCCCGGACGGGAACCGCAGCTCGACGGTCTCGATCCACTCCGGCCGCGTGGTGGGCGCGCGCTTCTGGAAGAACGCCTCGCCCTCGGCGCCGTTGACGAACCGCTTCAGCGCCATCGGCCGCCGGGCGACGCCGCGGATGGCGCCGTCGGCCACCGTCTGGTAGTGGCGGACCAGGTCCAGCTTCGTGTGGCCGCTGCGCGGGAAGTACAGCTTGCCCGGGTTGGTGATCGTCACGTCGCGCCCCGCGACCTGGATGACCTCCGTGTCGGCCGGCATGCTCGCAACATACTTGACCGGATGAGATTGCTGATGTACCGCGAGGGCGCCGGACGGCGCCTGGGTGTCCTGGGCGCGGGCGGCGCCACGGTCGTGGACGTGGCCGCGGTGGCCGCCGCGGCGGGCGAGCCGGCGCTGGCCGACCTGCTGGCGCTGATCGACGAGGGCGACGAGGGTCTGCGGCGCGTCGCCGCGCTGCTGGAGCGGCCGGAGGCGGCGTCGGGGCCGGCCGTGCGGCCGCTCGACGGCCTGGAGCTGCTGCCCCCGCTGGACCCGCCGCGCGGCAACGTGCTGGCGATCGGCCGCAACTACGCGAAGCACGCCGCCGAGGCGGCCGCGGCGCGCGGCGCGGCGCCGGCGCCGCCCACCATCTTCACCAAGGCGATCACCACGATCGCGGGGCCGCACGCCGACATCCCGTTCGACGCCGGCGTCTCGGAGCAGATCGACTGGGAGGTCGAGCTGGGCGTGGTGATCGGGCGCCGCGGCATCAACATCGCCCGCGAGCGGGCGCTGGACCACGTGTTCGGCTACATGGCGATCAACGACGTGACGGCCAGGGACATCCAGAGCGGGTGGGGCGGCCAGTTCTTCAAGGGCAAGAGCCTGGACGGCTCGTGCCCGTCAGGCCCGTGGGTGGTCACGCGGGACGAGGTCCCCGACCCCCAGCGGCTGCGCCTGCGGCTGATCGTGAACGGCGAGGTGAAGCAGGACGCGTCCACCGAGGACATGATCTACCCGGTCGACGCCGTGGTCAGCTGGCTGTCGGTGGGCATGACGCTGCTGCCCGGCATGCTGGTGGCGACCGGGACGCCGGAGGGTGTCGGGTTCGCGCGGAAGCCGCCGGAGTTCCTGCGGCCGGGCGACGTCGTGGAGGCCGAGGTCGAGGGGATCGGGGCGCTGAGGAACCGCGTGGCCGCGGTTCAGAGCCCGTTGGCGAAGGTGTAGGGCTTGGGCGGGACGTCCTGGCCGACGTTGAGCTGAATCACCGCGTGCGCCTCCAGCGGGATGTCGCGCGGGTTGCCGGTGTGGCGCTGGCCGTTGACGTACGCGGTCACCGCGCCCTTGTCGGCCCCGACCTGGGTCGCGCTCAGCGGCTGGCCCCAGATGTCGAAGTAGTCGCCCAGCGTGAACGTGCGCTGGACCGGCGACTCGACGTGGATGACCCCGTCCTCGGCGTGGGAGTGCAGCCAGTAGAAGCAGGTGCCGGAGACTACGAACGGGCCGTCCGCGGTGTTCTGGGTCACGGGGTCGGGGATGCCGATGCCCGCGGGCACCGTGCGCGACTGGCCGTTGACGGAGATGGCCAGGTGGGCGTGGATGTGGAACAGGACCTGCTCCTGGGTCTGGCACTGGATGCCGTTGATGGTCTGGCCGGTCGCGGTCGGGCCGCCCCCGCCGGTCAGCGTCTGCCCGGAGCGGGTGAACAGGACGACCGCGAAGACGACGATGGTCAGCACCACCACGCCGCCGACGGCCAGGCTGACGGGCATGACCCACTCGGGCGGGCCGACCCGGCGGGCCGGCTTGCGCCGGCGTTCGGCGAGCGGAGGCGGTGCCTGGCGGCGCTTCTTGCTCATGCGGACGCTCAAATCTACCGGGGTGCGCCGGTGAGGATGCCGGTGAGGAGGGATGTGTCGTGACCGAGCTGTGCTTCATGCCGGCGACGGAGCTGGCGCGGCGCATCCGGCGGCGCGAGCTGTCGCCGGTCGAGCTGCTGGACGCGGTCCTGGCGAGGGTGGAGGCGGTCGATTCGCGGGTGCACGCGTTCGTGACGATCGACGCGGACCGGGCGCGGGCGGCCGCGCGCGAGGCGGAGGCCGCCGTCGGGGCGGACGGCGCGTCGCTGGGGCCGCTGCACGGGCTGCCGGTGTCGGTGAAGGACCTGGAGCCGGTGGCGGGCATGCGCCTGACGTTCGGCACGAGGTTCTACGAGGACAACGTGCCGGCGTTCGACGGGACGGCGGCCGCCCGTCTGCGCGCGGCCGGGGCCCTGCTGTTCGGAAAGACCAACACGCCTGCCTTCGGGCACAAGGACATGTGCGACAACCTGCTGATGCCCGCGACGCGCAACCCGTGGGCGCTGGACCGGACCTCGGGCGCGTCCAGCGGCGGGGCCGGGGCGGCCGTGGCGGCCGGGATGGGGCCGCTGGCCCACGGCACGGACGGCGCCGGGTCGATCCGGATCCCGGCCGCGCTCTGCGGCGTGTTCGGGCTGAAGCCGTCGTATGGGCGGGTGCCGCACTGGCCGGCGTCGGATCTCTGGGGCGGGCGGTCGCACCCGGGGCCGATGGCGCGGACGGTCCGCGACGCGGCCCTGCTGCTGGGCGCGATGGCCGGGCCCGACGCGCGCGACCCGCTGTCGATCGACGCGCCGCCGGAGGACTACGTGGCGGAGTGCGACGGCGGCGTGGCGGGGCTGCGCGTGGCGTGGAGCGCGGACCTCGGCTACGCGCCGGTCGAACCCGAGGTGCGCCGGCTGACCGAGGCGGTCGCCCGCTGCTTCGAACGGCTGGGCTGCCACGTCGAGGCGGCGGACCCGGCCTGGGACCATCCCGGGCCGTGGCACGCCGTGATCTACCGGGCCAACATCGCGGCCCGGCTCCGGCCGCTGGTCGAGCAGCGGCCGGAGTGGATCGACGAGTCGCTGGCCAGGGTGATCGAGCTGGGTCGCGAGGTCACGGCGGACGAGCTGCTGGGGGCGCACGCGTCGCGCACGCGGTTCTACGACCAGGCGCGCGCCTTCATGGAGGGGTACGACCTGCTGCTGACGCCGGCGATGGCGTGCGGGGCGTGGTCGTGGGAGCGGCCGCCGGCGGAGATCGACGGCCAGCCGGTCCAGCAGGTGGCGGGCGGGAGGTGGCCGCTGATGTACCCGTTCAACCTGACGGGATGGCCGGCGGCGTCGGTGCCGTGCGGCTTCACGGCCGAGGGCCTGCCCGTCGCGCTCCAGATCGTGGCGCCGTGGCACCAGGATTCGAGGTGCCTGCGGGCGGCGGCGGCGCTGGAGGAGGCGATGCCCTGGGCGGACAGACGCCCAGAACTGTAGTGCGACGTGCCTACTTGACAACTGATCGTGGAGGGACAACAGTTGGAGCCACAGCCGAGGTTGCAGTTCCTCCCTCCGAGCTGAGCAGCCTCCGCGAAGCGCGGAGCTGCTCGGCTCCATCACCCTCCCGACTTGGTGCGGGCGCGTCGCTTCGGGACGGGCGGCTCGGGTACGGGCTGGAGGTAGGGCTCGTTCCAGACGTCTTCCCACTGATCTGAATTTGGGTCCGGCCAGTCCCAGACGACGGCCCACCGGCGCTCGCCATCCGGCATCCAGCCGATCAGGCCGTCGAGCTTCCCGACCATGGTGATGCCGTTGTACGTCACGGCCACGCGGGAACCGAGCTCGAGACCGTCGCGCCACGCCTGCAGTTGATCGGCCATCACACCCCTCCACGGTATCACCACGCCCGCCGCCCTGCCAGAACGATCATGTGCTGATTCACCACTGCGTCAATGTCGTGCACCAGCGCGGAGCAGCTGTGCCGCCAGGTGTGCAGCGAGCGCACGTCGCGGTCGGTGCCGCGGATGAGCTGGGCCGACGAGGGAGGCGGTACGTCCTGGTGGGCGACGGCGTTGCGCCACGTGTTGAGCTGGTTGATCCGGCGCATGCGGTCGAGGTTCCGCTGATCGCGCCGCTCCAGCGCCTTCCAGATGTTCAGGTGCATGCGCTTGAAGTCGTTGCCCAGCGTTAGGGAGTTGGCATTGCCGCGGCCGAGCGCCGGCCGCTCCATGAGCAGGTCGCCGAGCACGCTTCCAGCCGAGGTGGGCTGGATCTGGCCGGCCAGGAATCCCACCGCCTCCCCGTACACCTCCCGGCAGTAGCGCTGGAAGTGGCCCGCCAGCAGCACGATGCCCCCATCAACGACGTGTCGCCTCATCGCGCGCTCCGCGGCGCCCGCCCCGCGAACGCCCCGCAGCAGGACGTCCACGCGGTCCAGCTCGGCCCGTTGGGTCGTCCTCCACTCCCGCAGCGCTCGCGATGGCATGGCACGGCGATCACGGTATCGGCCTCCGTGCGGTCCGCCAACCCACCCTGTTAAGGCCCGCCTCCGGCCTTCCGCCCCCTCCCCGCGAGGGGGGACAGGGCCGCCGCGCTACGGCGCCGGCGGCGCGAGGCCGAACAGGCGGGACAGGTCCGCCGCCGTCGGCAGCGACGCCTGCGCGCCCGCGCCGGTCGCCGCCGCCGCGCCGGCGGCGCTCGCGAGGCGCGCCGCCTCCGCCGCCGGGCGGCCGGCGGCCAGGCCCACGGCCAGCGCGCCCACGAACGCGTCGCCGGCCGCCGTCGTGTCCACCGCGGTCACCGCGAACGGCTCCACCGGACGCGGGCCGGAGGCGTCGCACAGCGCCGCCCCCGCCGCGCCCAGCGTCACCACCGCCAGCCGCGCGCCGGCCGCGTGCAGCTCGCGCGCGGCCTCCGGGCCAGGGAGGGCGCGGCCCAGCAGCGCCGCCGCCTCCGACTCGTTGACCACCAGCGCCTCGAGGCCGCGCAGCAGCGCCGGGTCGAGCGCGGCCGCCGGCGCCGCGTTGAGCAGCAGCCGCCGGCCCCCGCGCGCCGCCACCGCCCGCGCCACCGCCTCGACCGGCACCTCCAGCTGGAGCACCAGCAGGCCGTCGGCGCCGGCCTCCGCCAGCGCTCGGTCGACGTCCGCCGCGCCCACGCCGCCGTTCGCGCCCGCCGTCACCGCGATCAGGTTCTCGCCCGCGTCGTCGACCATGATCAGCGCCGTCCCGGTCGGCTCGCGGTCGTCCCTGGCCACGCCGGCCGCGTCGACGCCGTCGCGGGCGAGCTGGGCCAGCAGCGCGTCGCCGCCCGCGTCCCTGCCGACCCTGCCAACCATCGCGACCCGCCCGCCCAGCCGTGCCGCCGCGATCGCCTGGTTGGCGCCCTTGCCGCCGGTGAACGTCTCCAGGCGCCGGCCCAGCGCCGTCTCACCCGGCGCGGGCAGCGCCGGCACCCTGGCGACCAGGTCCACGTTCAGGCTGCCCAGGACGACGATCGGGGCCACGCCGCTCAGGGCTCGGCGCCGACCCGCGCCCGCAGCTCGGCCAGCAGCTCCGGCGACAGCTCGACGCCCTCGGTCAGCCGCCGCGCCCGCTCCGCGTGGCGGCGGTCGCCGGGCGCGCGGCCGCCCAGCTCCCGCAGGTCGGCCGCCAGCCGGTCCATGCGCGCGGCGAAGCCGGGCGCCAGCGCCTCCGGGTCGAGCGCCAGGAAGCAGTGGCCGACATTGCTCTCGCGGTCGGCGGGGACGAACGTGCCCACGACCTCCGGCCCGACCGCGGCGCCCGAGAGGACGCCGCTGAGCACCTCCACCAGCAGCGCCAGCGCGAACCCCTTGGTGCCGCCGAGCGGCAGCAGGCTGCCCTCGATCGCGGCCCGGGGGTCCGTCGTCGGCTGCCCCTCGGCGTCCACGGCCCAGCCCTCCGGGATCGGCTCGCCGACCCGCGCCGCCCTCAGGATGTGGCCGCGGGCGACCTGGCTGGTCGCCATGTCCACGATCACCGGGTCGCGCGACGTGGGGAAGCCCGCCGCGATCGGGTTGGTGCCCAGGTAGGGCGTGCGGGCGCCGGGGGGCGGCATCGCGGGCGGCGTGTTGGTGAACGCGAGGGCGACCGCCCCGCCGGCCGTCGCCCGGCGCAGGTAGAAGCCCAGGGAGCCCAGATGGTTGGAGCGCCGGACCGCTACGATGCCGGCGCCCGTCTCGCGCGCACGCTCGACCGACAGGTCCACCGCCCGGACGCCGGCCAGGGGACCGAGCCCGTTGTCCGCGTCCAGGACGACGGCGGCCGGGCGGTCGCCGGTCACCCGGAACGCGGGCCGGGGGTTGATCAGCCCGGCCCGCAGGCGGTCGAGGAGGAACGGCAGCCGGAGCAGCCCGTGTGAGGGCTGTCCCTCGAGCTCGGCCGCGACCAGGCTGCCGGCCACCACCGCGCCATCGGCCTCTGGGACGTCCAGGCCGGCGAGCGCGCGGATGACGTATAGATGCAGCGCGTCGGAGGAAAAGCGTGACAACTCGGAACCTCGCCAGGGACATGATGGGACCCGAATGGGATCCCTTGTCGATGACGTATGACATCTGAGCCATTCACACTGTTGGGAATGGCTCCAGAGGACGCCGAGCGGGGCTCTCGCGACCTGGATCCCGCCACGCAGTTCCCCGTGCTGTTCGAGCGGGAGTACCTGAACGTGTTCCGCACCATCCGGGCGATGGTCCTCAACGATCAGGAGGCCGAGGACCTGACCCAGGATGCGTTCACGCGCGCCTACCGGGCTCGACTCCGGTACAAGCCGACGGCCCCGCCGGGCGCGTGGCTCCACCGGATCGCGGTCAACACGGCGATCTCCCACCTGCGCCGCCAGAAGCTGGCCCGCATCCTGCCCATGCGCCTGTACCAGGCGCCGGACGATCGGGACTACGTCCGCATCGAGGCCAGGACCATGGTCGAATCGGCGCTGGCCGAGCTCAGCCCCAAGCTGCGCGCCGCCGTGTACCTCCACTTCTACCTCGGCTACTCGCGGGACGAGGTCGCGCACGCGCTGGACATCCCCAGCGGCACCGTCGCCTCACGCATCGCCAAGGCCATGATCGTGATGCGCCGCAAGCTCGGCCCCGCCGGAGTCGGCGGCGGGGCGCCGGCCGACAATGAACAAAATCCGGCGCCGGGTCGTTCGTACAGGTAACGGTGGAGCGAGACCCCAGCGATCCCGATGTTGTCGCGACCTT
>Ga0066903_100004000_pt1 | contig 12279 bp, 9 predicted proteins | sample PanSoiMetaGPlot1_FD_67491 | JGI IMG/M metagenome (GOLD analysis project Ga0066903, IMG submission 67491) | Tropical forest soil microbial communities from Panama analyzed to predict greenhouse gas emissions - Panama Soil - Plot 1 (version 2) | ecosystem: Environmental > Terrestrial > Soil >...
CATCACGGTGCAGGACGAGGGGCAGATTCAGACGATCGACGAGGCGGAGGCCGGGTTTCGGCTGGCAAGCGCCGTGATGCCGCCGCCGCCCGGCACGCAGAAGGCGCCGCGCGCTGCGCGCACGGAGACCGTGGGGCCGCGGCGGGGCGCGCGCAACCGTGCGGTCGCCGGCAAGCCGGCCGGCAGCCGGCGGCCGCCGGCCGCGAGCGCGCCAGCCGCGCAACCGGCGGCAACGTTGCCCCGGCTCCTGGTGGAGGCCATTCCGCGCTGGGCGCAGGCCACTGGCGTGGTCATCGCCCTTCTCGCGCTCCTTGTGCTGCTGTTGATGCACTGAGCGAAGCGGAGGGTGTCAGGCCGCGTCAGCGTCCCTCGCGCCGCGCCATGAAGGCGAGCCGCTCGAACAGGTGCACGTCCTGCTCGTTCTTGATCAGCGCGCCGGCGAGCGGCGGGACCAGCTTCTTGGGATCGCGTTCGCGCAGCGTCTCGGGGCCGATGTCCTCGGCCATCAGGAGCTTGAGCCAGTCGAGCAGCTCCGAGGTCGATGGCTTCTTCTTCAGGCCCGGCACCTCGCGGATCTCGTAGAAGAGCCGCAGCGCCTCGGCGACGAGGCGCTTCTTGATGCCGGGGAAATGCACGTCGACGATCGCTTGCATGGTGTCGGCGTCGGGAAACCGGATGTAGTGGAAAAAGCAGCGGCGCAGGAACGCGTCGGGCAGCTCCTTCTCGTTGTTCGACGTGATCACGACGACCGGCCGCCGGCGCGCATGGATCGTCTCGCCGGTCTCGTAGACGAAGAACTCCATGCGATCGAGCTCTTGCAGCAGGTCGTTGGGAAACTCGATGTCCGCCTTGTCGATCTCGTCGATCAGGAGCACCGGCCGCTCGTCGGAGACGAACGCGTCCCACAGCTTTCCGCGCTTGATATAGTTGCGGATGTCCTGCACGCGCGCGTCGCCGAGCTGGCTGTCGCGCAGGCGCGAGACCGCGTCGTACTCGTAGAGCCCTTGGAGCGCCTTGGTGGTCGACTTGATGTGCCACTCGATCAGCGGCGCGCCGATTGCCTTGGCGATCTCGAGCGCGAGCACGGTCTTGCCGGTGCCAGGCTCGCCTTTGACGAGCAGCGGGCGCTCGAGCGTGATCGCGGCATTGACCGCGACCTTGAGATCGTCGGTCGCCACATAGGCCTTGGTGCCTTCGAAACGCATGCGGTTCAGTCCAGATGGATGCGATGTCGCGCCATCTGACAGGCTCGGCCTGCGCTTGTCGAGCGCAAAGGCGCGGCCTACCGTGCCGGCGGAATGCCGCTCGCGGCGCATCGCAGGGGGACGCACATGGGACGCAGCCTCGCATCCGGCATGATCGGCGCCTTGTCGCTTGCCGGCCTCATGATCGCGCCGGCGGGCGCGGACGAGCGCAAGCAGCTCGCCTTCGCGACGGTCGATCGTAACGCCGCGCAGATCGCGGCGATCAGCGATTCGATCTTCTATTTCGCCGAGCTCGGCATGCAGGAGTTCGAGAGCACGAAGCTCCTCAAGGACACGCTCGAGGCGGCGGGTTTCCGCGTCGACCTCGGCGGCGCCGGCATGCCGACCAACTTTTGGGCCGAATGGGGCTCGGGCCGGCCGAAGATCGCGATCGTCACCGAGATCGACGCGCTGCCGGGCGGCTCGCAGACGCCGGGCGAGTTCGCCCGCAAGCCGCTGGTCACGGGCGCACCCGGCCACATGGAGGGGCACAACACGCATGGCGGGGTCGCGTCGGGCGCGGCATTCGCGGTCAAGCGCGTGATGGAGCGCTATAAGCTGCCCGGCACGGTCGCGATCTCGTTCGGCCCCGCCGAGGAGCAGATCGCGAGCCGTCCCTTCATCGTGCGCGCCGGCTATTTCAAGGACGTCGACGCCGTCATCTATCTCCACATCCGCGATTCGCTCGCGACCGGCTACGGCCTGCAGAACTACGCGGCGATCAGCGCGATCTTCACGTTCCACGGCAAGACGGCGCACGGCGCTGTCAATCCGTGGGACGGCAAGGACGCGGTCGATGCGGTCGAGCTCATGGACATCGGCTTCGACAAGCTGCGCGAGCACCTGCGGCCGACCTACCGGGCGCACCGCACGATCACCAATGGCGGTATCCAGCCCAACATCATTCCCGACACCGGCCAGATCTGGTGGTTCGTGCGCGACGCCAGCATGCCGGCCGCCAAGACGACTTACGACAAGCTCGTCAAGATCGCCGAGGGCGCCGCACTGATGACCGGCACGACGTACGACGTGCAGTACGCCGCCTCGGCATGGCCGCAGCTCGTCTCGAAGACGATCGCGGAGGCGATCCAGAGGAACATCGACACGGTCGGCGCGCCGGCCTGGACCGAGGAGGAGCAGACACTCGCGCGCGACTTCCAGCGATCGGCGGAGCGCGCGGTCGTCGGCCTGCGCACGACGCCCGAGGCGTTCGGCGAGCGCCACCAGGCGACCTCGTCGAACGACAATGGCGACGTCTCCTGGGTGGTGCCGGCGGGCCTGTTGAACTTTCCGGCCTCGGTTCCGGGGATCCAGTATCACGAGTGGCACGCGGCCGTGACGCCGGTGTCCACGATCTCGCACAAGGGCCAGGTGGCCGGCGCAAAAGTGCTCGCCGCCTCGATCATCGATCTCCTGACCTCGCCCGAGCTTGTCGCGAAGGCGCGCGCCGAGTTCGAGGTCGAATCGCGCAAGACCCCTTATTTCGCGTTGCTGCCGGCCGAGGCGCGTCCGCCGGTCGATCTCAATCGCGGCGAGATGGAGAAATACCGAGCCGAGATGCGTAAGTTTTACCTGAACAAGGCGCCACGCTTCGAGTGAGCGCCGGCGGGTGGAACTCGGCCACGAAACCTCGCGCGAACGTGAGCGCATTTGAGCACCGTGAGGTGCCCCGCTGGGCTATGACGGAGCCGAAGAAAAGCCGCCTTCCCGGCGTCCATTCGCGCCTGGGCCAGGCCACAGGAGCTTGCGAGGTAGGCGAAAATGATCAGCCGCCGATGGTTGCTGACCGGTGCGACCGGCATTGTCGCGCTGGCGGGATTGCGCTGGACCTCGGGAACGGGCGTCGCGGCCACCGAGACGTTCGAGGTCGAGAAGTCAGACGACGAGTGGCGCAAGCTGCTGACGCCGGCGCAGTACGAGGTGCTGCGCGGGCACGGGACCGAGCGGCCGGGCTCGAGCCCGCTCGATCACGAGAAGCGGCGCGGCATCTTTGCGTGCGCGGGCTGTGACCTGCCGCTGTTCTCATCGCAGACCAAGTTCGACAGCGGCACCGGCTGGCCGAGCTTCTATCAGCCGCTGCCGAATGCGGTCGGCACCTCGGAGGACCACACCTTCTTCATGAAGCGCACCGAGGTGCATTGCCGCCGCTGCGGCGGCCATATTGGCCACGTGTTCAACGACGGCCCGGCGCCGACCGGGCTGCGCTACTGCATGAACGGCGTCGCGCTCAAGTTCAGCCCCGGCGCCGACGCGCCGGCCTGATCGGCCCCGGCTGCCCGGCATTTTCTGCCGCCGTGCGGGCCGAATCTTGCCGGGCCCGGCGCAGCTTATTTCCATAAGTTATTGACATACCACATCTTTTATCTGGCATAGCCCTTGCGAGGAAGGCCGCGAACGTGCGGCCAGTGCGTCGATCGATCCGCGCCCCATGGCCGCTCCGATGCGAGTGGAGAACTGTCCATGGGTATCTTCGACGCTTTGACGACCGCGGTCTCGGGTCTGAGCGCGCAGTCCTACGCGCTGCAAAACATCTCGGGAAACATCGCGAACTCGCAGACGACCGCGTTCAAGCGCATCAACACGCAGTTCGAAGACCTGATGGGCGACAACCTGCCCAGCCAGCAGATCGCCGGCGGCGTGCTGGCGAGCTCGGTCGCGACCAACAACGTGCAGGGCGACATCCAGAACGCGCAGACCAGCACGTTCATGGGCATCAACGGCAACGGCTACTTCATCATTCAGAAGCCGACCAGCTTCTCGGGCAACCTGCCGGTGTTCGGCGGCGTCAACCTTTATACGCGGCGCGGCGACTTCCAGCTCGACCAGAACGGATTCCTGGTCAACGGCGCGGGATACTACCTGATGGGCATTCCGGTCGATCCGACCACCGGCAATCCCCTCGGCAGCATCCCGCAGACGCTCCAGTTCTCGAACAACCTGATCCCGGCGCAGCAGACCTCGCAGATCCAGTACAACGCGAACCTGCCGAGCCAGCCGGTCACGCCGAACACGCAATCCGGCGTGCCGGGCTCCAACCTGCTCAACCCAGTGGGGTTCGCGTCGAACCCGCTGGTCGGCCCGCTGACCCCGGCGACGATCCAGGGCGCGGGCGCGACGGTGCCGCCGACGATCGTGACTGGCGCCGCGATCACGTTCCCGCTCCCCGCCAGCGGCACGCTGATTCTCCAGGGCACCGGCACCGCCACGATCAACGTCAATCTCGGCGATAACGCCGCGGCCGTGCAGGCCGCGATCAACGCCGCGACCGCCACCACCGGCATCAGCGCCGTCGTCAACGGGTCGAACGATCTCGTGCTCACGAGCCAGGACGCCAACACGCCGGTGAACATCACGGGTGGGACGGCGGTCGCCGAGCTCGGTCTCGCGGTCGGCAACAACGGCCCGACCGACCTCGTCACCCAGGGCGTGGTGTCGGCAGGCCAGCAGCTGATCGTCACCATCGGCGCCAATCCGCCGCAGGCGATCACGTTCGGCAACGGTCCGCCGGTGGTGCGCACGCTCGCCCAGCTCGACGCCCAGCTCAAGGGGCTGACCGGCGTGAGCATCGCCAACACCGGCGTCGACCCGAACGGCAACATCAAGATCGTCGCGTCGAACACGACCGACATCATATCGGTCACCACCGGAGGCGGGCTGAACCTGCCGTCTTTTGGCATCACCAACGCGCAGGCGTTCCCGGCGAACGGCACCGTCTTCGGGATCGACCAGACGAATTTCCTCAACGAGTCGATCGCGGGCGGATCGATCACCGCCTATGACGGCACCGGCGCGCCGGTGAACATGCAATTCCGCTGGGCGAAGACGGACAGCGCGAGCCTCGGCGCGGGCCACGTCGACCAATGGAACATGTTCTACCAGGTGAACTCGAACCCGACCAACACGCAGGCGGCATGGACCAATGTCGGAGTGAACTTCACGTTCAATTCGACCGGCCAGCTGACCCCGCCGCTGAGCACGCTGTCGCTGCCGAACGTAACCGTGAACGGTCAATCGCTCGGGACAGTGGCGCTGGTGTTCGGCCAGGGCGGGCTCACCCAGTTCTCCAACACCAACGGCACCGTGCAGGTGAACCTGCTCAATCAGAACGGCGCCTCCGCCGGACAGCTGCAGTCGATCGCGGTGGACAACCAGGGGCGCATCGTCGGCACCTATTCGAATGGCCGCACGGTTCCGCTCGCCGAAGTGACGCTGGCGAACTTCAACGGACAGAACCAGCTCAAGCAGCTCGACGGCGGCGCCTATCAGGCGACCGCGGATTCCGGCCCGCCGCTGCAGAACGCGACCGGCAAGATCGTCGGCAGCGCGCTCGAGGCATCGAACACCGACATCGCCGACGAATTCAGCAAGCTGATCGTCACCCAGCAGGCCTACTCGGCGAACACGCGCATCATCACGACCACAAATCAGATGGTGCAGGATCTGCTCAATGTCATTCGCTGAGGGCGCGCCGCGCTGACCTGAAGGACGTCCGCGTATCATGAGTTTGAGCGGAACCATCAATACCGTACAGGCCGGGCTGCAGGTCACGCAGGCCGCGCTGCAGATCGTCGGCGCCAACGTCGCCAACGCGCAGACGCCGGGCTATGTGCGCAAGTCGCTCAATCAGGAGACGACGGCCGCCGGCGCCTCGATCAGCGTCCGCACCGCCTCGATCGATCGCGAGCTCGACCAGCTGGTGCAGACGCAGCTTCGCCAGGCGTCGTCGGGCGGCTCCTACGCGGACAAGCTGTCGACCCTCTACAATCAGTTGCAGACGCTGTTCGGGGCGCCCGGATCGTCGAACGCCATCGACACGCTGTACAACAATTTCACCACCGCGATGCAGGCGCTGGCGACGAGCCCGAACTCGTTTGCGGCGCAGAGCAGCGCCGTCAACTCGGCCCAGCTGCTCGCCGAGCAGCTCAATTCCATGAGCAACAACATCCAGGGCATGCGCAGCGCCGCTGAGCAGGGCATCGCAGCCGACGTGCAGGCCGCCAATACCGCCCTGCAGCAGATCGCGCAGATCAATCAGCAGATATCGACCGCCGTTCCCAACGATCCGACCACGGCCACGCTGCTCGACCAGCGCGACCAGGCGATCGACAAGCTCGCGACGCTGATGGACATCCGCGTCGTTCCGGGACAGTTCAACCAGGTCTCCGTCTACACCGGCTCGGGCACGCAGCTCGTGGGCGCCCAGGCCATGACGCTGGCGTTCAACGCGCAGGGCACGCTGTCGCCGAACTCGACTTGGAACGTCGATCCGACGAAAAGCGGCGTCGGCACCATCACGCTGACGACGCCGGATGGCTCTTCGATCGACCTGATCAGCGGAGGCGCGATCCAGTCGGGCGAGATCGCCGCCTATCTGCAGATGCGCGACAAGATCCTGCCGCAGGCGCAAACCCAGCTCGACGAGCTTGCCGCGCAGATGTCGCAGGCCGCGTCCGACCTGACGCAGCAGGGCGCGCCCCTCACGGTGGGGACGCAGACCGGCTTCACGGTCGACACGACCGGCCTGCAGACCGGCAACATCATCCACCTGACCTATACGGACGCGGGCAACGTCCAGCACAAGATCAGCATCGTCCGCGTCGATGATCCCTCGGTGCTCCCGCTGCCCGACACTACGACTGCGGATCCGACCGACAAGGTGGTCGGGGTGAATTTCGCCGGCGGGCCGCTCTCGCCCGCGGTGATCAATCAACTCAATACGGCGCTCGGCGCGACCGGGCTGCAGTTCTCGCGCGTCGGCAACACGCTGCAGGTGCTCAACGACGTCGCCAACACGATCACCGTCAATTCGTTGTCGGAAACCGACACGGTCACGTCGATCGCCAGCGGCAACCCGCAGCTCCCGCTGTTCGTCGACACGACGAGCCCCTACACGGGCGCGATCACCGCCGCTGGATCGGAGGAGATCGGCTACGCCCAGCGCATCGGCGTCAACAGCGCGCTCCTGAGCAACCCCGGCGGCCTGACGGCCTACTCGGCCCCTCCGCCGGCCGCGGGCGACAATACTCGCCCAACGTTCCTCTACAATCAGCTCGCGACGGCGACGCGAACCTTCCTGCCGCAAGCCGGAATCGGCTCGACGACCGCGCCGATGACCGGAACGCTATCGACGTTCATCGGCCAGGTCTTGACCCAGCAGGGGCAGGCGGCCGCCAACGCCAGCGGCCTCAAGGAGGGCCAGGACGTGGTGCTCAATGCGCTGCAGCAGCGCATGAACACGACCTCCGGCGTCAACATCGACCAGGAAATGACCAACCTTCTCGACCTGCAGAACACCTACTCGGCGAACGCGCGAGTCTTCGCGGCCGTCCAGCAGATGTTCCAGACCCTGTTGCAGATGTGAGGCCGCCATGACTGTAACGGGCGTGAGCAGCAACGCCGCCGCGATGGTGCACTCGCTCGTCAACCTGCGCACGCAGCTCGATGACCTGCAGCGGCAGCTAAGCACGGGGCAGAAGGTCACCAGCTACGCGGGGATCCCGTCGCAGGCGCAGCTGCTCGTCGGCCTCAATGCGCAGCTTGGCGCCATCGGCAGCTTCACGGACAGCAACAACGTCGTCAATGCGCGCCTGTCGATCATGCAGTCGACGCTGACTCAGTTCGACAACGTCACCAGCAGCGTTCAGGGCAGCGCCATGCTGTCGAACTACACCGCCGGGCCGAACGGTTACACCGTCGATCAGACCAATGCCGGCAACCAGTTGAGCCAGCTCCTCAACCTGCTGAACACCCAGGCGGACGGTCGATACGTCTTCTCCGGCGCCGCCGTGGACCAGCCCGCGGCCGCCGACATGAACCTCATTCTCAACGGCACGGCGACGCAGGCCGGCCTCAAGCAGGTGATCTCCGAGCGCAATCAGGCGGACCTTGGCGCGAACGGGCTCGGACGCCTGGTGATCCCGCCCGCGAGCACGTCGCCGGCGCGCATCATCGGAAACGGCGCGGCGCTCTTGCCCGATGCGCCGGCGCTCGTGGTCGGTTCGCAGGACATCTCCGGACTGAGCTCCGCCGGTGGCAACCTGGTCATCAACGGACAGCCGATCGGCATCCCGGCGACAGCCAACGCGCTGACGATACAGAATCTCATCAACGCGCAGTCCGGCGTCACCAAGGTTTCCGCCACGATCAATGCGACCAATCAGCTGGTCTTGACCAGCGCCGACGCCGATACGGCGATCGACACCACCGGCACCGCGGCCAATATCCAGACCGAGCTGGGAATCTCGGCCGGCCTCACCAACCCGACCAACCTCGTCACCCAGGGCCTTGGCGGTCAGACCTTGACGATCCAGATCGGCGCGAACCCGATGCTGACCGTGAACATCGGCGCCGCGCCGGCAACCACGCTGGCGGGGCTGCAGACCGTGCTCGCGGGCCTCGTCGGCGGCACCGCGACCGTCGATATCAGCAACGGCAACATCTCGATTGCGGCGCTCAACACCAGCGACACGATCACGGTCGGCGGGACCGTGGCGCCCGCCACCTTCGGGATTCCGACCGCGCTCGCGCTGCCGACGGCCGGCACGCGCGTGTCACTGAGCGAGGACGTGGCGAATTCCGTGTTCGGCTTCAAGCTCAAGAGCGCGACAAGCACGCTGACCAACGCCAATCTGATCGGCCCGAGCGGCACGCCGCCGGCGATCTCCGTCGATCTCGCGACCAATCCGCAGCCCGGCGACACGCTGACCGTCACGTTCAACCTGCCGGACGGAACGACCCAGGATCTCACTCTGACCGCGACCACGTCGTCGCCGCCTGCCACCAACCAGTTCACCATCGGGGCGAACGCGGCGGCGACCGCGGCCAACCTGCAGACCGCGCTGACGGCGTCGGTCAAGACGCTCGCCGCGACGCAATTGACCGCGGCCTCGGCGGTCGCGGCGGCGCACAATTTCTTCGACGTCGACGCCGGTCAGCCGCCGCAGCGCGTGCAGGGTCCGCCGTTCGCGACCGCGACCACGCTCACGGCGGGCACGCCGGCCAACACGGTGACCTGGTACACGGGCGAGATGAGCGCCAACCCCGCGCGCGGCTCGGTCACGGCCCGGATCGATCCGTCGATGTCCGTCTCCTACGGCGTGCGCGCCAACGAGCAGGGACTGCGCAACGTGATCGAGAACGTCGCGGTCTTCGCGGCGACTAACTTCTCGCCCGGCAACCCCAACAGCTCCGGGGCCTACAGCGCGCTCGCCCAGCGAGTCGCGCTCGCGCTCAACCCGCAGCCGGGCAACGGAACGCAGACGACGCAGGACATCGAGATCGATCTCGCCAACGCGCAGACCTCGATCAAGGCGGCGACGGACCAGCAGGGCCAGACCCAGGCGACACTGCAGGATTTCGTCCAGGGGATCACCGGGGTGTCGAACGAAGCGGTCGCGGCGCAACTCCTCACCGTGCAGACCGAGCTTCAGGCCTCGCTGCAGACGACGGCGATGCTGGCGAAGCTGAGCCTCGTCAACTTCCTGCCGCCGGGGTGAGCGATCGCTCGCAGCGCCGGCGGATTCCTGTCGTGAAACTGCCGCTCAGCCGTGGCCGCGCAGGCCGGCGGCGAGCTCGCGGTTGATGCTGATCAGCGAGGCGAGGACGTCGAGTTTCGGATCGGACGACAGCGCGACGGTCTGGGACATGATGTACATGCCGAGGTTGGCGACGTTTTGCCGGATCTCGGTCGGTAGCGGGCTGTCCGACTCCATCACCGAGCCGAGGAAGACGGTCCATAGCTTGCGGTTGTAGAGCAGCGCGCCGGCGAGATCAGCTCGGTTGCTGTTCCACGAGTCGACAACCGCTTGCAGACGCGCCGCCGCCTTGAGAAGCAGGTGGGCCTCCAGCTCACGCGGACTTGCGATCTCCTTCGCCACCGTCCGGTAGGCGAGCGTTCCTTGATGCATTCTGGAGAAGCTCCCGCTCGTACGCGATCAGTTTTTTCGCGTCTTTCAGCGCCTTATATACCTCCCCCGTTAAGATATGATTATTGATGCTTTCGATGTAACGCCAAGTGCTTGGTGCCGCTTGCACGATATCGCGCATGAGCGCGAAATAGGTTTCATGGTGAACGCAAGGATCTTTTGACAGATACATCAATTGCACGGCGAGATAGATGCGCTTGGCCGGCGTGTCCGCGGTCGTCGCCGTCAGGATGTCCTTCTCGCGCAGGATTGGCGTTTCGCCCTCGATCAAGAGCCGCGCGCGCTGATCCGCGTTGGTGACAACGCAATCGCCGATGATGACGCGTTCACCGGGCTTGAGCTCGACTTTCAGGGCCATGGCCGCCTCCGTTTGGGTTTTGTTTCCGATCCTTGAGCCTGGCGGTTAAGTGACCGTTAAGCGCGAAACCGGCCGTCCTCGACCCCGACGTTATCCGAACAGTTTGAGCACCGATTGGTTCGCCTGCGACGCGAGGGACAGGGCAGTGATCGAGAGCTGCTGACGCGTCTGCAAGGCTAGCATGTTTGCGCCTTCGAGGTTGGTGTCGGCGAGCGTGAGCCCGTCGGCGCCGGTCTGCAGCGTATTGATCATGTTGTTGGTGAAATCCTGCCGGTTCTGCACGATCGACAGGTTCGATCCGAAGTCGGAGGCTTGGCTCGCCACCTCGCCGAGCGCGGTTTGCAGCGCCTGCAGCCGGGTGTCGAGCGAAGCATTGTTCTGGAACTCGGTGGTGGTCGCGGTGACGATGCCGAGCGTCGAGCTGTTCACGCCGTTCGGGTTGGTCGACTGGATCGAGAGCGTGCTGGTGCTGAGCTCGTTGAAGAACAGTTTGAGCACGTCGCCGGTGAGCAGGTTGACGCCGTTGAAGCTCGAGTCCTGCGCGGTCTTGTCGAGCTGGTCCTTGAGCTGGTTGAACTGCGTGACCAGGTTGCCGCGGACGCTGTTGCCGAGGACCGTCGCCATGCTCGCGCTGCCGTCGACCTTGCCGCTCCCGCCGATGCCGACGACCGTCAGCGAGCTGATCGACAGGTTGGTGACCTGCAGCTGGCCGGCGTTGTTCGACGCCTTGACGTTGCCGGTCAGGCCCACCGTGGCGTTGATCGCCGCCGCGATCTGGTCAACGGTCTCGACCGCACCGGCCGTAGCCGTCGACACAGTGGTCGCGAAGCCCGAGCCCGTAAGCACACCGGCAGTGCCGCTGAGTGTGATCTTATTCGGGCCGGCATCGACCAGCTTGATCTGGCCGCCGTTGTCGGACGCGAGCGCGTAGCCCACGGCCGCGTTGATGTTGGCGATGACGGTGGATTCCTGGTCGGCGGTGTTCACCGACACGTTGACCGCCGTGCCGCCGTTGATGTCGGCCGCCTGGATCGTCAGGGTGCCGGTCGTGCCGACGGTGTTGCTGCCGGCACCGGCGGTGAAGCCGCCCGCGCCCGTCAACGTCTCCTGATCGTTCAGGGCGACGCTGATGGTGCTGCTGCCGACCGCGCCCCCCGTGAACTGGATGTACTTCAGGCCGGTGGTGCCGATCGTCATCGGGTCGAGCGAGTAGGCTCCGCTCTGCCAGGACGCGTCCTGGCGAGCCTGGGTCACCGTCGCCTGCATCGACTCGATTGTCGTGGTGATCGAATTGAGGCCATTGTCCGCGGCCTTGAGCGTGTTGACGCCGTTGGTCATCGAGTCGAGCAGGCTCGACAGTTCGTGGCTGCGCGTCGACAGGGCGGCGGCGGTGAAGAAGTTCACCGCATTGTCGAGGGCCGAATTGACCTTCTTGCCGGTCGCAAGGCGTTCCTGCGTCGTCTGCTGCAGGTTGGCAGTGTTCTGCAGCGAAAGCAGGTTTTGCCGGATGCCGGCTGTAAGGACGATGTCGTTACTCATCGAGGACTCCTCAAATATCGCAGCGCAAGCCGCCCGCGCGGGTTCCGACGATAATGATTCGGTAACCCTAATGGCCGGTTAACGACCGATTGACGAACCGTTAACGACAGGCATGTCGACTGCGGTTGTCGCGAATCAGTCTCTCCGCCATGGTGCGCGACGCGGGAGGCAGCCGGCTGCCTCCGGGCTCAGCGGCAGGCATGACGCACCGATC
>Ga0066903_100004001_pt1 | contig 12277 bp, 18 predicted proteins | sample PanSoiMetaGPlot1_FD_67491 | JGI IMG/M metagenome (GOLD analysis project Ga0066903, IMG submission 67491) | Tropical forest soil microbial communities from Panama analyzed to predict greenhouse gas emissions - Panama Soil - Plot 1 (version 2) | ecosystem: Environmental > Terrestrial > Soil >...
GCCGGGAAGTCCAACACCGAGCCCGCAGCGGATTCGCGCTTGAGCGAGCCTTTCGTCAATTGCTACCTTCTGCTGAAGGCAGGCACTGGGTCGTAGCACCCTAGTTGGGTACCGGTTCGCCAGTCTGGAGGGGGTTCTCATGGCGGAGACGGTTACGTCTTAAGCGTCTCGAGCGAGGGCTCGAGGCTCTCCTTCGTCTGCGGCCAGAAAGGGGAGTGGTAGCGATGGGATGTGTGTTTGGAGACTACTCACGGTGGCTCCGGCGTTGGACGCCGCACCGGGCTTGCGGCCGAACCCTGTTGTTGGCCGGCCCGTTGGTGCTCTTCGCCGCGTTCGCCGGTGTGCTTTCGTCGGTAGCCCAGGCTGATACTCCCGGCGGCCCGCCGCTTGCCAATGTGAACTGGTCGCTTGGCCCGGCGATCCCGACTGCGCATCAAGAGGCGGCGGGGGTGGTCGCCATGAACAAGTTCTTTGTGATCTCAGGAGGCGACGTCAGCTGCTCCGATGTCGGCGGGGCGACAGCCACCAACGCCGTCGAGATCTACGATCCCGTGACGAACAGCTTCTCGAGTGGGCCGAGCGTCAATATCGCCCGCGACGAGTACCCGCTCGCAGCCAGAGTCAGGAACAGCGTCTTCCTCATCGGTGGTACCGCTCCGTGTGGGGCGACCGTCAGGCCGACCGAGCGCCTGAACCTGAGCACCGGCAAGTGGAGTGTCCTGCCCTCGAGTAGCGACCTGCCGCCGGCGCTCGACGGTGCCGAGCATTGTGGAGTCGCAATCGGCGACAACATCTACTACTTCCAGGCCGCGGGCATCGGCGTCTTCGATGCGGCGACACGCACGTGGACGGTGCTTCCACCCGACCCGCTTCTGAACCCAAGCTCGTTTTGCCAGGCCACCCGTGTCGGAGACACGGCCGTGATCACCGGGCCCGGAGATGGGAGCGCCGATGCGTTCTCACAGCGAATCCTGATCTTCGATGCCGCCACCAATACGATCACGCAGTCGAGCTCGACGACCGTGGCGCTCGCCGAGCACACATCCGGATTCCTCCGCGGCCAGGTCGTGGTCGCCGGCGGAGATTTCTCCGGTGAGGCGAGCGTGCAGGGGATCAACGTCCCCCTCGACGCCGTGACCACCTTCAACGCTCTTCCGACCCCGAGCGACGACGCGGTCGGCGGCGTGATCGGGAACACCTACTACATCCTTGGCGGCAACAACGGCACGACGAACACGCCACCTGTCCTGATCGGCACGCCCACGCCATAAACCAGCTGCACCAGCCGCGGGCGGCTCGGCAACGAGCCGCCCGCTGGCAGTCCCCGGTTTGTGGCATAAGCGATTCGTAAGCGTTGTCTCGCACTCTCTCCTGGCTCGCGAAACAGACCATTGTGAAAGGAGATGCGAGATGAACCACAGAAGCAACAGCAACCAGTGGCGGTGGGGGCGCGGGATGCTCACGACCGCTACGGCAGTCCTCGCCGTCCTCGCTGTCGGCGTCGTCGCCGCGTCGGCGGGGCTGTCTGCCTCGACCGCCGGCACCAAGCGCACGCTGACGGTCGCGATCACGGGCAAGGGCCGGCTCGTGAGCAGCCCTCGTGGCCTCGACTGTTCGCGAACGTGCAGCGCCCGTTTCCGCGACGGCACGAAAGTGCGTCTGACCCCGATCGCCGCTGACGGTTGGGAGCTCTTGCGGTGGAGCGGAGCCTGCACGGGATCGCGTTCCTGCTCGGTCAAGCTGACGGGAGCAAACGTCGTCCTCGTCACCTTCAAGCGGGTTCCGCCGCCGGCCCCCCCGCCGCCGCCTGCTCCGCCACCGCCGCCTCCAGCCGCGAAGCCCGGCCACTTCACCGGCCAGACGGCCGACAACGAGCTCTGGGCCTTCGACATCGCGCCGGACGGCCTCTCGCTGACCAACCTCCAAACCGGTCAGATGAACGAGTCGTGCAACCCGGACTACTACCTGTGGGGCGGACAGCAGACGATTCCGGGGCCGTTCTCGGTCGCCCGCGACGGGAGCTTCTCGATCAAACTCTCGACCCCGACCACGGTCAACGACGATGCCGCCTCGGACACGCTGAGCATCACCGGGCAGATCTCCGGCGGGGTGGCCACCGGGACCTATCGCGACGACACGACGTTCTCCTCGTACGGCACCGCGTATAGCTGCACCTCGGGCAACCAGACCTGGTCGGCCGCCTGGACCCCGTAGCCCTGGTCTTGCCGACGGTTGGCAACACCGGCATGCAGCGACAACCCCTCCCCGCCCGCCACGTACGCCGAGGGCCGGCGGGGAGGGTGATGGGGCGTGTCGAGGGCGCTCCTCCAGGGCGGAGCGAGGACGAACGTTCGAGGGCTAGGAAGAGTTCAGTGTGTGCCCAGGTCGTACGGGCGCAGGAACGGTGTCGGATCGAAGTCGAGGAAGCTCGGGCTTGCCGTGTTGAGGGCAGGGCCGAGCGCCGCGGCGGCCGCGTTGAGCGCGTCGGGGTCGGTCCTCCACTTCCCCGTGTCGATGCGGTCGACCAGCGCCTGAAGAGCGCTGATCGTCTCCGCCGGGGTGAAGGTGCAGTGTCCTGCGCGGTGCACGAACGCTTCCCGCAGGAGCTGTTGGTCCTTGGCGTCCTGGACGACTGAGCGGTAGGCCTGCTCGTGCTGGTCGGGGACGAGGCCGTCGCCGGTGGTGTGGATGGTGAGCACCGGCTTGCCGCCGAGGTTTCCGTTGTAGACGATGTTCCGGGTCAGATAGGCGACCGCGTTCGGATCGGCGGCGATGCGCGGGGCGGAGCGGAGCGTCGCCAGATCGGCGTCGAGGCTGAGGCCGGCGTCCTTGTAGAGCGCCTTCACCTCGGCGAGGTCGATCGAGTTCTCGAGCTGTTTTTCGTAGTTCACGCCGGTGTTCCAGGACGGATTCCCTCCTGCCCGCGCCTCCAGCTCGGCGCGCAGGAGGAAGCCGAAGGCGGCGTCGACCTGCGTCTCCCACTGATACTGGTTCAGCTCCTGCGTCGCATAGTCGCTCGCCGCTGGCTCCGGGCTCGCCGGGTCGAACCACCCCGGGACGTCGCCGAGTGCGGCTGCGAGCGCGATCCTCGCCCTGCCCTGCGGGGTCAGTTGCGCCACGAGCAGAAGCTGCTCGCCGAGTAGCAGGTTGAGCAGGGGATTCGTGATGTGCACGACCTGAAGGCCGCTCCCCTGTCCGAGCAGCTGCTGAATCGAGAACGCCGAGTCGAGCGCCCCGTTCCACGCGCCGACCCCTCCGGCGAGCACGCCGCACATCGGCAGTGCGGCGGTGAACCGGTCGGGGTGATCCTGAAGCAGGCCTGCCGTGATCATGCCGCCGAGCGAGTGCCCCCAGGCGATCGTGCGGGACGGCGTTCCAACCTCGGCAGCGAACGTGTCGAGCGTGTCGATCTGGTCGGGGATCGCCTGCTCGACCGACCACCCGGTCGTCGCGTAGGACGAGCCGGCCAGTGCGTATCCGTGATCGAGCAGCCACTGGCCCGTCAGCGGATCGCCCACGTCCTCGGCTGGATTGGGACTGCCGGGTGCGACGTATCCGTGGCTGTACAGCAGCAGCGTTCCGTTCCAGTCCGCGGGAACCTGGATCAGGTAAGTCGCGCCGTCGGGAAGCGTGCCGGTCAGCGTCGTGCCGGTGCCGTCCGCTGCGGCCCTGGACGCACCGATGGCCGTCAGCACGATCGCGGTTGCCGCTACGACCAGAGCGAGTCTGAACGTCGCCGGTCGAGCGATCCTCGATCCCCTCAACAGCGTCCTCTCGCTAGACGAACGGCAGCCGTCTGAGGTACCCGGTTCGGCCCTTGCCGAAACCGTGCACACGCCCACGCCACGCCCGGGTAGATCGGGGTATGGCGTAGCCACGTAACGATCACAGATCGTGTCGTCTAGGCTCGGTCGGTTCAGGCGTCGAACGAGGGGAGACCGATGGGTGCAACGCGCTACTGCTGGGAGGAGTTGCCGCGTGAGGCGTTGAGTCCGTTGATCGGCCGCCGGCTGATCAGTACCGAGCGGATGATGTTGGCGCACGTGTATCTGGAGAAGGGCGCGGTCGTGCCTTGGCATTCCCACGAGAACGAGCAATTGACCTACATCCTCGAGGGGACGTTGCGCTTCTGGCTCGGTGATGATCAGGGTGAAGTTGTGGACGTCGCGGCCGGTGAGGTCTTGCATATCCCCTCGCAGTTGCCGCACAAGGCAGAAGCCCTTGAGAAGGTGCTCGACGTCGACATCTTCTGCCCGCCTCGATCGGACTGGCTGGACGGAAGCGATCTCTACCTGCGTCAGCTAGGAAGCAGCGTCGCCTCCCCAGGCCGCGCGTGAGGTCAGGCCGCGGACTCGACTATTTGATCTTCCGGACCCCAGCGGTCTGGCTCCGTGGCCAGGCCGCGTCGTGAGTCACTGCTCCTTGGTGGCGATGCGTCGTTCTTCGGGCGTGATCTCGTAGTCGTTGATGCTGGCGTCGCGACGTCGCATAAGACCGTTGTCGTCGAACTCCCAGTGTTCGTTGCCGTGGCTTCGCCACCACTGGCCGTTGCGGTCCCGTGATTCGTACTCGAAGCGGACGGAGATGCGGTTGCCGGTGAAGCACCACAGTTCCTTCTTCAGCCGGTAGTCGAGCTCGCGGCTCCACTTGCGGCGCAGGAAATCGACGATGGCGTCGCGGCCCTCGAAGAACTCGTCGCGGTTGCGCCACTTCGAGTCGAGGGTGTAGGCGAGCGCGACCCGCTCGGGGTCGCGCGTGTTCCAGGCGTCTTCCGCCGCCTGCACCTTCAGTCTCGCGGTCTCCTCCGTGAAGGGGGGGAGGGGCGGTCTGCTCTCGGGCTCGTTCATGGTCGGAACCGTAGTCATCAGCCGGCGCGGGTGCTTACGGACGACGCGCCCGGCTCGCACGAGGCTGGCCGGGCGCGTTGGCCGTAACGGAAGGGCGGACCTAAGGTCCTTGCAGGATGAGCGTTCCCACGCCGAGCGCGGTGCCTGCTGCCCAGACGGCGCCGGATGTCGTCGCGACTCCTTGCAGGAGGTTGTCGCTCGGGCCGACGTTCGGCGGCGGGGCGACCGAGCTCCAGAGCGTCCCGTTCCAATGCAGCAGCTCCGGCTTGTCGACGGGAGTGCCGGTCGACACGTCGGTCGAGCCGTAGCCGACCGCCCAGATGTCGGTGGCGGAGATCGCTGCGATTCCGGTCAGCGTGTTGTGGCCCTGCGGACTCGGGCTCGGGACGATCGTCCAGGCGGAGCCGTTCCAGTGTTCGATCAGGCTCTTGTTGGGCGCTCCGCTGCCGCTGGCGACGTCGATCGAGTATCCGACCGCCCAGACGTTGGACGGGCCGATCGCCGTGACGCCTGTGAGCAGATCCCGGACGGCCAGGCCCTGTCGCTGCGGCGGTACGTTCGGGCTCGCGACGATCGTCCACGCGCTCCCGTTCCAGTGCTCGACGAGGGTGCTCGTGACGACGTTGCCGCCGCTCACCGAGGTGGACGAACCGACCGCCCAGATGTCGTTCGGCGCGATCGCGGTGATGCCCGAGAGAGAGTTCGACGCCGACCCTGCCGGGTTCGGACTCGGAACGACGCTCCACGCGCTCCCGTTCCAGTGCTCGACGAGCGTCCCCGCGATCGTCGTTCCGACGGCCCAGACGTTGTTCGATCCGAGGGTTGCAACCCCGGCGAGCGACGCGCGCGGGACGCCGATCGCCGGCGTCGGCACGGCACTCCAGGCGCTGCCGTTCCAGTGCAGGGCAAGCGGGGTCACGGGGCTCTTGAAGCCTGTCCGCTTGGTCTGGCCGACCGCCCAGACGTCGTTCGACGCAACGCCTGAGACGGCAGCCAGCGTGTCGTCGTTGAACAGCGTGTCGACGCTCGGCACGACCGACCACGCGCTCCCGTTCCAGTGCTCGGTGAGCGTCGCCAGTCCCCCGTCGTCCGGAGCGCTGCTGGTCTTGGCCCCGACGACCCAGCCGTCGGTCGCCGACACGAAGCCGACTCCGCTCAGCGTTGCCCCGGGCGGGCTCGGGCTCGAAACGACCCGGAACCCTCCCGCGGCCGCTGCAACCCCCGCGCATACGAGCGCGATCACTGCGCCCAACATCAATCCGCGTTTCATCTCAATACCCCCAGTCTCGACTCGACGACATCGGGGGCGAGTACGGCGCGGCCCGGTGAGCGGATTGATCCCCGGGACGCGCTTCCAGGGAGAGGTTGGCGACGGGAACGAAGATCCGCGCGCGGTGTTCTGGAGGCTCAGAGTGCGGGTTTCTGCGTCCAGGCGCCGATTTCGGCGCGGCCGACGACGACGCTCTCGTTGGCGATGAGCTCGTCGATGATCCGGTCGGCAAGCGTGTCCGGGTCGAGCTGTCGTGCAGTGGCGATTCCGAGCCGCTCCATGTCAGGTAGGAGCGTCTTGACGAGATCCATCTCGTAGTGGACGTGGTCGGCGCTCGTGGCTCCTCCGGCGATGATCGATTCCAGACGCATCGAGGGCGGGGGCAGGCCCGCGGCCACGAAGGTCGAGTGGAGCTTGATGCCTAGGGACGGATCGGCTCCTAGGCGCCGCACGGTTTCGGTCACGAGTTCGCATGCCTCGTCGTAGGCGGGAACGGACGGAAAGGAGCGAGCGCCGTCGCGGTAGGGATCGTGAAACACGATCACGCCGCCGTTCCGCACATGCGCAGCGACCTTCCGCAGCATGGTCGTGGGGTCTGGCTGGAATTGGAGGACGTAGCGTCCGACGACCGCGTCGAAAGGCCGCTCGAAGGTCATCTCGGCAGGGTCCCCCTCCAGAAACGACACGGTCTGCGGCGACCGCTGCTCGGCTCGCTTCCGAGCGACCTTGAGTGCGGCTGTGGAGCGATCGGTGCCGACCACCTCGCCAGTCTCGCCGACCAGGTCTGCGGCCAGGAACGCGACGTCGCCCGCACCGCTGCCGACATCGAGGACGCGCATACCCTGGACGATTCCCGCCTCGAGCAGGAATCTCCGAGTGATCGGATCGACGAGGCGTGCCTGAATACTGAGCCGCTCGAGCTCGAATTCCGAGTGACCGAGCGCGTAAGCAGGGTGGTCGGTCGACATCAACTAGATCGTGCCAGCTCAGGCCGTGGCCGTCTGCACGCGGATACTCAGCCGTGCGATGAGGGGGCGGATTACTTGTTGGTCGAGTCGACCAGGAGCTCGCGAGCCGCATCGAGATCGGACGGGTGCACGAGGATCTCGCGCGGGCCGGCGGCCGTGAACTCCTCGAGGGAGGAGTCGATCGCCTCCGTGTCGCGATAGGCACAGTCGATGCCCGCCGACCGCAGCAGGCCGCAGACGATGTCCGCCTCGGGCCCGCTCGAGACGACGGTGACGACGACGGCTTCGTCCGAGTCCATCAAGAGCAGCCTAATCTAGACGCGGGAGACAAGCTTCCCGCCGTCGCACTCCACGTCGGCCTCGACATTCGTCGGCAACGGCGTCCAACCCGGAGATAGGAGTCCGCATGCCCGCCCAAGCGAACGAGGCGTTGTTGAACGTCGAGTTCACGGAGGAATGCCACGGCGACGGCCCAATCCACCTGAACACGACATTCGGGGAATGGAACACGCCGGGGTTCCTGATGTCGCTGTGGCCGAACCCCCGAGCGCGCCGGCCCCAGGTGACGGACCCGAGCGGTAACCAAGCGTGAAACCGTTTGCGCGGACCGCGCCAAAAAAACGCCGAGTCCCCGCGAACCCGAGGGCTCACAGGGACTTGGCGACCAGACTCTTTCACGCGTCGGTTCCGATGTCAAGTCAGGCGAGTGGTCGGTCGATCACGTAGCGCCAGGCGCTCCTGCGCATCGAACGACTCCGCGACCGCGCCCTCGGCGGAGGCCTGTTCCAGTGCCTCGTCAACGTCGGTCTCATGTTCGGGCTGTTCCTGCTCTGCTCGCACCGCCATGGCCGTCGGCGTTCTCACCAGTGTCCGCCACGAAGAGGCTGGAATGCTCTCCGGCGCGAGTGCGACCACGCACGAGATCGGCGGCACGCTCGGGATCGCGATCTACGCCAGTATCGCGACGGCCGCAAGCGGCGGCATCTTCGTCGGGCCCCACGCAGCGGCCGGGATCGCACACGCCTTCGTGATCGCCAGCTACGTGGCCCTCGCAACCAGCGTCGCGGCAATAGCCGTCCTGCCCGCAGCGAAGGCGTTCCTGCCAAAGCTGCGGCTGGCGCCGGCAATGCCAACGCACTGACCTCGCTGGCGCAGAGAAGCACCATCCTCGAGGGGAGCGCTCCTGCGTTCCCCTCGTTGCTGCCAGGACGGCGACCCACCGGGCATCGAGGCTTGCGGGTCACGGCGCGCTTTCGGGAGAATCGGGATTGCAGAGGATGCCAGCCGCCGTTTTTGACGTGAGCTATCCGCCGCGGTTCGACCGTGTTCAGGTGGTCCTGCGGGTCGTGATCATCTGGTTGGTGGCACTGATCGGGATTCCGTTCGGCTGGATCCTGTACCTGGGCTTTCCGGTGCTTGCGGCGGTGCTGGTCTCGCAGAAGGACGGTGAGCGCTACCTGGCTGAGGACGGCCCGCGTGTGACTCGTTGGCTTGGCTGGGTGGTAGCTGTGATGGCCTACATGTGGCAGTTGACCGACCGCCTGCCGGATTCGCGCGAAGCGTCGGTGCGGTTCGAGGTCGAGCCGTCGGGAGCGCCGACGGCTGGATCGGCGCTGCTTCGGATCATCACCGCGATCCCGAGTGCGTTCGTGCTCGCGCTGTTGATGTTCGTGTCGGCGATCGGCTGGCTGGTCGCCGCGGTCTGGATCCTGTTCGCCGAGACCTATCCGGAGTCGCTCTACGGCTTTCAGCGCGGGGTCATTCGCTGGACTGCGAGGCTGCTCGCCTATCTGGCTTCACTGGTCGCGGACTACCCGCCGTTCAGGCTCGAAACCGGCCCCGATCAAGCGCAGGCAACGTTGGCCGCTCCCGCTAACAGTGGTTCACCCGTCGACGAGGAGTCCGTTGAGGGGCCCGAGGATGCGGGCTGATCTTCTGGAGATGTTGGGGAGGCGGACGAGTCGGTGGGTGAATGGTTGTCCGGCGTGGCGGCGCTCGAGTTGCTCGCCGCTGATCGGTTTCCAGTAGTGGTCGATCGCGTCGATGGGATCGGCAGGTAGTTCGTCGAGGGGGAGCTCGAGGTGTTCTGCCCAGAGGCGCTGTCGTGTGTCGCGGGCGGTTGCGGGGTCGTGGGTGACGATGTTCATTTCGGTGTCGTTGAAGAGGGAGTGCTCGTTGAGGTTGGCGGAGCCGAGCGTCAGCCAGGCGTCGTCGACCATTGCGATCTTGGCGTGGACGTAGATGGGGTCGTGGACTGTTCTCTCGCGGGCGTAGAGGGTGCATGCGACCAGGCGTCCGTTGCCGTTGTCGGCTTCGATCAGCTCGCCGAGGACGCCGCGTGTGCAGGTTGAAACCGGTGTCTGCTCGCGAAGGCGAGGCCTGTGACCGGTGGTACACGACACGTGTCGCGTGCGCGACAGACCTGAAAACATCTCCGGGCGGCCCCGTCGTGTGGACAGGGACCAATCCAGCTCGAAAGGGGGTACGGCGATGATGCGGTGGATTCGACTCAGGCGTCGCCGTCGGCTCGGGCGCGTGCGAGCGGTTCTGCTAATGCTCGTGACGGCCGGCCTCGTCGGCGTCGCCTCTTCCGGCGCGGCGACTGCGACGACGATCGTCGGCGGCTCGGCCGCGCAGCGAACCCTCTTGCGTCAGATCGTTGCCGCGCTCGGGCCAACGCGTATTCCGGAGCTACGGATCGTGCCAGTTGTCGGCGGCGTCCAGCTGAAGACGACCGTGAGAGCGATCCGGCCAAGCTGGGACGCTCTCGTCGCGGGCGTCAGCTTCTTCGAACGCTCCGCCGAACTTGGCTTGCCGGCAGTGCTCGAGGTGGACGCGGGCCAGGCAGGGTGGCCGACGAGCAACGCCGACAACACGGAACCGCCGCCCGCTGCAACGGCTCTCAGCGAGGCGGCAACTCGCCGAACCATGCTCAAGTTGGTCGGCGCGACGGGCGCACGCCCTACCGAACTGTCCGTTTTCAAGCCTCATGCACTGGCAGTCGCGATTCGCCTGCAGGTCACCGACGCCGCCAGCTTCCTGCGCTATCGACTCCGATCCTTCCTGCTCCAGGCGAACAAACACCAATCTCGCTACGAGGGGCTGTATGTCGAAGTCGACGACGCCCGCGGCGCAGCTTGGATCAGCGCCGAAGCACGCCTGGGCGGCATACGGCACGTGCGGCCAGCACTCCGGGGATGCGATCCCTTCCCGACACCCACCCCCGGCCCGTCCCAGGCCCCACCGTGCCCCGAATAGAGGCGGACGGACCACCAGGCTGAGCTTTTCCACCAGCCCCTCGCGCCTTGTACGGTGCCGGCATGGCCACGCGACAGGCGACGTGCTCCTGCGGCCAGCTCCGGCTCGAGGCCAACGGGGAGCCTGTCCGGATCTCGATGTGCCATTGCCTCGCCTGCCAGCGCCGCACCGGTAGCGCATTCGGCATGCAGGCGAGGTTCCCGCGCGAGCGGGTGCGCATCGAAGGGCGGGCCACGGAGTACGTCCGCGTCTCCGACCACGGCGAGGAGCGGAGCTTCTTCTTCTGTCCGGACTGCGGTGCCACGGTGTACTACTGGAGCGACCCGGAACTGATCGCGGTCCCGATCGGCGCCTTCGCCGACCCGTCGTTTCCCGCGCCAAGAGTCTCGGTCTGGGAATTGCGCCGCCACCCGTGGGTGAGCGTGCCGGCTTCCGACCGGGACGAACACTGAGCCCCACGGCTGGCGAGTCGCTCAATGGTCAGCGGCGTATAGGTTGAGTACTGTGGGGGTTCGGTTGCGGCCGCTTCTTGACGATGAGTTCGACTCCTATGTCGAGCACGGCAAGGCCTGGTTCGTCCGCCAACTCGTCGAGGACGGCGCCGCACAGGACCAGGCAGAGAGGACAGCCGAAGACGAGTGGGCGCGCCAGTTGCCGGACCGCCTCGATTCGCCGGATCAGTTCATCTTCGCGATCGAGGACGAGAACACCGGCGAGAGGGTCGGCGATGCCTGGTTGTCCAAGCGCCCGACGCCGCTTCTGGGCGACATCGCGTTTGTCTCATCGATCGAGATCGCAGAGCAGTTTCGTCGTCGAGGGTTTGCCCGGGACGCGATGCTCTTGCTCGAGGATCAGGCTCGCGCCCTGGGACTCGACCGGATCATCCTGAACGTGTACGGCAACAACGAGCCTGCCCGTTCGCTGTACCGATCGCTCGGCTACGACGAGCGCGCAGTGACGATGGCGAAACAGCTCTAGCGACGCCTCTCAGGGGATCCGGGTGTCTCGGTGCTCGGCCGCGAGACGCCTCTCGTCCTCGGAGAGGTCGTCTTCCTTGACCGGGGACACGATCGACCAGTGGTTACCGACCGGGCAGCGTTGCAGCCGCCACCAGCCCAGCCGCACCGACTTGAGGGAGGCTCCCGGGATCCAGATCGTCGTGAAGAGGTGACCCTCGCGGCAGCGGACGATGACGTTGCCGCCGAATCTGTACCCCCGCAGCCGCGCCAGGATGGTTCCGAGGACGTACAGGCCGATGACAACCAGGGCGATGCGGCGCTTCCGCCGAGACCACGCCATTCGTCAGCGTATCCAGCGGACGGTCGCCTTCGCGAGCGGAGGCGTCTTCCTCTCCTTTACTTGCCGGATTGCAGCTCCCAGGCGGCGATGATGGCATCCTCGATTGCGTCCGCGTTGCCGTTCGCGAGGTCGGCGACGATCATCATGTGCTTGGCGAAGCGGGCTGGCACTGTGAACGTGTCGGGGAACGCCTGGAGCAGGAAGTCTCGTAGATCGAATGAGGCACGGATGACGATCTGGCTGTCGTCGAGTTGCCGGACGACGAGGCGTCCGCGGTATCGCCATTCGAGCAGGCCCTGACGGCGACGCTCGGTGACACCGTCGAGTTGGTCCGCGAGGTCGCTGATCGCGGCGAGTTTCACCGCTCTGATTCGGCGACGAGGTCTTTGACCTGCACGCGAACAGTGTCGCGTGTCACCTAGCCCGTGCCACGAGCACGGCAACCTGGCTAGACAGACGGACGGAGGGCGCGGGTCTCGGCGCGGGCGGCTCGCCACCAGATGAGCTCGTAGCCGTGCAGGCCGATCCAGGCCGTGGCTACAAGGGCCAGGGCGACGATCGCCGGCACGACGAGGGCAACAGGGAAGAGCGCCACGAAGACGAGCGAGACGAGCAGGCGTCCTCCGCGGAGGATC
>Ga0066903_100004002_pt1 | contig 12275 bp, 12 predicted proteins | sample PanSoiMetaGPlot1_FD_67491 | JGI IMG/M metagenome (GOLD analysis project Ga0066903, IMG submission 67491) | Tropical forest soil microbial communities from Panama analyzed to predict greenhouse gas emissions - Panama Soil - Plot 1 (version 2) | ecosystem: Environmental > Terrestrial > Soil >...
GAGCTGGTCGACCTCCTGCGCGAGCACGGCGTCACGCTCCTGGCCGACGTCCGCACGGCCCCCGGCTCGCGGCGGATGCCCCACTTCACGAAGGCGGCGCTCGCCTCCGAACTGCCCGGGAGAGGCATCGCGTACGCGCACCTGCCGGAGTTGGGCGGCCTCCGCCGGCCCCGGCCCGACTCGCCCAACGCCGGCTGGCGGAACGAGAGCTTTCGGGGCTACGCGGACCACATGGCCGACCACGACTTCGCGGCGGGGATCGAGCGCCTGCTCGAGTGGGGCCGGGACCGGAACGTCGCCGTCATGTGCGCCGAGGCCGTGCCCTGGCGGTGCCACCGAAGCCTGATCGCGGACGCGCTCCTGGTCAGGGGCGTCGACGTCACGCACATCGTCGGGGCCGGCCGCACGCAGCCGGCCATGCTGACCCCGTTCGCCCGCGTCGAGGGCGGCCGGATCACCTATCCGGGGCCGGTCCAGGGGCAGTTGGCACTCTGAGGACGCGCACGGCTTCTGCCTCGATAGACTCGCCAGTGAATGGGTAAGAAACGCGTCCAGGCGCAGTCGCGCAACACGCGACAGGTCCGGCAGGTTCGCCAGATCCGGCCGAAGAACGTGCCGGCGCCGGTCGCGGGCGGCGGCGACCAGCGCAAGCAGCGGGAGCGCTACGTGCAGTCCGGCGGCATGCTCCAGGGGTACGCCCCCGAGACCGTCCAGCGCATCGGCTACATCGCCGCGGCCGGCGCCCTGGCGTGCGTGCTGATCGCGGCGGCGCTGCTGCTGCTCCTCGAACGCCCGTACGGCTGGGCCGTCGCGGCGGTGGCGGCCGCGGTTTGGGCGGCGCCGATCGTGTTCGGGCTCAGCTTCCTCGTGCCCGGCTACCGGCTCGCCCGGCAGGACCGCAAGCTGGAGCCGAGGGTGGTGCAGGGCCAGCTGATGGGCGCGAGCGAGGTGAGCACCTCCATCGGCCTGGGCATGCTGATGATCAAGACCAGGGGCGGCGTCGAGCAGTACCTGGTCGGCCCCGAACGCATGAGCAAGGTGCCCGGCAACCAGGTCAACGTGATCCTGACCGTCACGCCCAAGCTGCGCCACGTGCGCAGCGTCGGCGTGATGGGCCAGCGCTTGGTGCCCCGGCCCGAGCAGCCGATCCCCCCGGCGCTGAAGCGCATCCGCCTGATGCCGATCCTGACGCCGGTGGCGCTGGCCGCGGCCGCGATCATCGGCGTCGACGTCGTCGCGGCGCTGCCGCTCGAGCCCGAGCTGATCCACGCGATCGCCGCGGTGGTGGCCGGAGCCGCCCTGGCGGGCATCGTCTTCGGCATTTCCCACCTGCTCCAGCGCCGCCTGTACGACGAGGTCCAGGCCCTGATGCCCGGAGGAGTTCGATGACGCAGCAGCGAGACGTCCCCATCACCGCCGAGGGCCTGGCCGACGTGCGCAGGGAGCTCGACGCCCTCGTCAACACCCGCCGGCCCGAGATCGTCGCGAAGATCAAGGCCGCCCGCGAGCACGGTGACCTCTCCGAGAACTTTGAGTACCACGCGGCCCGCAACGAGCAGTCGTTCATCGAGACGCGGATCCAGGAGCTCGAGGCGATCGTCAAGAACCACGTCATCATCGAGTCGCGGGCCAGCAACGGCCGCATCGACCTGCTCAGCACGGTGACGTTCGCCGAGGAGGGCGAGCCCGAGGAGACCTACCGGATCGTGGGCTCGACCGAGGCGGACCCCAGCGCAGGCCGGATCAGCTTCGAGTCCGCGATCGGCCGGGCGCTGCTCGGCCACCGCGCCGGGGACGACGTCGAGGTGCGCACGCCGTCGGGCAGCCGCTACACCGTCCGCGTTCTGAAGGTCGAGTAGGAGTGACCGCCCTCGACCGCCTGCGGACGTGGATGGAGGCGCGGCAGGCCGGCGCCGCGGTCCTGACCGACCCGGTCTCCATCGCGTACCTGACCGGTTTCGCGACCAACCCGCACGAGCGGCTCATGGCGCTCGTCCTGCGCGGCACGAGCGCGGTCCTGGTCGTGCCCGCCCTGGAGGAGGCGAGCGCCGCGGCCGCGGCGCGCGGCGTCACCGTCAGCGGGTGGCGCGACGGAGACGACCCGTGGGCCCCGGTCGCGGCCGTCGTCGACGGCTCCAGCGGCATGCTGGCGGTCGAGGTGGACCATCTCAGCCTGGGCCGCTGGGAGCGGCTGCGCCAGATCGTCCCCGCGGCCGAGCCGGTCGACGCCGGCGCGGAGGTGCGGCGCCTCCGAGCTCGCAAGACGGCCGAGGAGATCGAGCGGCTGGAGCGCGCCGCGCGGCTGACTGACGACATCACCGAGCGCGTCCTCGCGGAGCTGCGCCCGGGCCGCAGCGAGCTGGAGGTCGCGGCCGCCGTCGAGCACGAGATCGCGGTGGCCGGCGCGCGGCCGTCGTTCGAGACGATCGTGCAGTCGGGGCCCAACTCGGCGCAGCCGCACCTGCGCCCCGGCGCCCGGCGGCTTGCGGCCGGCGACCTCGTCCTGCTCGACTTCGGGGCCGCGTTCGCCGGCTACCGGGCCGACACCTCCCGCACCTTCGTCATGGGCGAGCCCGACGAGCGCCAGCGCGAGGTGCACGCGCTGGTGCTCGCCGCGCACGACGCCGCGGTCGCGGCCGTGCGACCCGGCGCCGCCGTCGGGGACGTGGACGAGGCCGCCCGGGCCGTGATCCGGGTGGGAGGGCTCGCCGGCGCGTTCATCCACCGCGTGGGCCACGGCCTGGGCCTCGAAGCGCACGAGGACCCGAGCCTCGACCCGGGCGGCGACACCCTCCTGGAGGAGGGCATGGTGGTCACGATCGAGCCGGGCGTGTACCTACCCGGCTGGGGCGGCGTTCGGATCGAGGACGACGTCGTCGTGGAGGGCGCCGGCGGGCGGTCGCTGACCAGCGCCGACCGCGGGCTCCGCGTCGCCGGCTGAGGCGCCCGTTCCCGGCGTAGGCTTCTGGCGATGGCAGACGGCCACGGGCAGGCGCAGGCACTCCCGCCGCGGCTCAGGCCGGGTATGCGGCAGACGCGTCAGCGGCAGCAGGTCTGGGACGCGGTGCAGCGGCTGGGCGGCCACTGCACTGCTGACGAGATCACGGCGGAGCTCCAGCGAGCGCAGCCGGGCTTCCCCCGGAGCACCGTCTACCGCGCGCTGGAGGCGCTGACGACGTCGGGCGCACTGCGGGCGGTCCGGCTGGGCGACGGCCCGATCCACTACGAGGTCTCGGGCGAGGACCACCAGCACGCGATCTGCCAGGTCTGCGGTGGTGTCCTGCACATCGAGCACACCCTGGTCGCCGAGCTGGAGCGACATTTACAGGAGCTGCACCGCTTCCGCCCGGTGCGCACGGACGTTCTCGTGGTCGGCGTCTGCAACGAGTGCGCACGCGGCCGCCGGCCCGCCCGGCGCCGCATCCTCGACCACGTGCACTACGAATGACGCATCCCAGGCTCTAAACTGCCTTCGCCTCGTTTTCGGCGGGAGCGACTCAGGAGGGCGGAGGGACGTGGAGCACCGGATCATCGGGACGACCATGCCGGTCCTGGAGCTGATGCTCCAGCCAGGCGAGCAGGTCTTCGCCGAGTCGGGGGAGCTGGCCTGGATCTCGTGGGCGATACAGCTCCAGACCGGCACCTCGGTCGGTGGCCAGCAGGGCGGGATCATGGCGACGCTGGGCAGGGCGCTGGCCGGGGCCACGATCTTCATGACCGAGTACACGGCGGTGGGCGGGGTGGGCATGGCCTCGTTCTGCGCCAGACTGCCGGGACAGATCCTGCCGCTGGAGATCGAACCCGGCCGCGGGTACCTGGTCCATCGCCACGGCTTCATGTGCGCCACACGCGGCGTGCAGCTCGGCGTCGGGGTGCAGCAGCGGCTGGGCGCCGGCATCTTCGGCGGGACCGGCTTCCGCATGCAGCGGATCACCGGCCAGGGCATCGCGTTCATCGAGATGCACGGCGAGGTCGTCCAGTACGAACTCCAGGCCGGCAATACGCTGCGCATCCATCCGGGCCACGTGGCGATGTTCGAGCAGTCGGTCGACTTCAACGTCACGACGATGCCGGGCATCAGGAACGCGCTCTTCGGCGGCGACGGCCTCTTCCTGGCCACGCTCACCGGGCCCGGCCGGATCTGGCTCCAGTCCATGAGTCTGCCGCACCTGGCCCACGCCATCGCCCACTACCTGCCGCATCCGAGCGAGGGCGGCCTGGGCGGCCTCCTCACCGGCAGCTGACCTAGGTCGCGAAGTCCGACAGGTCGACCTCGGCCCGGTACACGCGCTGGGCCGGGCCGGCCTGGACGAGCTCGCCGCCCGGCTGCTGGCGGATGGTCAGGACCCCGCCCGGCATCTGGACCCGCAGCGAGTCGTCGGTGAGCTCCATGTGGATCAGCACGGCCGCGACGGCGCACGCGCTGGTGCCCGACGCCAGGGTGTAGCCGGCCCCGCGCTCCCAGATCTCGATGCGGGCCCGGCCGCGGTCCACGACCTCCGCCAGCTGCACATTGGTGCGGTTGGGGAACAGGGGGTTCGTCTCCAGCAGCGGGCCCAGCTCCCTGCACCGCTCCCGGGTCACCGGCTCGCCGAAGACCACGCAGTGGGGGTTGCCGACGTCGACGAGCCGGCAGCGGGCGCGCCCGGCGGGCGTGTCGATGAAGACCCACCGGTCGGGCTCCAGCGTCGCCCGGCCGATGTCCAGCTCGCTGACCACCCGGGGACCGTTCACCTCCACGATCCGGACCGGGTTCGCGCGCTCGACCGTGTTGAGCTCGAACGAGGTGTCCGCGCCGTGCCGGAGCACTGCGTGGCAGGCGGCGATCCGCAGGCCGTTGCCGCTCTTCTCGGCCTCGGAGCCGTCCGGGTTGAAGATGCGGACGAACAGCTCGGCGGGATCGAAGGCCAGCAGGCCGTCCGCCCCCAGTCCGCGGTGCCGGTCGCACAGTCGGGGCAGCAGCTCCACGACCTGGTCGAGGTCGGCCGGGAGGTCCAGGACGAGGTAGTCGTTGCTCAGCGCCTGGTACTTGGTCAGCCGGAGCGTCGACACGCACACATGATCGCAGCAGGGAATAAGGCGGGGCAGCGCGGTGGATACAATGCAGGTGATGCGACCTGAGTTCGCATTCCCCGCGCAGAGACTCATCTACTCTCCCGCCTGCTTCTGTAGCTAGGCCGGCCCTTCCCCGAGGCCCACGCACGTCCCGCCGCCATGGCGGGCGCGCGCAAGCATCCACCCCCATTCGGAGGATTTCTCTATGGCTGAGTCCGACGGCTACGCAAACCGCGAGGCGCTGGTCAGCACCGAGTGGCTGGCCAACCACCTGCACGATCCCGGCCACCGGCTGATCGAAGTCGACGTCAACCCGGCGCTCTATGGCGGAGGCCACATCGAGGGTGCGGTCGGCTGGGACTGGAAGAAGGACCTGCAGGACCAGACGGTCCGCGACCTGGCGTCCCGCGCGGCGCTGGAGCAGAAGCTCGGCGAGAGCGGGGTCACCCCCGACACGACCATCCTGCTCTACGGCGACAACAACAACTGGTTCGCCGCCTACGCCTACTGGGCGCTGAAGTACTACGGACACGACAACGTCAAGCTCGTCAACGGCGGGCGAGTGAAGTGGGAGGCCGAGGGCCGGCCCTACACCACCGACGAGCCCACCGTGAACCCCACCGAGTACCACTTCCAGGGCGCACCGCACGAGGACCTGCGGGCCTACCGCGACGAGGTTCGGGACGCCATCGGCAAGGTCGGCCTCGTGGACGTCCGCTCCCCGGGCGAGTTCTCGGGCGCCCTGCTGGCCCCGGAGAATCTCCCCCAGGAGGGCGCCCAGCGGGGCGGCCACATCCCGACCGCGGTCAACGTGCCCTGGGCCACCGCGGTCAAGGAGGACGGCACGTTCAAGGACGCCGGCGCCCTCCGCGAGCTGTACGGCGGCAAGGGCATCGGCGCCGACCGCGAGGTCATCGCCTACTGCCGCATCGGGGAGCGCTCAGCGCACACGTGGTTCGTGCTCCGTGAGCTGCTCGGCTATCCGAGCGTACGCAACTACGACGGCTCGTGGACCGAGTGGGGCAGCTCGATCCGGGTGCCCATCGAGAAGTAGTCAGACCCGGCGGAGGCCGTCAACGCCGCGAGCTGCGCGGCCGCGACGGCCTCCACCAGCGCTCGGGGCGGCCTCCGACCCGCGAGCGCCCACGCGATCGTCACCATCTGCGCCACCCCCGCGGCGCGCTGCCAGGGCCGCAGCCGAACGGCGATTCCGGCCGCCAGCGGATAGCGGAGGGAGGGCGCCAGCAGGCCGGTCCCCGGGAGACCGCCCAGCCGGAACGCGGCGACCGCGCCCCAGAGCGTGAGCCAGCTGTCGGCCTCCAGGTCCAGCGTGGGCCCGAGGGGCGTGGGGCCGAGCCGGCGGGCCAGCGGACCGTCCAGCCAGTCGCATACGGTGCAGCCGAGGAGCAGCGCGATCAGCGTGGTGCGGCGCCCGCGGCCCGAGAAGGCCGTGCCGCACGCCATCGCGGCAGCGCCGGCGCGGCTGAGCGTGAGCAGGTTCGGCGCCGTCAGGACCGGACCGCCGAGCCGTCGCGCCGTGAGCGCGGTGAACGCGGCGGTCGCGCTCAGGCTGGCGGCGGCGGCCAGCGCATAGCGCAGCCGCGGGTGCCGGGTCAGGCTTCGAGAGAGCGCTGGACCAGCGTGATGTCCATCCAGCGGCTGAACTTGTACGCGGCGTTCGAAAGCGTGCCGACCACTTCGAAACCGAGGCTCTGATGGAGGCGCAGCCCGGCCGCGTTGTCCGCGGCGACGGAGGCGACGATCGTCCGGCATCCCGTCGACCTCGCGGCCTCGATCAGCTGTCCGAGCAGCTCGCGGCCCACCCCGTGCTTCTGGTACAGGGGATCGACGTAGACGAGGTCCTCCACGACCTCGAAGCCTCGCTGCCGCCAGGGCAGGAGGCGCGCCCAGCCGATCACGTCGCCGTCGTCGTCGGCCACGAGCGTGATCGTCCGCTGCCGGGCGTGGGTGTCCCACCACTCGGCGGCCTCCTCGGCGGAGAGCGGCTCGGAGTCGATCGTCGCGAACGTCTGGTTGATCGCCCAGTTGTAGATCCCCACGACCGCCCGCATGTCCTCGCGGGTGGCGGGGCGAACGGTGAACGTCTGACCGGGCCTGCTGCTCATGCCTCCCATCTTTGCATCCCGCCGGTGATCTTCTCCGCGATCACCCGGACGGTGACGCGGCGCTGGCCAGGCCCGCGCCACGGGTAGCGGTCCTGGCCGAGGTACTTCCTGGCCAGGCGATCGATGTGCTCGTCGGCGCCCTCGTCGATGAGCTGCGCCCGGCCGCGCACCGCGAGCCTCCGCACGTGGGGATCGGCCGGGTCGAAGACCAGCACCGACACGCGGGGGTCGCGTTCCAGGTTGCGTGCCTTCAGGTGGCCACGCACGGTGTTGAACACGACGTGGTGATCGTCGTGATCGATCCAGACCACGGTCGAGTGGGGCGAGCCGTCGCGCATGAGGTCCGTCACGACCGCGTAGAGCCGTTCGTCCAGCAGCGCCTTCTGGTCGTCGGTGAGCTCGATGGTGGTGGTGGCCATGGCCACTTGCTAGCACAACGGGCGGGCGGGAGCGCCGCCGGGCGAGGCCCGGCGGCGCTCTTCGGTCCAGCGCCTAGGAGACCTTGGCCGCTTCGTGGGCCTCCGCGGTCTCGAAGCGCGAGCCGACGGCGCTGGCGATGTGGGGTGTGCGCGACCTCACGATGAAGTACCAGACGAGCCCGATGGCCGCCCACACGAAGAACAGGTACGGGAGCCAGGCGTAGACGCCTGTCAGCGGCGGGAACTGGATGCCCGGGATGGTCGTCGGGAGCCAGCTGGCGTAGAAGACCAGGATCATCGCGACCAGCCCGATCATGCCCACGATCCACACCGGGACACTGGGCTGGCCGATCCGCCGCAGGAAGATCGGTGCACCGAGCGAGACGAGGGCGTAGGCCAGCATGAAGCCGAAGGTGGCCGCGGTGCCGGCCCATCCGGTCGCGTCGACCGGGCTCTGCTTCGCGATGATGGCGATCGCGGGAATCAGCAGCATGGGGACGGCGACGACCCAGATCGCCACGTTCGGCGTCTTCCGGGTCGAGTGCGTCCTGGTCAGGGCCGGTATCCCCATGCCGTCGTGGGCCATGGTGAGCGCGATCCGTGCTGAGGCGTTGATACAGGCCAGGGTGCAGGCGAACACGCTGATCGTGATGCCGATGTCGATGATGTACGAGAGCCAGCCCAGGCCGATCAGGTTGGCCAGGTCGGGCATCGGCGCCGTGCTCTTCGCGAAGCCGCCGTTCGTCGGCTGGAAGCCGAGCGTCTGCGAGTACGACACGATGACGTAGAACGCGCCCACGAAGATGGCGCTGACCACGATGGCACGGCCGACGTTCCGGTACGGGTTCTTGGCCTCCATACCCAGGGAGCCTGCGCTCTCGAACCCGACGAACGCGAATATGGCGAGCACGATGCCGATGACCACCCCGCCCGGCACGACGCCCTTGAAGCTGAACTGCGCGGTGTCCACAGGCCCGCGAACCACCCAGATCGAGATGCAGAGGGTGATGATCGCGAGGACCGAGATGGACTCCAGGGTCAGGGCTGTCCGCGCGGACAGGTTGATGTCGTAGATGGCCACCAACACCGCCAGCCCGAAGTCGACCGCGAAGAGGACGATCAGCAGCACCGGATTCAGCGGATCGATTGCGGGGATGATCCGGTGCAGGAGATCGCCGGCGAAGATGCCGAAGCCGAAGACCGTGGCGACGCCGGTCGCGATGTAGCCGAGCTGCAGCCCCCAGCCCGCCGAATGGCCGGCGCCCGGACCCAGCGCCTGCGTGACCCACACGTAGAAGGAACCGGCCGAGTTCATCCGCTTGGCGAACTGCGCGGCGCAGTAGCCGATGCAGACCATCAGCACGACCGAGATGACGAATGTGAACCACGTGCCGTTGCCCGCGTTCAGGAACACGAGCAGCGGGAGGAGCGCCATGGCCGCGCTCGGCGCGGCGTTGGCGACGGACTGCGCGAGCACCTCCGGCAGCGTGAGCGTGTTGCGTTTGAGCGTTTTCTCGCCCGCGATCCCGGTGCCCGGCGCCTGCGATGCGCCTGCGGCCGGCTCGAGCGATTCGCCCGGTTTCGTTGTTTCTGCCACGTGTCTCCCTACTCCTCCTTTCTCTCCTGGGGTGCTAATGCCCGCCGTCGGCGGCGCCGTTCGGATGGCAGTGCTCGGCCATCGGTACGTCCAGGGCCGGGTTGCCGTCGAAGAACCCGACCGGCTTCAGGTGGAAGCCGATGTGATGGGCCGGCATGACGGGCCAGTCCTCAGGCCGCACGATGTGGTGGGCGCCGAACACGTACCAGACGACCAGGTCCGTGTTCTCCAGCGGCCGATCGGCCGCCGTGTACGCGGGCAGCCCGTCGCCGCCCGGGTGCTGGTTGGGGTAGTCGCCGGCGGGGAAGTTCTGCCCGCGGTCGTAGGGCGTGACCCACAGGTGCCGCGTGGTGAACATCGCCCGCTTGATCGCGTATGCGTCCGGCTGGTAGAAGGGCAGGACGTTGTCGCCCGGCACGAGCTTGTAGGCCACCGGGTCGCCCACGCCGTTGGGCTTCGTGTCGTTGGCGATCTTCCAGTACCGCCCCTGCAGCGGGTCGATGACGCGCTGCGCCTCGGACTCGCGGCCCAGCAGCGTCGACCTGACCACCCACGCGTTGCCGTGAGGGTTGTCGGGACCGGGGGGCAGCGCCTCCGAGTTGCACTCGTAGACGGAGTTGTTCAGGCCGTCGACCATCGTGTCCAGGCGGACGCAGAAGAAGTGCTGGTGGTGCGGACCGTAGAGCCCCGGCGCGAGCAGCGTCCCGTGCTTCGGCTTCTCGTCCGGCGCGACCGCGCCCACGGACGCGACGCCGCTCATCTTGACCTCGTACTGGATCGTGCCGTCCTGCTGGAAGTACCAGAAGTAGCCGTACTCGTAGTTGCCGACCGTGGCGATGGTCGACACGACCAGCCGGCGGGACCGCCGCACCTCGGCCTTCATCGTCCGGAAGTCGGTGTGCTTCCAGAGGAACCCGTTGTCCTCCTCGTGCATGCAGATTGCGTTCTTGATCTCGACCGGGTTGCCGTCTCCGTCGTTGACGTGGGCGTCGAAGTAGCGGATCTCGCCCAGGCAGTCGCAGCCGAGCTCGAGGCTGTTCGACAGCACGCCGACGCCGTACTCGCCCATGTCGAAAACGTTCTTCCGGTGGTGGGTGGGCTTGGGGTCGCCGTACGGGATGAACATCTCGGTGAGCGAGGCGCGGTAGATGATCGGCCGCAGCGTGTCGCCGTCCTGGTACGCGAGCGTGTGAAGGACCAGGCCCTCGCGCGGCGTGAAGCCGATGCGGAAGCGCCACTTCTGCCACCGGACCTCCTGGCCGTGCACCTCGAAGCTGGTGCCCTCCGGCTGGGTGATCTCGACGGGCTTGAGGTCCGCCCGCGTTCCCTTCGGGAAGTGCGGGTAGTTGTTGGGATCGGTAATGCCCTCTACCGTGTAGTTTCCTTTGCGCGGAGGCAGGGGCACCACGCCGTGGTCCTCGACGTCGACCACCTCCATGGTGTCGAGGTTGAATCGGACGACCAGGCCCTCGACGGGGGCCGCGTAGCCGTTGTCGTCGGGGTCGCCGCGGCGGACGAAGGTGATCGGCCTGACCAGGCGTCCCTTCTCGGGCGCGTCGTCGGGGCCGTTGTAGCCGAGCGACCAGGGATCGATCATCACGTTCTGGAAGTCCGTGACGCCGCGCTTCCGCATGGCCTCCTGCCAGCGCGCGTCGCCGCGAACGACCTCCTCCGACGCCAGGAACTCCTCGAACATGATCGGCGGCTGGATCCCTGGGCGCTCTTCCCAGGACACCACCGCGCGACCGGTGATCGACACGACCGCCTCGTACGTCTTCCGCTCGGCGCGCTCGCGGATGATCGCGAACGCGCGACGCTCGATCTCGCCGCCCGGCTCGAAGCCGAGCACCGTGGCCTTGTCCGGCTCGTCGAGCGTGATGAACACGAACCGCGCGCTCTCCGCCAGGCCCTTCTGGGCCTTGAGGATCTCGCTCGCGGCCTGGATCTCATCCGGCGAGAGCGGGTCGAGCGGATGGCGCGCGGTCGCGACGGAAGGCTCCACCGTCTGCATGGGCACTCTCCTTTCACATCGCGTCCCCTCGCCCGGACCCGGGCCAACCCGAACCTCCCGGCCGGCGAGGCGACCCCTGTCCGCCATGATGTGCATGGTTCGCGAACCTGTCAATGGCGCACGACACCCGAAGGCAGGCGTCAGCTGATGGTGGAGTCGTACCAGTAGTCGCTCGGCGGGGTCCCAGTGGGGGGCCGGCGCCGGCGGCGGATCGCGAGGACGATCATGACCGCCCCGATCAGGAGCAGCAGCGCGCCGATGCCGACCAGGCCCCTGGCGACGGCGCCGGCCGGTGACGAGGGCGGCTGCGGCGTGGTGGCCTGCGCGGAAGCGGTGGGCGTCGGCGACGGCGAGGGCGAGGGGACGATCGCGGCGGCCGAGGGCGTCGGGGTGGCCGCGGGCGGGTCGATCACGGTGACCAGGGTCGGCGCTTTGCCCTGTGTGTTGTCCGACGCGACCTGCACGCACTGGGCCGGCGAGTACGTCGGCGCGACCTGGTAGCCGTCGGGGGCGGAGATCTCCTCGACGCAGTACATCGCCGGGTTCAGGGCGCCGGCGAGCGCCGTGCCGCTGCCGTCGGTCGCGATGGTGGCGATGACCTGTCCGGTGGCCGAGCCCACGTGGATGTTGAACGTGAACCCGGGCGTGGTGATGGTCTTGTTGCCGGGGTCGGTCTTGGTGATCTGGAGCTCGCCCGGAGCGGGGGTGGGTGTGGGGGTGGGCGACGGGGTCGGAGTGGGCGTGGCCGTGGGCGTCGGGGTGGGAGCAGGCGGATCGGTGACCGCGACGGTGGTGGTCCCGTCTGCGGCGATCGTGACGCACTGGTTGGGTGCAAACTGCGGTGCGAGCTGATAGCCACTCGGCACCCTGATCTCACGGACGCAGTACACCACTCCAGCCGTGAGCGGGGGCGTCTGCGCAATCCCCTTGTCGTTGGTCTGGATGAACTGGGTGTCGGGGCACGTCATGTCGATCTGGCACACCACGAACCGGGCGCCAGGCAGGAACGCCTTCGTGTTGGCGTCCTGCTTGGTCACCGTCAGGATCGGCGGCGTCGGCGTGGCCGC
>Ga0066903_100004003_pt1 | contig 12275 bp, 9 predicted proteins | sample PanSoiMetaGPlot1_FD_67491 | JGI IMG/M metagenome (GOLD analysis project Ga0066903, IMG submission 67491) | Tropical forest soil microbial communities from Panama analyzed to predict greenhouse gas emissions - Panama Soil - Plot 1 (version 2) | ecosystem: Environmental > Terrestrial > Soil >...
GTCGGCGAGGCGCTGTGGCGCGTCAACGGCCGGAGCTTCGTGGTGCGCCACCGGATCGCGCCCGGCGAATGGGACCTGATCCGCACGGACGCGGCTATGGCCGGGCCGTCGCGGTGAGGGTCCTCCTCGCCGCGGTGGCGACGGCGGCGCTGCTCACCGTCTCGCCGGTGCTCCTGGTCCTGGCGGCGGCGGCACTCGTGCCGGGGGCGCTGGCCGTGCCGGCGGGCGTGCACCGCGTGCCCGGCGTGCCGGCAGGGGGGAGCGCGCACCTGCGCCCGGCCGGACCGCTCCTGGCGCCCCTCCCCAGCCCTCCCCACCGCCCGTGGGCGACGGTGCCGCTCGCCCTGGCGCCGCTGTTCGCCGGCGCGCCCGCGGCCGGCTTCGACACCGGGGGCCTGCCGTTCGGCCAGTGCACGTGGTACGCGGCCTGGACGCGGGACGTCGTCGTCCACGCCGACGGCAAGGACTGGGTCGGCGACCTGGCGCGGGCCGGCCTCGCGACCAGCGGCGTCCCATCGGTCGGCGCGATCGTGTCGTGGCGCGGCTTCGCGCCCGGATACGGGGCGCACGGCCACGTCGCCGTGGTTGTGGACGTCGACCCCGACGCGCGCGGCTTCACCGTCGCCGAGGCGAACGTGATCGGCCTGGGGCGCGCCGACGTCCGCTGGATCCCGATCGGCGACCCGGGCATCGTGGGCTTCGTCTCGTGACGCGGGGCTCCGGCCAGGACCCCCTGGAGGAGCTCCTCGCGCTGGCCGTCGTGGTGCCCCTGCTCGTGGCCGGCGCCGCGGTCGGCGCCGTCTGGCTGGCGGCGGAGGCGGCCGGCCTGGCCGCGCATCGCACCGCGCCGCCGCTCGGCCTGGTGGACGCGGTGGTCCTGGCGGCGGGCCTGCCGGCACACTGGCGCGACCCGTCGGCGGCGTATCCCGCGGCCATCCGGGAGGCCGCCGCCGTCCCGGCGGCACTGTTCTGGCCGGTCCTCCTGGCGCTGCTCGCCCTGCTGGCCGGCACCGCCGCCGCGCTGGCGCGGCGGCTCGGGCGGCAGCACCGGCGGGGGGCGCGGCTGGCGCGACCGCGCGACCTGCGGCGCGGCCATCGCGGCCGGAGGCGCGGGCGGGGACTGCGGCCCGGCCCCTCGATCTTCCTCGGCTGGTACGGCTGGCCCCCGCTCGCGACGGCCGTCAGGGCGGGCACGGGCGAGCATGCCGGGGCTGTCGCGCCGCCGGGCTACGGCAAGACGGCCGGCCAGCACATCGGCGCCGTGGTCGCGTTCGAGGGGGCCGTGGTCAGTGCCACGACGAAGCCCGACGTGCTGCTGGCCACCGCCGACGTGCGCCGGCGGCTGGCCGCCCGCCACGGCGGCGAGCTGTACGCGCTCGACCTCGGCGGGGACGCACTCGGCGCGTCGGGCGCGGGGCTGCGCGAGGCGCGCATCGACCTGCTGGCCGGCTGCGACGACCCGATGGCGGCCGAGGAGCGCGCCGCCGGCCTGGTGCCCGGCGCCGGGGCGCCGTCGGGGGACTCCAGCACCCGGTTCTTCGACGTCTCCGCCGTCCAGATCCTGAAGGCGCTGATCCACGCCGCCGCGCTGCGCGGCCTGGGCGTGCGCGCGGTGATCGAGTGGGCGATGAGCCAGGACGCCGATGCCGCGGCGGCCATCCTGGTGGAGCGCGGAGCGGACGTGCGCTCGTGGGCCGCGTTTCTGGAGGGGCTGCGGAGCGGCGCCCCGGTGACGGTGGCCGGCCAGTGGGCGACCGTCCAGGCCGCGCTCGCGCCGCTCCAGCAGCCGCGGGTGCTGCGGCTGCTGGACGAACCCGACTTCGACGTCGACCGGTTCCTGCGGACGCGGTCGACGCTCTATGTGGTCGACCCCAGGGGCGAGGGCGGGGTCAGCCCGACCGCGTACGTCATCGCGGCGTACCTGGACTGGATCAAGGAGCGCGCGTACCGCCTGGCGCTGGAGCGGCGGGACGCGCGCCACCGTCCGCTGCTCCTGCTGGCGCCGGACGAGCTGGCGCAGGTCGCGCCGCTGAAGGGCCTGCCCGGGATCCTGGCCCAGGGCCCCGGCCGGGGGGTGGTGGTGAGCTGGGCGACGCAGTCGTTCGGCCAGCTGGCGGAACGCTACGGCGAGGACGGGGCGCGGGCGGTGCTGTCGAGCACCCACGTGCTGCTGGTGTTCGGCGGCCTGGACGGCGACGTGCGGACGCTGGACGACGTCTCACGGACGCTGGGCGAGGTGGAGCGGATCCAGACCCACCAGGACGGGACGACCAGCAGCGACCGCCGCCCGCTGCTGAGCGTCGCCGACCTGGTCGGCCAGCCGGCCGGGGAGGCGTACGCGGTGCGGGCGGGCCGGGCGGTGCGGCTGCGCCTGCCGCCGCTGCCGGCGACGTGGCGATTCCGGCGCCTGCCCCGACTGGGGCGGGCGCCGGCGGGGGCGGCGGACGGCGTCAGCGCTGGAGATCGAGAGAGCGAAGGTGCGGGGGGATCATCTGATCGAGATGCCGCGCCGCCACCAGATCGTGATCCCGCCGGATGCCGGCCTCCCAAGTGACTCCGACGACCCCGGGGAGGCCGTCGCGGCCGAGACGCCGGCCGCCGGTGCAGTCCACGAAGGCGCCGCGGTCGAAGCCGCCGTTGGCGGCGCCGGCGTGTACCAGCTCGACGAAGATCCTGGCGTTGTCGATCACGCCGTCGGCGTGACGCAGCGCCTCCGCCCAGACCTCCGTGGGTATGACCGTGGCACCTCTGGGATCGTGGTTCAGCCAGGCGTCGATGCACCGCGTCCTCGCCTGCTCTTGCGCCTGCTCGATCGGGGCGCAGACATAGCACGCTTCGACCTGGTACTTGTCCCGGCGGAGGCCCGCGATTCGCCTCACGGTCTTGTCCTTGTCTCGCATGGTGTCGTCGACCACCATGTTCAATCCCTGCATCCTCGCTTCGGCGATGACCTTGGTCACGACGTCGGACGCCTCGGAGTGCACCCGCTGCAGCTTTCCCGACAGCTGCAGGTGGCGCTCATCAGGACCGAAGTCGCGAATGTCGGGCAGCTCCCCACGGGCCTCCAGCTTCGACACCAGCCGCCGTTTCACGTCGTCCGTGTCGATGATCAGCATAGGACTCTCGCCGAGGATCCTCGAATCGCGAATCGTGGTCTTGCCAGACGCCGGGACCCCGGCCATCAGGATGACCTTACGATCCTTCGGCACACCCCGGCTGCGGGCTTCGTTGACGATCTCCAGGATGATCTCTCTGTGCAGCGCCTCTCGTTCAGGTGTGTATATGCGCTGCCCTGGCTTGACCGGCTCGACCACCGCGTTTCGATCGTGGATGGTGGCACTGCCCGGCCCCAGCGGGCCGTTTCCTTCCATGAGGCTCTGCAGGCGCGTGTAGTCCTCGTTCAGTTGGTCGCGCGACCGGGACACCTCATGCTCCGCGCGCGATCCGGCGCCGGAGAATGACTTCGTACTCCTCGTGCGTGAGCAGGCCGCTGTAGGGAGCGACCTCCAGCTCCTGCCAGGTGTCCTCCTCCACCAGGCCGACGTTGTCCAGGGCCTGCAGGTAGGCCTCCGCGGCGTCGTCCGGAATCGGCTCGCGGTCCTTGAACTCGTAGCCCGCGAACGTGTCCGCCAGCTGGTCGAGCGTCAGGTCACCCGCGCGGTACTGCCGTATCAGCGCTTCGATCGCAGTCGTCATCTCATCTCCCCTGCTCCAAGCCATGTCTCGACTTCAGTGCGGCCGAGCGAGCGGCGGGCCCCGTCGCAAGAGAGATCATACAGACAGACATGCATTGTCCACTGTCCACAAAGCTACAGTGCACGAAGATGATTTGTCAGTCGACCACGACTGTCAAGCGTCAGATAAGATTGTCACCACGCCTGCGCTGCCATCGACACGAATGCGGTCTCCCGTGCGCACGAGCCGCGTCCCCCGCACCGTTCCAACCACCGCTGGCAGGCCGTACTCGCGGCATACGATCGCGGCGTGCGACATGATCCCGCCCGTGTCCACGACGGCCGCGCTGATCCGGCTGAACACCACCCCCCACGTCGGGGCGGTCACCGGGCACACGAGCACCTCGCCGTCGCGCACAGACGACAGGTCGTCGACTGACAGGATGACCCGCGCCGGTCCCTCCGCCGTCCCCGGCGATCCGGCCACGCCGCGCAGCTCGCGCGCGTCTCCGTCGGCCGCCGCCAGCCACTGCTCGATGCGCTCGGGCGTGATGCCCCACAGCATGATCGTGAACGGCTCGTTGCTGTCCTCCGGGATCGGACCGAGCGCCGGCTCCGGCGTCCACGCCTGAATCGCCGCCACCATCCGCCTGTGCTCGGCCACCTTCGCGCGCCAGTGCTCCCGCCGGGTCGGCCCTCCGTGCGACCAGCCCAGCGTCAGGTCGTACAGCGCCTGGGCCACGTCCCAGCGGTTCAGATAGAACAGGTCCTCGGCGTCCTCCAGGATGCCGCCGGCGACCATCCGCTGCCCGAACTCGCGCACCTTGTTCCAGAAGACGGTGTGGTGCCAGTTCTCGATGTAGAAGTTGTGGTCCTCGACATAGGCGGCCACCTGCCTCGCCATCGCGACGTTCTGGTCGAACGCGACCCGGTCCGACTCCTCGGTCAGCAGCCCGCGGTACTCCTCGGCCAGGCGCTCCCGGCGCTCCAGGATCTCGGCGCGCGGCCGGCGCAGGTCCTCGCCGCGCTCCAGCCGGTCGAGCTCGGCGACCAGCGACGCCCACGGCGTTGACAGATCGTCGATCCACGATCGCTCGTGGTGGTACAGGCCGGTGCCCTTGGAGAAGTAGAACCACGGCTCCTTGGCCGCCTCCAGCGCCTCGACCCAGGCCTGGCCCGCCGAATCGCCGCGGAGCTCCTCGATGATCGCCTCCGGCGGCGCGCCGGCGCGCAGCCGGTCGCCGATGCCCAGGTCCAGCGCCTTCCTGGCCAGCGCCTTCAGCTCGTCGCCTGGCCGGAACATCATGATGTCCGAGCCGGCGACCATGCTCGCGATCGTCTGCTGGGTGATGCCGGGGAACGCGGACTGACAGAACTGGAACAGGTTCAGGTAGGCCCCGTACCCGCAGAGGTGCATCTCGAAGTGGTACTGGTACGCGAGGAACACGTTCTCGACGACGCGGTTGTACGCAGCCAGCAGCTCGTGGGCCGTGGTGACGCCGGTCGCGCCGTCCACGATGGAGTCGGCTTCGATGTCGGGCAGCGCCGGGACCTCGATGCGCTTCAGCTCGGCGATGCAGGCCTCCATCTTCGCCTTCCAGCGCACGAACAGCTCGTCCCAGTTCTCGAAGTAGTGCGTGGCGCGCCGCGTGAAGATGGGCACCCGCCGCCCGATCTCCTCCGGATCGCTGACGATGATGACGGCCGCGTACAGGCGGCCGTTGAGGACCCGCTCGATGAACCCGTCCGACGTGGGGAGCATGAACACCCGGCGGGCGAAGGCGTTGGCCGAGATCACCCACGCCTCGTGCACGATCGTGTCGAACGGATACTCGACCTCCGGCCGGTGGAGGCTGTCGAGGAACCAGAACGTGCCCTCCTCCAGCTCGCGGTTCTCCTCGGAGAAGAGGAGGTACGGCGGGTACATCGACGCCCAGTCCTCGGCGCCCGCCGGCGGCGGAACCTCGAACGGGCTGGGGAACCGTCGCACGATCGGCCGGGTGGCGCTCATGGCTCCTCCTTTCATCGCGGATCGTGGGCGTGCCCCTGGATCCGGAAGCCTCCCATGATGGTTCAGCGCCCGCCCGCGCGCAACGGGTCCGTATCCGCCTGCGGAACGAGGGATCGCGCCGCTACACGCGTTGAAAGGGGTCCGCGTAGGCGAATCGTCCCCGCAGCGCCGGGCGGTAGGCGGAGAGCGGGCGCACCTGGAAGTGTGCCCGCCAGTCGGGATCCGGCGCCGTGATGCCGAACCGCTCGCTCGAACGGAAGCCGAACTGCGCGTAGTACCCCGGGTCGCCGAGCAGCGCGACGAGCGGCTCGGCGAGCGCGTCGGCGGCGCCGAGCACGCTGTGCACCAGGGCGCGGCCGACGCCGCGGCGCTGCTGATCGGGGTGCACGCCCAGGGGCCCCAGGGCGAGCACCCCGGCCGACTCCACCCGGCCTCGCGTGCACAGGACGTGGCCGACCACCCGGCCGTCGGACCCGGTCGCGACCAGCGACAGCGCGGGCAGCCAGGCGTCGCTCGCGCGGAGCTCGTCCACGAGGACGACCTCCGCCGGGACCGCGTCCGGCCGCCCGGGACGAGCGAACGCGGCGGCGATCACGGCGCGGACCTGCTCCGCGTCGTCCGCGGTCTCGCGTCGGACGTACATGCGCTGCACCGTGCTGTCGGCGGACGGGGACCCGGATACTGTCGCATGTGTCCTCCGGGTCGTCACGCGTGCTCTCGGCCCCGCTGCTGCTGCTCCTGCTCGCCGGTGGGCTGGGGATGGCGGCGCTCTGCCTCGCGCTGCCCATCCTGCCGCTGACCGTCGCCGCCACCGCGCACGACCGGGCGAGCACCGGCATCGTGACCGCGGTGACCGCCGCGTTCACCATCCTCCTGGAGCTGCTGTCGCCGGGCCTGCTCGGACGCTTCCGCGCCCGGACGCTGCTGCTGGCGGCGATGCTCCTCCAGCTGGTCGCGATGCTCGGGTTCGCCGAGCTGAGGGCGCTGCCCGCCATGCTGACCGGCGGCGCGCTGGCGGGCGCCGGCTTCGGCCTCGCCGTCACCGTCACGGTCGCCGCCGTCGGCGCCATGGTGCCGCCCGACCGCTCCGGCGTGGCGATCGGCTACTTCGGCCTGTGCGCCTCGGTGCCGGCCATCCTCGGTCCACCCGTCGCGCTGCTGCTCCTGGATGCGCGTGGCGCCGGCGCCGTCTTCCTGCTCGGGGCCCTGACCTGCGCCGCCTCCATCGCGATCATCGCCCTCCTGCCTCCCGTGGCGGTGCGGCCGGCAGCGGCGGTCGGGGGCGGCGTGCTCGCCGCCATGGCCAACCGCGGCGTGCTGCGCGTCCTGTTCGCCTTCGGCTGCACGACGCTGACGTACGGCGCCGCGCTCAGCTTCACCCCCTTCCTGCTGGGCACCACGGGCCTCGGGTCGGCGCCGGTCTTCCTGCTCGTCTTCGGAGCGACGCGGATGCTCGGCCGGGTGGCGGCAGGCCCCGCCGTCGACCGCGTCGGGGAGCGACGCCTGGTCGTCCCCAGCCTGGCGGTGGGAGCCGCGGCGCTGGTGCCGCTGCAGCTCCACAGCGCGCCCGCGGTGCTGGCGTCGGCCGCGGTCGCGGGCGCCGCGTTCGGGGTGGTCCAGACGGCCGCGTTCGTGGGCATGCTGCAGGAGGCCGGCCCCGAACGGGGGCCCGCCATCAGCGGGATCTGGAGCATGGCCGTGGACGCCGGCATCGGCGCCGGAGCGCTGGGCATGGGCATCGTGGGCGCCGCCATCGGCTTCGGCAGCGCGTTCTGGCTGCTGCCGGCCCTGTTCGCGCTGGGGCTCGTCCTGAGACTGGCCGGCGCGACGCGCCAGGCGGTCCCCGACGAGATCGGCTCCGCGCGCAGCGCCTGAGCGCTCAGATCTCGGCGCCGGTCGCCTCCGATCGCTCGCCACCGCGGACCGGCAGGTCGGCCAGCGCCGCGGGCGGCTCCGACCAGAGCGACGCGCCGCCGCCCTCGGCCGCCGAGCGGATCGCGCGCCAGACGCGGTCCGGCGTGCACGGCATGTCGATGTGCCGCACGCCCAGGTGCGAGAGCGCGTCGACGACCGCGTTGTGGACCGCCGGCGTCGACCCCACCGTGCCCGACTCGCCGATGCCCTTGGCGCCCAGCGGGTTCAGCGGCGTCGGCGTCTCCGTGTTGGCCGTCACGACCAGCGGCATCTCGGCGGCGGTCGGGACGCCGTAGTCGAGGAACGAGGCCGTCAGCGGCGTGCCGTCCGGGTCGTACGCCATCTCCTCCAGCAGCGCCTGGGCCAGGCCCTGGGCGATGCCGCCGTGCTGCTGGCCGGTCACGATCAGCGGGTTCAGGACCCGGCCGCAGTCGTCCACCGCGACGTGGCGGAGGGCCCGGACGGCGCCGGTGTCCAGGTCGACCTCGACAACGGCCACGTGCGCGCCGAAGGGGAACGTGGGGCCGGACTGGTGGAAGTCGGCGGCGGCCGCCAGCGGCCTCCCCCGCGCGGCCGCCGCCTGCGCCAGCTCGCCCCAGCGGATCGCCTTCGCGGGCGATCCGACGACGCCGACCCGGCCGTCCCCCACGGCGACGATGTCGGCGGCGCTGGCCTCCAGCAGCTCGCCCGCCAGCGTTCGAGCCTCGTCCAGCACGGAGATGGCCGCCGTGCGCACGGCGCTGCCGGCGAGCTGCAGCGAGCGCGAGCCGCCCGTCCCGCCGCCGCGCGGCACGAGCGCGGTGTCCGACTGGACGAAGCGGATGCGGTCGCGGGCGATGCCGAGCTGGTCCGAGACGATCATGCCGAAGGCGGTCGCGTGGCCCTGGCCGTGCGCGGACGTGCCGACCGAGATGGTCGCGCCGCCGTCCGCGTGAACCTCCACGTGTCCGTACTCCTGACTGTCGCCCCCGGTCACCTCGACATAGCACGCGACGCCGATGCCCAGCACCCTGCGGTCGCCTCGCTCGCGCCGGGCCGCCTGCTCGGCGCGCAGCGCGTCGTAGCCGGCGAGGCGGACGGCCTCGCGCAGGGCCCGCGGGTAGTCGCCCGAGTCGTAGGCGGCGCCCGTCGGCGTGACCAGCGGCAGCTCGTCCGGCCGCAGCAGGTTCCGCATGCGGATCTCCACCGGGTCGATGCCGAGCTCGTCGGCCGCGATGTCCATGACGCGCTCCAGCATCTCGGCCGCCTCCGGGCGGCCGGCGCCGCGGAACGCGCCCATCGGCGCCGTGTTGGTCAGCGCCGTGGCGACGTCGTACGCGATCCTCGGGATGCGGTAGGTGCCCTGGGCCATGAGGCGGGTCGGCCCGATCGGCAGCACGCCCCCGAACCCGGCGTAGGCGCCGGCGTCGCCCACGACCCGGCAGCGGAGCCCGGTGATGCGGCCGTCGCCGTCGAGGCCCAGCTCGACGTACTGGACCTGGCCCCGCCCGTGCATCGTCATCAGGTTCTCGGTCCGCGTCTCGACCCAGGAGACCGGCCGGCCCAGCCGGCGCGCGGTCGCGATGACCGCGGCGTGCTCGGCGCTCAGGCCGGCCTTGCCGCCGAAGCCGCCGCCCACGTCGGGCGTGACCACGTGGATGCGATCGACGGAGAGGTCGAGCACCTCGGCTGCGCGCTGGGCCAGCCCGTGGGGCATCTGCGTGGACACGTAGACCGTGAGGTCGTGGCCGCGACCGTCGTCGCCCGGCACGGCGGTGATCGCGTTGCCCTCCATCGGCGCCACCGCCACCCGCTGGTTGACCATGCGCGCCCGCACGACGACCGCGGCTCCCCGCAGCGCCTCCTCACCGCCATCGTCGCGCTCGCCGGCGGCCAGGTTGGTGCCCAGCTCCTCGAACTGGAGCGGCGCCCCCGGCGCGAGCGCGAGCTCGGGGTCCGCCACGGCCGGCAGGGGGTCGATGTCGATCGCCACCAGCTCGGCTCCGTCGGCGGCGGCGGCGGCCGTCTCCGCGACCACTACGGCGACCGGCTCGCCCGCGAACCGGACCTTGCCCTCCGCCAGCGGCGGCCGGGCGCAGCGCTCGTTGAGGACGATGAACCCGTGGAAGGCGGGGAGGCCGAGGTCGGCGGCCGTGAGCACGGCGATCACGCCGGGGTGCGCGAGGGCGGCCGTCGCGTCGATCCCGCGCAGCCGGCCGTGGCCGAGGGGCGAGCGCACGAAGGCGAGCGACGCGAGGCCGTCGAGGCGGATGTCGCCGACGTACCGGCCCCGGCCGGTGATGAGGTCGGGATCTTCGACGCGGGTGACGCGAGTTCCGAGGATCGAGCCGGGCATGACGGCCATGGTAAGGGCGGCCGGGAGGGTTGCTGGCTTGCCACCGGGGTCGTGGTGGGGATCCCGGCCCGTTCGGGCCGAGTACCGTACGGGTCGGAAGTCACGATGGATATGCGATCTGGAGGCGTCGGCCGGCTCGCCCTTGCCGCCGCCCCCGTCGCGGTGGCGGCCGGCCTCGCCGTCTGGAGCCTCGACTTCGGCCTGCCGTTTCTCTTTCGGCCCGACGAGGAGGTGATGGTCGGACGGGCGGTCCACCTCGTGCTGGACCACAGCCTCGACCCCCTCTTCTCCAACTACCCGCCGCTCGCCTTCTACCTGTTCGCGGCCGCCGCCGCGCTGGCGGCCCTGGTGCCCGGCCAGCACCTGGGGCCGGCCACGCAGGTGGATCCGAGCGCCGCCTACCTCGCGAGCCGAGCGGTGTCCGCGCTGGCGTTCACGGCGTCGGTGGCGCTCGTCCAGGCCGCAGGCAGCGCCATCCACGGCCGCGGCGGCGGGTTCCTGGCGGCCCTGTGCCTGGCCGTCGCCCCGCTGGCCGTTCGCCAGGCGCACTTCGCCACCACGGACGGCATCGCGATGGCGCTGGTCGCGGCCGCCATCCTGGCCAGCGTCAGGGCGTCGGGCCGGCGGGGATACCTCCTGGCGGGCGTCCTCTCGGGCCTGGCGGGCGCCACCCGCTACACGTCGGGGCTGGTCCTGGTGGTCCCGCTGGCGCTGATCGCGCTGCGCCCTCGCGACGACGCCCTGCCGCGCGCCGGGGCGGCGGTCGGCGGCGGCGCGCTCGCCTTCGCCGCGGTCATGGCGCTGAGCTGGCATCCGGCGCGGTACCTGGAGGGCCTCGCGTTCCTCGGCGCGCGCGCGGGCCAGGGGTACGGCACCCCGATCGGACTCCTGTACCACCCGACCGTCAGCCTGCCCTACGGCCTCGGCTTCGGCACCTTCGCGCTGGCGGCCGGCGGTGTGGTGGCGGCGCTGCTCACGAGGCGGCCGGTCGAGATCGCCCTCGTCAGCTTCCTCGCGGCGTACCTGGCCCTCATCGGATTCAGCCACGAGGTCTTCTGGCGCTACGTCCTGCCGGTGCTGCCTCCGCTCTGCCTGCTCGCGGGCGGCGCCGCGCGCCTGGCGTCGGCCCGCGCCCGATGGGCCCGGCTGCCGATCGCGGCGGCGCTGCTGCTGCTCCTGGCGCCGTCGGCCTGGGCGTCCATCACGAACGACCGGCTGCTGGGCGCGGAGGACACGCGGCAGCAGGCGGCGGACTGGCTGATCCGCAACGCGCCGGCGGGCAGCGAGGTGCGGATCCCGACCTACTGGGGGCAGCCGTTCTACGACGGGTCGGAGCTGGTGGACCGGCCGCTGCAGCCGCTGTACCTCACGGGCAATGGCATCGCGGACAGCTTCCAGCAGGGCAGGTACACGGATCGCTTCCGGATCAACCGGGCGGGGAGCCCGTGCTTCACGCTGGCGGAGTCCTGGTCGCCGTCGCAGGCGCCGGTGCCGCCGACCGACCGGGGGCCCGCGGTCGTCCTCCGACCGTACTCGGGCTCGGGCCCGGGCCCGGCGGGGGCGGTCTACGATCCGCTCGACTCCTTCTACCTCCCCATCTGGGGGTTCGACGGCCTGGAACGGCCGGGGCCCGCGATCGCCATCGTGCCGGGGTGCTGAGGTCCCGCACCCCATCTCTTCCCCTGTTCCTCCCCCTTCCTTTCCGCACCGTTAACCTCTAGACTCCCGGAAACGTGTCGACCCTGTCCGGACGACGGCCTCTGCTGCTCGGGGGCAGCCTGGTGTATCTGGGATTGGTCTTCGGCGTCATGCTCTGGCGGGGCATCGAGATCGAACCGCAGTGGGTCGTCCTCGCGCTGCTCGTGATCGCGATCGCGCTCGGCCGCGGCAAGCAGTTCATCTTCGACTTCCTGCCCTTCCTTCTCCTGTTCTTCGCGTACGAGGTGATGCGCGGCTTCGCCTCGAAGACCGGGTTCGCGCCGCACGACCTGTCAGGCCTCGAGCGGGCGCTGTTCGGCGGGCATGTGCCCACGCTCGTGCTCCAGGGCGCCCTCTACCGTCCCGATGCGGTCGGCTGGCTCGACCTGGTGGGGATGTTCTTCTACTTCATGCACTTCGTCCTGCCGGTGGCGATGGGCTTCGTCCTGTGGCTCACCAGCCGCGAGCTCTACTGGCGGTTCGCGTCCGCGCTGCTGCTCCTCTGCTTCCTCGCCTTCGTGACGTACCTCTTCTTCCCCAGCACACCACCCTGGCTCGAGTTCCCGCACCAGGTGCACAAGATCTCCGACGAGACGATCGCGAAGCTGCACGTGGACTACTTCGTGTCGCCCGTCTACCAGCG
>Ga0066903_100004004_pt1 | contig 12275 bp, 8 predicted proteins | sample PanSoiMetaGPlot1_FD_67491 | JGI IMG/M metagenome (GOLD analysis project Ga0066903, IMG submission 67491) | Tropical forest soil microbial communities from Panama analyzed to predict greenhouse gas emissions - Panama Soil - Plot 1 (version 2) | ecosystem: Environmental > Terrestrial > Soil >...
GGAGATAGACGCCTGCTGCTCGTCATGGCGACTGGCACGGGCAAGACGTTCGCCGCGTTTCAGATCATCTGGCGGCTCTGGAAGGCTGGCCTCAAGAAGCGAATCCTGTTCCTGGCCGACCGCAACATCCTCATCGACCAGGCCAAGACGAACGACTTCAAGCCGTTCGGCGGAGCGATGACGAAGATCACCAACCGCAAGGTGGACAAGTCGTACGAGATCTACACGGCTCTCTATCAGGCGATCTCAGGCAGCGATGCCGACCGCGACATCTTCAAACAGTTCTCACCAGACTTCTTCGACCTCATCGTCGTCGACGAGTGCCATCGTGGCAGCGCTGCGGAGAACTCAGCGTGGCGGGATATCCTCGACTACTTCTCCTCGTCGACCCAGATCGGCCTCACCGCTACGCCCAAGGAGACGGTCGACGTCTCCACCAGCCTCTACTTCGGCGATCCCGTCTATACCTATTCGCTGAAGCAGGGCATCGAGGACGGCTTCCTCGCGCCGTACAAAGTCGTGCGTATCGACCTCGACAAGGATCTTGCTGGTTGGCGTCCTGAAAAGGGGAAGCGAGACAAGGCCGGCCTGGAGATCGAGGACCGGATCTACAACCAGGGCGACTACGACCGCACTCTCGTCCTCGAGCAGCGGACACAGCTCGTAGCGCGGAAGGTCTCGCAGTTCCTGAAGGAGACGGATCGCCACGACAAGACCATCGTCTTCTGCGAAGACATCGAGCACGCCGAGCGCATGCGCCAAGCGCTCGTGAACGAGAACGCGGACCTCTCCGGCGCGAACCGCCGCTACGTCATGCGCATCACGGGCGACAACCCAGAGGGCAAGGCCGAGTTGGACAACTTCATCGACCCGGAGAGCCGGTACCCAGTCATCGCCACCACGTCCAAGCTGCTCACCACCGGCGTGGACGCACAGACATGCAAGGTGATCGCCCTCGACCAGAACATCCGCTCGATGACGGAGTTCAAGCAGATCATCGGACGGGGGACACGGATCCAAGAGGACTACGGGAAGCTGTACTTCACAATCATCGACTTCAGGAAGGCCACCGAACTGTTCGCCGACCCGAGCTTCGATGGCATCCCAGAGCAAATCTACGAGCCAAAGGGCGATGAGCCTGTGGCGCCACCAGAACCGCCGAACGAAGCGGGCGGCCCTACCGCTGTCGCTGGCGATACGGAGATCCCGGAGTACTTCACCGGTGGTGGACTCCGCGACGAGGACAACCTCGGCGGCAAGCGCGTCAAGTACATGGTCGCCGACGTCCCCGTCTACGTCGTCGCGGAACGGGTTCAGTACTACGACAAGGATGGCAAGCTGATCACCGAGACGCTGCGCGACTATACGCGCCGAACAGTCCGCGAGGAGTTCGACTCCCTCGACACGTTCTTACGTCGGTGGTCCGCGAGCGACCGAAAGGATGCGGTGATTCGCGAACTCGAAGAACGTGGCGTCATCTTCAACGAGCTGGCGGCGACCGTGGGTAAGGACTTCAGCCCGTTCGATCTTGTCTGCCATGTCGCCTTCGATCAGCCTGCTCTCACGCGCCGCGACCGCGCTGCTAACGTGCGAAAACGGAACTACTTCACCAAGTTCGGCGAGGCGGCACGGGCCGTGCTCGAGGCGCTGCTCGATAAGTACGCGGATGGCGCCGCCGAAGACCTCGCGGACATTAACCTCCTCAAGGTCCAGCCGCTGCCCGCATTGGGGACGCCGCTGGAGATCATTCAGCGATTCGGCGGCAAGGAGAACTATCTGCAGGCCGTTCGCGAGCTATCGACTGAGCTGTACAAGGCCTCGTAAGCCATCACCTCGTTCAGGTAGAGTCGATCCATGTCCATCGGTACGACCGTCAAGACGATCCAGGACATCATGCGCAAGGACGCCGGCGTCGATGGCGATGCGCAGCGGATCAGCCAACTCGTCTGGATGATCTTCCTCAAGGTATTCGACGACCGCGAGGCGGAGAGGGAACTGCTCGACGACGGCTATCGGTCGCCGATCCCGCAGCGCCTACGCTGGCGCAATTGGGCGACGGATGCCGAGGGCATTACCGGCGACGCGCTCCTCGACTTCGTCAACGGCGACCTTTTCAAGGCATTGAAGGAGCTGCCCGCGACCGGCAAGAACGCGAACATCGCGCTCGTGGTGAGGAGCGTCTTCGAGGACGCCTACAACTACATGAAGTCGGGCACGCTGATGAGGCAGGTGATCATCAAGCTGAACGAGATCGACTTCAACAAGGCCGGCGACCGCCACGCGTTCGGGGATATTTATGAGCAGATCCTCGCCGACCTGCAAGGCGCGGGCAACGCTGGTGAGTACTACACCCCGCGAGCAGTGACCCAGTTCATCGTCGACATGGTGGATCCGAAACTTGGCGAGACGGTGCTCGATCCCGCGTGCGGCACCGGCGGCTTCCTGACATGCGCCATCGAACACATGCGTGGGAATTACGTGAAGAAGGCAGCCGATGAAGCCGTGCTCCAGCGGAGCATTTTCGGGATCGAGAAGAAGCAGCTGCCGCACCTGCTCTGCGTGACCAATATGATTCTGCACGAGATTGACGTCCCGTCGCAGATGCGCCGCGATAACGCACTGGCGCGACCGCTTCGCGACTACGGCCCGAAGGACCGCGTCGATGTCATCGTGACCAACCCGCCATTCGGCGGGATGGAGGAGGATGGGATCGAGAACAACTTCCCGACCAACTTCCGCACGCGCGAAACCGCGGACCTCTTCTTGGTCCTCTTAATGACCCTTCTAAAGCCGAACGGCCGGGCAGCCCTGGTCCTCCCTGACGGGACGCTGTTCGGCGACGGGATTAAGATGCGGATAAAGGAGAAGCTACTCGAGGAGTGCAACCTTCACACGATTGTCCGCCTGCCGAAGGGCGTCTTCGCTCCGTACACGGGTATCAAGACGAACCTCTTGTTCTTCACCAAGGGCGAGCCCACAAAGGCGGTCTGGTTCTACGAGCACCCCTATCCTGACGGCGCGAAGAGCTACTCGAAGACCAAACCGCTAGCGATCAAAGAGTTTGATCCCGAAAAAAGGTGGTGGACCAAACGGAAGGAGACCGATCACGGTTGGAAGGTCTCCATCGAGGACATCAAGGCACGTGGCTACAACCTAGACATCCGGAACCCCAAGGCCCTGGACGATGGTCCCGGCGATGCTGACGAACTGCTAAGGCAGTACCAAGACGCCGCCGCGCAGGCTGCGACGATCAGGGACCAGCTCCGCGACGAGCTTCGCGCGGCACTTGAAGGTGCAAGGGAATGAGCGTCCAGACGTCCTTGACGCTCGCAGAGGTAGGCTCCCTCGTTGAACGCCGGCCTGAGTCGAGACAGGACGTCTCGACGCTTATCGAACACTTTGCGGCACTGGCGAGGTCGGCAAACGGCATGAACGCCGTCCGACAACTCGTCGTTGATCTCGCCGTTCGAGGGCGGCTTGCGGAACAGTCGGCCGCTGATGGCCTTGGGACTACCCTGCTCGAAGCGATTCGGAATGCGCGCCAGAAAGCAGGCGTTCAAGGGAACTCCATGAGGGACCGGAATAGCGCAGGTCGAGTCGAAGAGCCTTTCCGCATTCCCGCAAACTGGTCCTGGTCCTCGCTTGGCACGCTCGCCGTGAAGCTTGGGGCTGGCAGCACGCCACTAGGTGGAAAGTCGGTCTACAAGGTCACTGGCGTCAAATTCCTGCGCTCGCAGAACATATGGAACGATGGACTGAAATTGACGAACGTAGCCTGCATCGACCGCGAGACACACGCGAGGATGGCAGGCACTCATGTCGAACCGGGCGACATTCTTCTCAATATCACCGGCGCCTCGATCGGCCGTAGTGCGGTGGTGCCTGATGACTTTGATGAGGGGAACGTCAGTCAGCACGTCGCAATCGTCCGCCTGGCCGAAAAGGCCATTCGTAGATTCGTTCACCTGGCGATGACATCTAGCTACTTCCAAGAGTTCATCATGGCCGTCCAGGTTGGAGTATCGCGAGAGGGGCTAAGCATGAAGAAGCTTCAGTTCCTCCCTATTCCGCTTCCGCCAATAGCCGAGCAAACGAGGATCATAGCGAAGGTGGACCAGCTCATGGCCCTGTGCGACGAGCTCGAAATGCGGCAGACGAGGGAGCGCGCAGTCGGCCGGCAGCTAACGGCGTCAGCGCTCGATGCTCTCTGCCAGGCCAGAAACAAGACGGAGCTTGAAGACGCTTGGCGGCGCGTCGTGGACAACTTCGATACAGTCGTCAGCAATACTGAAGCAGTTGAATTTCTCCGGGGTAGCATTCGGCAGCTCGGAATCTCGGGCAAGCTGAGCAACGCTGATATCGCTCCCGTTTCCGCTGATACCCAACAGCATTTCGCGATTCCAACAGACTGGGAATGGACCCGCCTTGGCGCGGTGTGTGTGGACTCATTTTACGGACCGCGCTTTGCCAAGGGCGACTACGTCCCGCATGGGGGCATACCGACTATCCGTACCACCGACATGACGCCGCAGGGCGAGGTCGACATGCGCGACCCACCCCGTGTCAGGGTCCCTAGTGAGAAGGCCGAGATTTACAAGCTGGTGGCTGGCGATCTCCTGGTCACGCGCACGGGAAGCATCGGGACAACCGCCGTATTCCGCGGAACCTTCGACGCCATCCCGAGCGCGTACTTGATCCGTTTCCGTTTCTCTTCGGCCGTTGAGCCCGACTTCGTCCAGCTGTTTCTGAAGGCACCTTTTGGACAGCGGCTTCTTGGACTCGGCACAAGCAGGGTTGCTCAACCGAACATCAACGCAGAAACGATCAAGAATCTACCGCTACCACTACCTCCTATCGCCGAACAGCGACGGATCGTCGCGCAAGTACGTCGGCTATTGCAGTCGTGCGAAGCACTGGAATCTAGCCTCAACCTCGAAGAACGTCGGGCGGCCGCGCTTGCCGGCGGATTTACGGCTTCGCTCTTCGCCCATAGGCCTCAAGGTGGGATCTCCGTTGCGGGCTAAAGGACGCGGCGCAGGCAGCTCGCTCCTCCCCCGGTCGACCTGCTAATCGCTCCGTAGCCGACGACCGAGCAGGAACGTAAGCGCTGCTCGAAGCGCCCACCAGCGGAGCCGTCCTCGTGCCGCAGTCGTGCCATCACCGCGCAGCGCGACTCCGATCGCCCCGTCCTCAACCGACCCCACCCGTCCCGAACTTCCCAGCCACCTCCGCGGACTTACCGGCCAAGGTCGCGTCCCGCTTGTGGTTTCTGGGTTCAGCCTCTTAAGTTTCGACTCCCGGCGCCTCCACAGTTGAGCAGAGTTCAGCAGGGTTGAGCCGAGTCTGTAGCGCGGTTTACCCGTGTTAGGCCGTCAGATGCGCTACCCCCGGTTGACGCCTGTCTGGCGGGTCTGACGAAGTTCGATCCGGGCGACACAGCGCGCTGGACGCGATCATTTGTCCCGGGTCCGTCCGAAACTTCTCTTCTTCTGGCGCCACCAAAAACTGTCTCCGAGGTAGCAACGGTGGCCAAGGCCGAGCCGAAGATGGGACCGATGGCGCCAGCCAGACCGTGTGACCTTGACAGCGTTCAAGGGCGGTTCCTATGGTGGCGCGCGATGGCGTTGCGCGGGATCGTATCGGTCTGCATCGGCGTCGCGATCATCTGGCACGCCGCGCAGGCGCGGGCGGACGCGGCGGAAGTCGAGGCGCTCATCGCGAAGGGAAACGAGCTGCGCCGGGCCGGGACACCCGGGCCCGCGCTTCCGTATTTCCAGAAAGCGTACGAGCTCGCGCGAACCGCGCGGACGACGGGGCAGCTCGGACTGGCGGAGCTCGCAGCCGGCTACCCCGTGGAGGCGGAGGCGCACCTGGCTGCGGCCCTGCAGTCTCCCAACGATCCTTCGATCATCAAGTACCGAAAGATGCTGACGGAGGCACTGGCGACCGCGCGATCTCAGATCGGAGAGCTCACCATCGAAGGCAGTCCGGCCGGTGCCGAGGTTGTAGTTGATGGGCGAGCAAGCGGCGTGCTGCCACTTTCGTCGCCGGTCAAGCTGGTCGCGCGAGACGTCGAGCTGGTCGTCCAGGCGCCCGGCTATGCGCCGCATAAGCAGCTCGTTCCGATCGCCGGCGGGCAGCGGCGCGCGCTGACAATCAACCTGGAAAGGAGCGAGAAGCCCGCGGAAGCGCCGCCGATCGTCACGCCCACTGCGAGCCCACCGAGCGCGCCGGTGACTGCGCCGCCGACGTCCGCGTCCGTTGTCGTCGAGCGACCTGCTAGCGGTGACACCGGCTCGAGCACTTCCGGCTCCGGCTTGCGAACCGCGGCGTGGATCGCCGGCGGTGGTGCTGTCGTCGCTGTGGGTGCGGGCATTGCCCTGAACCTGGCGTCCCGCTCGAACAGTTCCGACTTCGACGGCTCGTGCGTGAACATGAATGGAATCCATACGGCCGGCCCAGGGCTCACGCAGATCGAATGCGAGAATCGCTACAACGCGTGGCAGTCCGACCGGCGATGGAGCATCGCCGGCTACGTCTCGGGCGCAGCCCTCGCCGTCACCTCCGGCTTTCTGTTCTGGGCCTCGCGACCGACCTCACCCGCCACCACCGCCCGCGCTCACCTCGCGTGTGCGCCGACGCCCAACGGCGTCACCTGCGAAGGCCTCTTCTGATGACCCGAGCTCGGTTAACCATCTTGTTCCTTGTTGCTGGCGCCGGCTGCTACACGACGCCGCGCACGAGCTGGCCTGACGCCGACTTCTCGACCGGTGGCCATGGCGGCAGCGGCGCGATTGGGGGAACGGGCGGCCGTGGCGTAGGTGCTACCGGGAATGGCGGCGGCGGTACGGGTGTGGCCGGCAGCGTCGGTGGCGGCGGGGCTGGCATCGCCGGAACAGGCGGAATAGGCGGCAGCGTGGCGTGCTCGCCTTCCTGCGCCCCGAGCGCCTATTGTGACAACGGCGCTTGTAAGAGCCGCGTCACGGAGTTCATGGTGCAAGACACCGGGGCCAAACCGAGAAACATCGTGGCCGGCGCCGATGGAAATCTTTGGTTCACGGACAGCGGCTACGACAAGATCCGCAGGATCAGCCCAAGCGGCACGATTTCTGAATTCTTCGTACCTACGAGCGGGAGTGGTCTCGGAAGCATAACGGCCGGCCCCGACGGCAACGTCTGGTTCACCGAGGAGAACGGCGGGAAGATCGGACGCATCACGCCCAACGGGATGATCACCGAGTACCCGGACACGGGCACCTTGAACCTGCCCGCCTCAATCACCACCGGACCCGACGGAAACATCTGGTTCACGGAAGAAGGCGGGAACCGTATCGGAATTTCGACACCGGCCGGAGTCATCACTTTCAAGACGGTGACGACGGCGGACGCATCGCCCGTGGGAATCACGCGGGGCCCCGATGGCAACTGCTGGTTCCTCGAGGCGATTGGCAAGGTCGGACGGATCACGCCGACCGGAGCGATCATGGAATTCGATATCCCGACCACCAACGCGAACCCCGTCAGCATCGCGGCGGGGGCTGATGGCAACCTTTGGTTCACAGAAGCGAACGCCAACAAGATCGGTCGAGTCACAACCGGAGGGGCGGTGAGGGAATACGCCGTTCCGACAGCGGCCGTGAGTCCCTGGATGATGACCCTCGGCGCGGACTCGAATATCTGGTTCACGGAAAGCTCCAACGCGACCATCGCGCGCATCGACAGCTCGGGGACGATCACAGAGTTCCCTGTCCCAGCGGATCCTTATGGAATCGCGCGCGGACCTGATGGACAGCTCTGGTTCACCGAGCAGCAGGCGGGCAAGATCGGGCGGTTCCTTCTTCCCTAACGACGCCCGAGATGACGTACCGTTCGTGGACTACCGGCATCGTCGTCCTCGCCGCGCTTGCAGCTGGCGCCATTGCGAACCGCGCTGCTCTACGTGCGCCTCTCGAGATGGACGACGTCGCGCAACGCGCGATGATCGAAGGGAGGCTGACACCGAGGCGCGGGCCTCTCAACCTCTACGATTTCGTCGCGGACGATAACCGAGCAGCGCTATTGGAGCGCGGTGTGATCCCGTGGTGGTCTGATCCGCACCTGGTCACTCGATTTCTGCGCCCACTGCCAAGCGTGCTCGTCTGGTTGGATCACAGCCTGTTCGGCTACGGCGCTTTCGGCCCCCACCTGCTGTCGCTCCTTTGGTGGATGGGCGCGGTGCTGGCTGCCCACATGCTGTACCGGAGGACGATAGGGACCGGGCCGGCGCTCGCGGCCACGGTAGTGTTCGCGCTCTCCCCCACCCTCGCAATTCCGCTCGTCTGGGCGGCGAACCGGAACGTCATCGTGACGTTGACCTTCGGTGCGCTGGCGCTGGCGCTGTACGCACGCTGGCGGGACGATCGACGCCGCGTTCATGGCATCGCGACCGCAACGGCATTTGGCGCGACTGCCCTCACGGGCGAATACGCGCTCTGCCTCGTTGGCTACCTGATCGCCTTCGAGTTGTGTCGCCGAGCGGAACCGGCTCTTCGCCGCCTGACGGGCGCGTTGCCCGCCTTGGTGCCGTTCGTTCTTTACACCGTCGCACGCGCGGCGCTCGGGTATGGCGCCATGGCATCGGGCTTCTATCGGGATCCGACCGCCGACACGAGCGCGTACGTGGACGCGCTGCCCCGGGCGATCTCCGTCCTGCTTGCCGCGTCGTGGCTCGGCGTCGACGTGCTCTCCCCTTGGCTCGCGTCCAACGCGTTCCGGGCGATCTTGCTGTTGGGCGGAAGTGCCATCGTGGTGGGCACCGTGTGGCGCGCGCAGCGGGGTCGGTCGGACGCCGATCATCATGGCGCCCTGTGGCTTGCATGCGGCTCGGTGATCGCACTGCTGCCGCTCGCATCGACCGAACCTTCGCGGCGCCTTCTCGGCGTCGCGGCGATCGGGGTGAGTGGCGCGGTCGGAGTTTTGCTGGCCATGGGAGTCCGCCGCATCAGCCCGCCGCTCCGGCGCGCGGCTCTGATCGGAATGGCCGCGGTGGCGGCATTTGTCCACGTGGTGTCCGCGCCGTTGCAGACACGCGGACTCTCACGCGACGCCGTTGATGAGACGATCGAGCATCTCGCCCGGTTCAGCACGGTGCCTCGCCGAGCTCGTTCGGTCGACACGGCCCTCGTCGTTCGCGCGAATTTCGGTCTGACGGTCCTGTCGGCGCCATACCTACTGCGCGAGGAAGCGCCGAAGCACTGGTGGGTTCTCAGCCACACGTTCGACCAAACGGCGGCCATCCGCACTTCGCCAAGATCAATCGAGGTCGTTCAGGAGAAGGTCCCTCTGTTTCCGGTCGGGCCCACCGGCATCGTCCGAACGACGCCGTTCACCGCCGGGGACGTCGTGGAGATTCCGGGTCTACGCGCGACCGTGCTGCGCGTCGATGAGGCGGGCCGGCCCATGGCCGTGCGCTACGAGTTCGACCGCGATCTCGACAACTCGGATGTTGCGTGGATCGCCGAAGGCCGATCGGGATTCTTCGACGTCGTCCCTCCGTCCGTCGGCATCGGCGTCCGCCTCGCGCCTTAACGGCACGCCAACGGCACGACTCGACCCGAAGCCGTCCGGCTTACGCGTGACCAGCTCCATCACTTGCGTGGGCAGCTTGCCGCGAAGTAAGTCGACCAGCGAATCGAGGTGCTTCGTGCACTCCGCGGCGAGATGGGTTCCAGCGCTTCGAGGGTAACGGTTCTCCAAACTCGCTCGGTCAGGCCGCTCGCTTTCCAAAACGCGGCGGGAACGCCTGACCGATGGCGACGCAGTAGCGCTGCAAGGTCGACAGTTTCACGTCGGCGCCTGCCTCGAGCTTGCTGACCACTGATGCGGCCGTGCCCATGCGGGCAGCGACCAGCGTCTGACTGAGGCCCGCGTGCGCGCGACGCGAGGCGAGCTCACGTGCGAGCGCGCGGCGGCGCTCTGCCTCGGCGACGAGGTCCGGAAACCGCGGATTCTTCTTCGAACGGGCCGCGACCACCTCGTCCAGGAAGTCTCTGGGCATGTAATCAGTATGCTGCTTGCAAGCCATAGCGGCAAGGCCATAGCTCCCAAGCTATGGGCTGCGGCGGCGTCCACGGCGACGCCAGTCAGTCAGGCGGGACTCGGCGAGCATGATCTCATTGGCGGGCGTCTTCTGCCGCTTCTTCTGGAAGCCAGACAGGGACAGGAGGATGTACGAGGTCTCCTGAGCGAAGAGCACCCGAAAGGCCTGCCGTTCCGCCTCGGCGCGGACCTCGTAGACCTCGCCTCGCAGGTGGCGGGCAGAGGCAAGGCCGTTCTCCGCAACGTCCTTCATGGCGGCGACCACTGCGGCGGCCTGCTCGTCCGTCAGTTGATCGAGAAAGTCCTTCACTGGTCGCCCACCAGCCGCCGTTCGATAGTCCCTCCAACGTAGGCGACGAGCGCGGAGCCTCATGACGGATGCAACGAGATGCGTACCATGGGACGAGCTGACCGTCGCAATCGTGCCCGCGGGATCGTGAAATTTTGTGCCGTCCTTGTGCCCCGACTCTGCACCGAAGGACGAGAACCGATCTGGATGGCGCGGGATCGAACGGGAGCGACTTGTCCAAACGATTTCGTCGGTTTGGTGGGGAAGTCCGCGTCTTCTCTCGTTTCTGTTCGGACCCTTCGCGAGGGTTCGACTCCCGGCGCCTCCACTTTTGAGCGATGTTGACCGCGGTCGAGGGCGGTCGAGTGCTATTGACCGGCGCGGTTGAGCGAGGGTACCCGACACCGTTGAGCGAGGTCGAGCTGGGCGGACCCGAAAGGTCACCCCGGGGTCGGGGCCCTCTCGGAACGAGGATCGTCTTGCGTGTTCGGAACGTGAGGCGACGGACTATTTGGCGAGGGCCTAGAACCGTCGGCTGGCACGCGCGGCCGCAGAAGCTCAAGTTGCTCCGCGTCGGGTGCAAGCGATGTCGGTGCTGCTTATCGCGTTCAAGATATTGCTTGCCGCTGCGGTCGGGCTCGCTGCGTTCGCGACAGGCCTGCAGACGTCCCGCGTGCCGCGCCTCTGGCCGTTCTGTTCGCCTAGCCTGTTCTGGCGCTCGCTGCTCTCGGTACTCGTGCTGGTCCCACTGGCAGCGATCCTGCTGGTCGAAGCCTTGCGCCCCGATGTTGTCGTACGTGCTGGTCTCGTCGTCAGCATCTTCGCGGTAGGCGTCGGTCCTCTCGACGAGCTCAAACGCGCGCGCGCAGCCAGTCCGGTGCTCGCCTACGAACTGGGGCTCGACATCACGCTGCTCGTCGTCAGTGTCGTGTTCATCCCCGTCGCCGTCGCGTTGCACGGGCTCGTCTTTCATCATCACGTTCACCTGGGGATAGCTCGCGTCGCGGCAGTGGTGCTCGCGAACGCCCTCGCCCCGATGGCGGTGGGCGTGCTGGTGGCCCGCCTGGCGCCAACGCGAGCGGACCAGCTGGGCGCCCATGCCGCACGCGGTTCCAGCCTCGCCTTGCTCGGCGTGCTGCCCATCGCGCTGCTTGCCATCGGTCCCCTGCTCGTCACCGTAGGAGCGGCGGGCTGGCTCACTTCGGCGCTCGTGGCCACGGTCGCGGTCGTCATCGGTCACGCGCTCGGCGGTCCCGCCCCCGACACCCGCGCGGTACTCGCTGCGCACAGCGCGATTCGTTTTCCGCCGCTGGCGCTGCTCATCGCCGCTGCTGCGCATGGCGAGAAGCGCCTGCTGCCGGTGGTGCTCGCCTACATCGTCGCGAGCAGCGTCGCCGTCGCGGTCAACGCAGTGGGCAGGAAGGCGCTCGCGCGGCGGCGGCAACGGCTGATTCGTGTCTGAAGCAGGAGGTTACCAACATGTCCGAGCTGAAATTTCCCGAAGGCTTCTACTGGGGGACCGCTACGTCCGCCTACCAGATCGAAGGGGCGTGGAACGAGGACGGGAAAGGACAATCGATCTGGGACACGTACGCCCACACGCCGGGCAAGATGAAGAACGGCGAGACGGGCGACGTCGCGAACGACAGCTACCACCGCTACAGGGAAGACATCGGGGTCATGCGATCGATCGGGGCAAACGCGTACCGCTTCTCGATCGCCTGGCCGCGCATCTTCCCGCAAGGCACCGGCGCGCCCAATCCCAAGGGCCTGGACTACTACAGCCGGCTGGTCGACGAGCTGGTCGGCGCGGGCATCGCGCCGTTCCCGACCCTCTACCACTGGGACCTGCCCCAGGCGCTGCAGGACAAGGGCGGCTGGCAATCGCGGGACACGGCGAAAGCGTTCG
>Ga0066903_100004005_pt1 | contig 12274 bp, 13 predicted proteins | sample PanSoiMetaGPlot1_FD_67491 | JGI IMG/M metagenome (GOLD analysis project Ga0066903, IMG submission 67491) | Tropical forest soil microbial communities from Panama analyzed to predict greenhouse gas emissions - Panama Soil - Plot 1 (version 2) | ecosystem: Environmental > Terrestrial > Soil >...
TGACGCGAAACGATTCCCGACTCTTCGGGAGACAACTCGTGATTGAACTACGTGGTGATAACGCGCAACTCGTCAATCCCCTTCGCTGCTAGGAACGATTCCCACCGACTAGAGACCAGCAAGCATCTCAAAAAAACCGAAACGCCATCGCGCACAAAAGAGCACCGCGATGGAAACGTTTGGGGAAAACACACTACACGGAGGCAGGTATGACTGGGTTACACATGCCAAACTGCTGGATATGCGACAGAAGCGTTTCCGTGAGAGAGAGTAAAACCGACGGAAACGGCTTCTCGGTACACAAACCGTGCTACGTCGCAAAGCTAGCGCTGGAAAAGGGTCAGTCCCAAATAAACGCACTAGCAAAGGTGCTTCAGGAACTGATCACCAGACATTTCAGGACCATGTGGGAGGCGTTATGAGGTTGCTAAGATTTCCAAAGCGAGAAAGAGATGGCCGTCTGGGGACTGCCATCGAGAATGAAAGCAGGCTATATGGTGCATTGAAGTCGCTCTTTGATCTTTTAGAACACTACGGCCCAGTTTGGTACACGAAGCATTGCCACGACAAAGCCAAAACTGCTCTAGTGATGCACGGGCGTACTTTGAAGGAAAGCCATAGAGTCTCTAGACAGGCTGCATAACCATTCAAGTGACAACGAGGGGATGCAGGTTCTTGAGGCTGCATCCCATTTCTGTTTTGTTCAACCGGACGTTGGGTCATCGTCGGGGATGTCGAGCGGTTAATACTCAAGTTTCCAGTTCTTTCGATTCAGCCCGAATCGTAAGCGTTTGTCCGTAATCGGAAGACGAGTGTAATGGCGATACTACGACAATTGATCCTTTGGGTTGGGCCACAGCCCGCACGTGGGATCAGCGTTGCTCGATCTGAGATTTGAGCAGAAGGAGCCGCTTTCTTAGCTGAACAAGTTGTTCTCGGAACTCCTTCGACTGCTTACCGGATACATGTGCCGGATTGTTGATGTGGTCTATTAAAGTCTCTACAGTTGAACGGAGTTGGTTCAATAGCTCTTTTGCTCGATCAAGATTGCCGTATCGAATTTCGATCTCTACCGTTGAGCAAAATGTGAAAGCAATTGAGAGTTTCTCTTGAATTGATACGGGAATGCCGATGACGATGTTCCCCTGCCTCGGTAGTGGTTAACAGGCTTCTCACTCAAATTTCGATGATTACGATTCGCTTCACATCTCACCATGAAGCTCTGGACTCAGCGAAGCGGGCAATGGTGCGGATGTGCTCGCCACGGCTCTTTTCGATTTCGCAAACTTTCCCAAGATTCCTCGAAGGTTCCGCAGCCGCCGCATCGTTTTGTACTACTCAGGACAGAACTGGGCTTCACGATAGACTGGCTGACGCGTTCAAGGTTGATGAACACCCGGAGGCGGTTTTGTGACACTTGTCAGCGGGCGAAAGCCTTTGACCTCGCGAATCATTCGAACCAATAATCGAGTGTTCCGACGGACCCTTTTCCGAAGTCTCCTTCAAACCCACCCTCGCCGCGCAGTCCCGTAAGATCGTCGGTCCCCGATCCGGCAACGACAACCCATGTCGCTCTGATCTTCCCCTTCTCGACGGTCTCGTGACCTTGCAGCACGAACGAGCCTTGGCGTCCACCGAGTCTTCCGTGAAATCTTTGCATGCTGACGAGAATTGCAGATTGATCGTCGCGTCGCACTTGCAACGCCCGCACCGGAGATTCGCCATCGATATCTCCCGTGAACGTTTCGTTCAAATGGATCTCCATGAGTACAGGCCCCGCGGTTTGATCGTAGGTCGTCGCATCCGAACTCTGCACCGTAATCTTCGCCTCAGCATGTTTGCGCGTCGACGGCGCACTCCCCGCGACTACCACCGTGCAGAGAAATACGACGTACAGGAGAAATATTGTTGCACTGATGTTCACCACTACCTCCAAAATCCAACCAGCGAAGGGCCGTCCCTGTATTTAGAGGAAGAGAGCGCCCCGACTCGCTGCCTGCTACTTTTCGGCTCAGTCGAGCGTATGACGGTGACTTAGAAAGTCTGCGCAGTGAACTGTTTTCTGGAAAATCCAACGACAATAACTACTTATCGTTCAATAATTTACATGTAAGTCATTTGCAATGAAGATTTTAGAGGCCATCGAAGGCGCGTGCAGAAGTAAGCTACTGATAACAATTCGCTTACGGACGATTGACCAGAAGAGGGGAACCTGTTGGGAACCAGATAACTGCTTATTTTACAATATTTTGTGAGTAAATCGTTTGGAATGAAGATTTTACCTCGTTCCAGCCATCTCAAATCCTTATAACCCATTTATTTGTAATAGTTTGCAGTATACAACCAAAACGCGAACTAACGATCAACCTTGGCGAACCCCTTCGCAATGACCTCCTGCGTGTCTTCGGCGAGATTCAGCGTAGGCAGTTCTTCCCGCCTGAACCAGCGAGCTTCAGCGGCGTCGCTCGCAGCCAAAAATTCTCCTCCGACAGGACGGCACAAGAAGTCGATCAGCACATAGTGGTACTGGACGCGCTTCTCCGCATCGCGAAGCACGCGGTCGAACACGCCCAGCAACTCTCCCGTTTCCACGATGAGCCCGGTCTCTTCGCGCGCTTCGCGAACGGCGGCCTCGCGCACCAGTTCTCCCACTTCGAGCACTCCCCCTGGAATCGACCACTGCCCCTGAATCGGCGGATGCGCCCGCTTTACCAGCACCACCCGATCGCCTTCGATGATGATCGAGCCAACCCCAATCAGCGGCAACTCCGGATATTCGCGTTTCATTCGTTAGCTTCGAGCTACGAGCTACCAGCCAGGAGCAAGCATATCCGAGTTTGCTCAAAGCTCGTAGCTCGCGGCTCGCAGCCATCTACTGTGCGAGAGGTACGCCCTTTTATCGATCAGCTTGCTAAAATTGCGCTCGGAAGTTGTCTTATGGCTCTTGAAGAATATAAACGGAAGCGGCGATTTGAAGAGACGCCCGAGCCTCCGCCAAAGGTCGAAAAGAAGCGCGGCAATCGATTCGTCGTGCAAAAGCACGAGGCGACGCGCCTGCATTATGACTTCCGTCTTGAGATGGAAGGCGTGCTGAAGTCGTGGGCAGTGCCCAAAGGTCCATCGCTCGATCCGGCGGACAAGCGGCTGGCGATGCAGGTCGAGGATCACCCGGTCTCGTATTTTGATTTCGAGGGCAACATTCCTGACGGCAACTACGGCGCGGGCAGCGTGATGGTGTGGGATGTCGGCACGTGGGCGCCGCTTTCGCCTGTACCGGTAAATGGAAAGTATCCGCCCGGTACGGAGGCCGACGCGGCGGCAATGATCGCCAAAGGCGACCTGAAGTTCCGCCTGAATGGGAAACGGCTGCAAGGAGATTTCGCGCTCGTCAAGATGAAGGGCCGTCGTCCGGGCAGCAAAGGCAACGAATGGTTGATGATCAAGAAGCACGACGACCACGTTGTGGAAGGATTCGACGCGGGTGACATCGACGAGTCGGTCCTCAGCCACCGCAGCATGGACGAGATCGCCGGTGACGCTCGATCGAAAGAATGGAGCAGCAGCCGTCCGGCAGGCCAGGGAAAATTGAAAGCAGCGTGGCTCGCGGACGCGGTAGCGCGGCTCGATCAAAAAAAAAAGCAAAGTCAAAAACAGGGTCAAAAGAAAACCGCCGGGGACGTAGAGGACGCAGAGAAAAAGAAAGCTAGTTCGAAAACGCTTCCATCGACAGTTGCTGCTTCAAACGCTGCGCCTTCTCCAATCGGCAACGGATCTGCTGCATCAGCCGGCAAGAACAGATCGAAATCCTCCGCGTCCTCGACGTCCTCTGCGGTTGTGGTTGCTGATCCCATCAAGCGGCCGATGCCGACGACGATCCATCCCATGCTGGCAGAATCGATCGAAGATCCGTTCGACGGCGACGATTGGCTCTTCGAAATCAAGTGGGACGGCTACCGCGCGATCGCATTCATCGAAAATGGCAAGGTCCGCCTGGTTTCACGCAATCAGAATGAACTGACGGCGCGGTATCCGGAATTGAAGGACATGCCTGAATTCGTCAAGGCGAAGACGGCGATTCTCGACGGCGAGGTTGTTGCCCTAGACGCCGATGGCCGCGCGTCGTTCAGCCTGATGCAGCAGCGCACCGGGTTTCGGCCCGGAGGCCGCAAGGCTGTGGCCAATGCTGATGTCGCCGTCTTGTACTATGCGTTCGACCTCCTCTACCTCGATGGCTACGACTGGCGACGCGTCCCTCTGGAGGAGCGGAAGAAGAAGCTGCAATCAGTTCTGCAGTCTGGAGACGCTCTGCGTTACTCCGATCACTACGAAGCACAAGGAAAAGCGTTATTCGACATTGCGCGCGACAAAAAATTGGAAGGGATTCTTGCCAAGCGGCGTACGAGCCTCTATGAAGAGCGGCGCAGCCGTGAGTGGCTCAAGATCAAAATCCGCCATCGCATGGAGTGCGTGGTTGGCGGTTACACCGAGCCGGAAGGTACCCGCGCGCATTTCGGATCGCTCGTTCTTGGCCTGTACGACAAGGAACAGCGGCTCATTCATGTGGGACAGGTGGGGAGTGGCTTCGACCAGAAGCTGCTCGCGGAATTATTCAAGACCTTGAAGAAGCTGGAGACCAAAACCAATCCGTTCTACGGAGAAGTCGAGGCTTTGCGGAAAGTCATGTGGGTTAAGCCTGAACTGGTGGCCGAAGTCGAATACACGGAGTGGACCGAAGGCACGAATACTGGCAGCGGGTCGAAATTAAGGGCCCCAGTTTTTCTCGGGCTGAGGGATGATAAAGATCCGGAAGAGTGCGTGCTGGAGCAGGTGAACTCCTAGAGCAATCTATATGCGGGGCCTAAAGGCCGGATTGTATTGTCTCGCTGACGCGGCGCTGAAGCGCCGCTCTTCCACGAAAACCCGCCCCATCTCTACTTCACATCTTTCATCGCCAGCAACGTTCCATAATCGCGGCCGCTAGCATCGACGGCGCGTGCCACAACTGCCGCGAAAGCATCTCGAACCTCCGGATATTTCATGACCAGGGCTTTGATCACGTTAAGGTTGTCCTGATAGGCCAGGTTTGCATTGGAGACATTGGCAGATTGATAACGAACGATAAGATCCAGATCGTTGCCCACGATCTCAGGAAACACCGCAGACAATTTGAACGTGGAACCGCCTGCGGCTAGTTCAACGGTCTTACCGCTTGCTGGCAGGTCGGCGGGCTGCAAGCTTTGCGATTCGTCATAGAACTTGTCCGTCGCCAGTGTGCTCATGAAGGGCAGCGGTGAAATCAGGCTGCGCGCTTGCTGATAGTAGAACCACGCGTTGTGCGTTTGACCTTTGGCTTTGTACTGGCGGGCTTGAGTTAGAAACCAGTCGCTGTCGTGTCCGGCAACTTGTGCGGACTTGATATAAAGACCGCCGAGTTTCCATTCGTTTCCCATTTGCTGAAGCACTTCCGAGAACATGGTGCGGCCTTTAGGCGAGGTGGCATCCATCAACACGACGGCGTACTTTGCGGGCGGAAGATTGTCCAGATAGAAAGCGGCACTATTGGCGGTTTGGCCATTCTTGCCGAAGACGCCACAATAAAACTCTTCTCGACCGCTTTGCGTCCCTTGCTCGTTATCGAGCAAGAATGCGTTCTTGATGACGGCCTGAGCGCCGGCGAGATCGGGCTGCCGTTCCTTGATCAAGTTCTCAACTCCACCGAAGTCTGAGGCGAGGCTGGGGATGGAGTTTTGTTTTAGAGACGCCGCGTCGCTCTTGCTTGCCATCCCAAAATAGCGCTGACCGGCGTTTGTAATAGCGGTACGAGCTGCGGCATCCATGTCGGCCGAAGTCTGGCAGGTCTGGGCAGAAGCTGCCGAAATGAGAAATGGGGCCAGAAAGACAACAAGCAAAGCGAGCGAACCTTGGCGGAGCGGAGTCGGGTTCATGGGATTTTGCCTTTACTTCCAGTAACTTGCAGGTTTTGGCATTCAGCTTACGCTTGCTGCTTCGTGCCTAGCATAAGATTTTCTGTTGGCGGAAATGGTTGACTGCAATCATTTCTCCAACCCTTCCATCTCCTTTTCGTGCTATGGCATCCAACTGCGCAAGAGAGTAGGCTTGGATCGTTCTAGCGACGGGATTAACCTGCCAAACACGCGACCTTCACGGGTGCTAAAATTCTAAGAAGTTGCCTCGCGAAGTTTCCCCCCTTATAACACCAGTGTGCTGAGAGGAGTGGCTATGGGTGCAAGATCACTTTGGACGAAGCTGAACGGAACCGTTTTGATGGCCGCGGTTCTTTGCCTGTTCAGCACTGGCTTAGCTCTGCCCGCTCAAAGTCACAAGTCAGCCACCCCCGCTCAAAGTCGCAAGAAAACGAAGAAGCCGCTGCCACCGCCGCTGCCGTCCGGGCCTACCGGGCCAGTCCAGCAGATTCCGCTGGATTCGATTGCCGCAGTGCCTCCGCAGGTGACTTTTCAGAATAACCAACTGACGATTGTTGCTCCGAATTCCACGCTGGCTGAGATTCTTCGGGCCGTGAAAAAGCAGACGGGTGCTGAAATCGATGTGCCGGCCGCACCCGAGCGAGTGGTAACCAAGTTGGGGCCCGGTCCTGCGCGTGAGGTAATGGCCCAGTTGCTAAACGGGTCGCGCTTCAACTATGTGTTGTTAGGCGCGCCTGGAGATCAGAACGGTCTGACACGTGTCGTGCTGGTTGCCAAGACCGGCGCACCAGACATTACGCCTAATAATCCCCAACCAGGCGAGCCCGGACAGGGCATGCAGCAGGCGGGAATGCAGGCACCGGGAGTGGTACCGCCGGTTGCTTTCAATGTCCCTCAACAGGAACCTCCTCCTGACGCAAATGAAGAACCCGCCGAAGAGGTGACTCCTCCGGACGACAACAGCAACGATCAGAACGGAGCTGAAGCCGAACAACCTCAGGAAAATCCGGGAGTTAAGACGCCGCAACAAATGCTGCAGGAGATGCAGCAGAGGCAGTTACAGCTTCAGCAGAACCAGCCTCCAGGGCAACCTCCGATCCCGGGATCGGGGATGCCTCCGCATCCACCACAGGAGCAGTAAAGGTTTAGGGTCGGTTGCCGCGGGTGGTTTCCACGCGCGTTAGCACGCGCGTGGTCTGGGCCGTTTCACCTCTGCCCAGTGCACGATAAAGGAGTTCCCAATCGCGCGCCACTTCGGTCTCGGTGATGCCGTGAGGAGATCGGTGTAACTCCGCTTGCAACCGGGCTTCGATCAACTGCCGCAACAGTTCCGGCGGTGCGTTGCCGTTCGTCACATTACCGGCGGCAATTCCAACTTCAACACGGCCGCCATCAACCTGCATTGCAAGAGCGGGCATACCTTCATCGTCGACAGTGCTCTGCGCCTTGGACTGCAGTTTGGCCCAAGTCTTCTCAGCATTGCGGCCGTTTTCCGGATATGCGCCTGCAAGAAGATGCTTAAGCTCGTGCTGATAGGCGCGGAGATCTTCGCGATCGAGTGGGGCTTGCGGCTGTTCACCAACGACAAAAACCATCGCATTGCGGGCTGGATCAAAATGCTCGGCGCCTGTCCCGACATAGACCGCCGCCACGCATCCCGCAAAGATAGGGCTCACCACGGCACTGGGGACGATGTACTTCTTCGATGTGAAGAAAGCATCGACCACGCCATGCACCGTGGAACTGCGAGGGATGCTGCCGGGAACCTGCGATATGACGACTCGCGAAAACTTGAGCTGTGGATGGTGCGCGCTGTACTTGATCAACATCTTCGCCATCTGCTTGGGAGTTGTCATCCCAATGTCGGCGACAACACTGCGATGCAGCGCCTTCGGATAGTAGAAGTTGATGATGCTTTTGGCGAAATCCGCGCAATTTTGGGAAATGGTGTGGAAATGGGAGACGTTGGCAGACGCATTCAGTTTGCTGATCAGCGCCAAGTCCTGTTCCCGCGTTGTCTCGATTTCAAAACCGTAGATGGTTCGGTCATAGGAAGAGCCGACGAGCTCATACCAATTCCCACCCGGAGTCCCACCGCTCTCGAGATCGGGGGCGATATTTGCAAGGTGTTTGCGGCGGTAGCGGTCGCGCAAGAAGGCCGTCATCTTCGCATCGGCGAAGAGCGGAATCTCTTCCGGGCGTTCTACTGCATACAGATACGGGATAAGTGGGATGGCGACCCAATCGTAACCGCCGACGCCGTTGTACCGGCTGATCACAACTCCAGTCTCACCGGGATGGCATGGCCTGAGCTGCAACGGGGTCTCAGCGCAGACATTCGAAAGGTAAACGGCGGCGTGCCCGGCGGCGGTGAAGAATCCCAACTTGCCGTAGGGCTCTTCCAACAAAAGAGTGGCCGAAGCACTGGACAAAACGGTACAGGCGAACATCAGCACGACGATCGTACCGATCGCTCGACGCGAGCAACGAATTTGGCCCCAGTACCCTCTCACTCAGACGACTCCCCAGTCTAACCTGCTTAGTGAGAACCCTTTAGCGGAAGATTAGTTGCTGCGAAGCTAAAAAACTAGTTACTGAAGTTCTGTATACTTCCACGCTATTAACAGGAGAATGGATGGCGAAAAATCGCTACTCAGAGGTTTCAAGACCGCCTGCGTGTGCGGAATCGGGGCTGGTATCTTCCTGAAACTGCAAGAGTGCCCAGCGGGCACTTTCCGCGACGATTTCGTCATCGTCGTGCGCCAACCTCTCCAGTATGGGCAGGAATTCCTTTCGTCGACTATTGCCCATCGCGATTACAGCGTTGCGGCGGAGGCCAGACCGCTTGGCCCGACTGATCGGGGAGCCGCGAAAGGCCGTGCGGAATTCTTCTTCGGAGATCCCAGCGAGCCAATCGAGAGAAGGATTGACCAAGCCTGGGCGAGCATGGAACTCGGGCTCGGTTGTGGCCGGTGCTTTCCGGTTCCACGGGCAGACGTCCTGACATATGTCGCAGCCGAAGACGTGGCGGCCCATGCCTGAGCGCAGGTCCTCCGGGAGCGAACCACGTTTTTCGATCGTGAGGTATGAGATGCAGCGATTCGAATCGAGCTGATACGGCGCGATCAGCGCATCCGTCGGGCAGGCTTCGATGCAGCGCGTGCAGGATCCGCACCGATCGGGCGCGGGCATGTCGGGAGTCAGTTCGAGAGAAGTGAGAATAACGCCCAGGAAGAGCCACGAACCTTTTTTCTGATTGAGGATGCAGGTGTTCTTGCCGATCCAGCCAACGCCAGCATATTTCGCGAAGACCCGCTCGACGATCGGGCCAGTATCGACGTAGCTGCGGGTGATGAGGTTCGGATCAGTGTCGGCTGTCGCGTCATGCAGAGCGTCCTCGACCTGTTTCAAGCGGCGCAACACGGCATCGTGATAGTCCTCGTGGCTCCAGGCATAGCGCGAGATCCACCCGCGCACGTGATCGCTGACCTGCGTTGAATAGGGATGATCGGTGTTGTAGTTGAGTGCGCATACGATCACGCTCTTAGCCCAAGGCGCAACACGGGAAAGCGATGCGCGCTTAAGCTCGCCTTGTTCGTCGCGCGATTCCATGTACTTCATTTCGCCCGCGCGGCCGGCAGCGATCCATGCAGGAAATGATTTGAGCTCCGGCGCATCGCCGGCTGGGGCAATTCCTGATAGGTCGAATCCGACTTCGGCCGCCGTATGCTTCACGACGGCGATAAGGTCCGGGTTAAGGTATGCTTTCGGCATGCGAACGCAGTGGTTCAGGTGGGACAGCCGCTTTCGCGGTGTCCAGTCGCAACGCATCTCTCTTATCGTAGCTTGGCTGCTTGCCGCAGGGAATCTGGTTGCGCAGCAGCCCGCGCCCTCAGCATCACAAACTAGTGATCTCGTGCTGACCGCTACTTCGCACGAGCCACTGCGGTTAAACGCTACCGAACTGAAGGCGTTACCCCATATTGCGGTGACGTTCCACAATACTCACAGCAACGCAGACGAAACCTATTCTGGTGTCCGGCTCGCCGATCTACTCGCGAAGTTGGGCGCGCCCTTGGGCGATGCCCTTCGTGGCAAGGCGCTAGCCAACTACGTGGTCGCGAGCGGGTCTGACGGTTACAAATCAGTACTGGCGCTCGGTGAGATCGATCCAAGCTTCCATCCGGGCGAAGTCATCGTCGCGGATGGTATAGATGGCAAGCCACTCGATGTGCACAACGGCCCATTCAAGCTGGTTGTGACCGAGGATAAGCGGCCTGCCCGGTCCGTGCGCAATCTGATCAGCATCGAGCTTCGGTCCGCTCAATAGCTGTACTCTCCCTGCACTAAATGCGCTATTTTTGTCCCGTAGCTTTGGCGCCCGCAGCTTTCACGTTCTCCGTGACGTGCTTCAGGTGATCTTTGAATTGGTCAAGATTCTTATCGTTTGTCTTTGTCCCGACCTCAACGGCCTTCTGACAGTTCTGCAGGGCGAGGTTCAGCTTACCCGCACTCTCGTATCCGTCCGCTAGGCTGTCATAAACGTTGGCGGAGCCTGGATAGAGCGCCACATTGCGCTGAAAAGCAGCGATCGCTTCCTCGATTTTTTTATCACCCATCAGTCGGTAGCCGAGATTGTTGATCAGATTCTCCGGCACGGGAACCGTGTAGCCATAAGTGTGCGAAAGTTCGCGGTAGTGTTGCTCGATGCCGTTCATCCCGCCGATGGGCATTCCGTTGTCGTCGCGCGGCATCTCCCATCCGGCAAAGATGCTGCGCAAGGCGGCGTAGTGCGCGCGCAGCACCGTCGAGCCGTGGTTTTCGTCGGGGAATCGCGCCGACTCCCAGTGGAAGTCTTTTGGGGCTCTGGCGGTCAGGGTCTTGTTCAGCCCATCGAACCCGGCTTGCATGTTCGTACCCTCGTTTCCCAACGAGAAAAAGAGCGTTTTGTTGAGTTCGTCATGCGCGGCAAAGAATGCCTGTGCCTGATGCAGAGTCGTCTGTTTCTCCCACCAGAGGCTGGGGCTTACCGCGATGTAAGCCTGAAACATGTCGGGTCGCGAGGTCAGAATGTGGATGGCCATGAGGCCGCCAAGCGAGTGTCCGGCAAAGATGCGGTAGGGCGCCGTGCGGTAGCGCTTTTCGATCTCCGGCATGAGCTCGGTATGGATGAAATCGAAGAAGCGGTCGCCACCACCGCTGGTCGGCGACGTCTCTTTTCCCGCGGAATCTTTCTCGTCCGAATGGGTGGGTGTGAGATCGCGGGTGCGATCCGTATTGGCAATGCCCACCACGATGAGTGACGGCATGCGTCCGTTGTCGACGAGAAAATCGATGGAGTTCCCGATCTCGTTGATGTGGCCATCGCCATCAGTGAGATACAGCACCGGAAGCACGTCTTTCCCCAGTTCGTAACCGTGTGGGGTCCGCACCCAAATCGTGCGATCTTCATTGAGAATGTTGGAATGCACCACAAGTTTCTGTGGGACGGGTGGCGCCATATCCTGCGCCAAAGCGGCAGTCAATGCGGAGATGGCAAAAGCCACGAACAGAACGCGGCACACCGATAGCTTCATAGGCGCTCCAGAATCTTCAGAACAGACGTGCAGGAGGGACAAACGTTATTGGCAGATCCGATAGAAAATGGACAATTACACGCCCAACTTCTTGACTTCCTCGTTGTAATACTTGCGGTAGAGGATGTCCCACTCTTGCGAGCCTTCAAGGATCGTCCGCTTCTGGGTGTCGATTTTCTGGCGGGCGGCGATGTCGATTTTGGCTTCCTGATTGAGCAGGTCTTCGAGGATCTTGCGGGTTTCCTGACGGATGGTGTTTGGGTCTTCAATGAACTCGACTTCGTCCAACTGCTTGAGAACGTCAGAAACGGCGCGGGCCAGCACGTTCACTTTGTCGCGGCTGAGTCTCACAACACCGCCTTGTACTTGCGAACGAGTTCGTTCTTCACTTTGCGGAACATCTCCTGATAGTTGGCCCCGGTATTACGCATTTCGTCGGAATAGGCTTCAAGAATGACGCGGACTTCGTCGTTGATGCGGTCTTCGAGAGATAGTTCTTCGAGGAGCGCGGCGTGCACGCGTTCGGTCACTACCGGGATCGCAGAGGCCTCGATGAACTTGCCTGCAATCAACTTCTTAGTGACTTCGCGGGCCAAATAGCCCACATATTCTTTGGAAAAAAGCATGTAAGGGTAAGCAGCGCTGGGCGCAACTCAGTTGTTTGTTATGAATTAAAAAGTGTAACACAGGCAACGGCGGAGACGCAGCCCAGTTGCGTTATTCAGACGTGCTTTTCTCCGCGACCTCAGCGGC
>Ga0066903_100004006_pt1 | contig 12273 bp, 11 predicted proteins | sample PanSoiMetaGPlot1_FD_67491 | JGI IMG/M metagenome (GOLD analysis project Ga0066903, IMG submission 67491) | Tropical forest soil microbial communities from Panama analyzed to predict greenhouse gas emissions - Panama Soil - Plot 1 (version 2) | ecosystem: Environmental > Terrestrial > Soil >...
AACCAGTTCTGCCACTTCATCGACATCGTGCCGACCATCCTGGAGGTCACGGGCATCCCGGCGCCCGCCACGGTCGACGGCATCCCGCAGAAGCCGATCGAAGGCACGAGCCTCGCCTACACGTTCGACAAGGCGAAGGCGGACGCGCCGTCGAAGCACACGACCCAGTACTTCGAGATGATGGCCGACCGGGCGATCTACCACGACGGTTGGATCGCGAGCACCAAGGTCATCAGACCTCCCTGGGACGTCGCCACCGCCGTGAATCCCGACCCCGCGAACAACGTGTCGTGGGAGCTCTACGACCTGACCAAGGACTGGACCCAGCACGACGACGTGGCCGCCGCCAACCCCGCGAAGCTGAAGGAGCTGCAGGACCTCTTCTGGAGCGAAGCCGAGAAGTACCAGGTGCTGCCCCTCGACGCCTCGGTCGCGCCCCGCGTGGTCGTCCCGAAGCCGAGCCTCGCGGCGGGGAGGAGCACGTTCACCTATGCGGGCGAGCTGACCGGCATTCCTCCGGGCGACGCCCCGAGCTTGCTCAACGCATCGTACACGATCACGGCGGACATCGAGGTTCCGCGTGACGCGCAGGGCATGCTCAACACCAACGGCGGACGCTTCGGTGGCTACGGCTTCTACCTCCTCAAGGGCAAGCCGGTCTTCGTCTGGAACCTGTTCGGCCTGAAACGGGTGCGCTGGGAAGGGGCGAAGCTCGCAGCCGGCAAGCACACGCTCGAGTTCGACTTCAAGTACGAGGGACTCGGCGTCGGGACGCTCGCCTTCAACAGCGTGAGCGGCATCGGGCAGGCGGGGACGGGCGAACTCAAGGTGGACGGCAAGGTCGTCAGCACCCAGAAGATGGAGCACACCATCCCGATCATCATGCAGTTCGACGAGACCTTCGACGTCGGCGCCGACACGGGCACGCCGGTCGACGACAAGGACTACCAGGTGCCGTTCGAGTTCACCGGCAAGCTGACGAAGCTGACGCTCAACATCAATCGACCGAAGCTCACGCCCGAGGACGAGAAGCGCCTCATGGAAGACGGTCAGCGAAACAACCGGGCGAGCGAGTAGACAGATCCGCAGAACGATGCCTACTCGGGAGTACAACGAGCCCGTCCTCGACCCGCGGCTGGTCGCGTGCCCCCACTGCGACCTGATCCAGCGCCTGCCCGACCTCGCGGCGGGTGGGTCGGCACGCTGCCCGCGCTGCGACAAGGAGCTCTGGCGTCACCGTCCCGACACGCTGGAGCGGACGCTCGCCCTCGGGCTGGCGGCGGCCGTCCTGTACGTCATCGCCAACACGGTCCCCATGCTGGGGCTGAGCGCCGTCGGGCACGAGGCCTCCACCACGGTCGTCGGCGGCGCCCAGCAGCTGTGGCACGACGGGCGCGAGGGCGTCGCCGGGCTCGTGCTCTTCACGGCGGTCGTCGCACCGGCGCTCCAGATCGTCTTCATGCTCGCGATCGTGCTCGGCGCGCTTCGTGAACGTCCGCGCGCCTGGATCCGGACGCTGCTCCGGCATCACCCCACCACCTGCACGTGGAGCATGATCGAGGTGATGATGCTGGGCGTGCTGGTCGCGCTCATCAAGATCGCGGACTACGCGCGCGTGGTGCCAGGGCTCGCCCTCTTCGTCCTCGGCGCGCTCGTCTTCCTGCTGGCCGCCATGCAGTCGGGCTTCGACCCGCGCGCGGTGTGGGAGCGTGTCCCCTGGGTGGCGCCGTCGTCGGGGGAGGGTGGAGGCCCGGCGGCGACCGCACTCGTTGCGACCGCGATGCGGCGAGCGATCCAGCGCTGCGAGACCTGCGGCCTGCTCTCGCGTCCCGCGCCGGGTGAGGACTCGGGACGCTGCCCGCGCTGCGGCGAGGAGATCGAGTTCCGGAAGGCGGACAGCGTGCAGCGGACGTGGGCCTTCCTGGTCGCTGCCGCGGTCTGCTACGTTCCGGCCAACCTGCTCCCGGTGCTGACGACGCACACCGCCGCCGGTGCGGATTCCGACACGATCATGCAGGGGGTCGTGCTGCTCTGGTCGCCGACCGGGTGGCCGCTCTCGCTCATCGTGCTCGTCGCCAGCATCCTCATCCCGAGCGCGAAGATCGCGGCGCTCGCCTACCTGCTGGTCAGCGTCCAGCGGGGGTCAACGGCACGCAGCGGCGAGCGCGTCCGTCTCTACCGGCTGGTCGAGCTGATTGGCCGGTGGTCGATGGTGGATGTCTTCGTCGATACGTTCACGGCCGCGCTGGTGCAGCTCCAGCCCCTGATGTCGGTCTCGCCGGCGCCCGGCCTCGTCTTCTTCGCCGCGGTCGTCGTGCTGACCATGCTGGCGGTCGAGTCGTTCGATCCGCGTCTCATCTGGGATTCCTCACCCTCGACCGTGGTGGCCTATGCCTGAAGGCGCGCCCGAATCCCGCGCCGTCGTGAAGCGACGGACGCCGCTCTCGCCCGTCTGGCTGGTGCCCATCGTCGCGGCCCTGGCGGGACTCTGGGTCGCGGTCGCGAAGGTCCGGAGCGAGGGGCCGACGATCACGATCGTCTTCGACTCGGCCGAGGGCCTCGAGGCCGGGAAGACCAAGGTGAACTACAACGGGGTCACGGTCGGTACTCTCACGACCGTCCGCCTCTCCGATGATCACAAGCGCGTGGTGACGACCGTCCGGATGGAGCCGAAGACCGAGGACTTCCTCGTCGCGGACACGCGCTTCTGGGTGGTCCGGCCGCGCATCTCGGGTGCGACCATCAGCGGGCTCAGCACGCTCATCTCGGGTGCCTACGTGGGCATGGACATCGGCACGTCGCACGAGCGGAAACGCGACTTCGCCGCGCTCAGCACGCCCCCGATCGTCGCGCAGAACGTTCCGGGACAGCACTTCGTGCTCAAGACAGCCACGCTCGGCTCGCTCGACCAGGGGACGCCGCTCTTCTTCCGGCGGGTCCAGGTGGGTGAGGTCGAGTCCTTCGCACTCGACGACGACGGGAAGGGGCTCAGCGTGCAGGTGTTCGTGAATGCCCCCTACGACCGCTTCGTGACGCCCATGACCCGCTTCTGGCACGCGAGTGGCATCGACGTCTCGCTCTCCGCCAGCGGCGTCAATGTGCAGACCCAGTCCCTGCTCTCCATCCTGATCGGCGGCATCGCTTTCGAGACGGACGACGAGGCGGCGGCCCTCCAGCCGGCGGCCGCGACCACCGTCTTCACCCTTTACGCTGACCGGGCGAAGGCCTTCACGCCGGCCCGCGGTGACCCGCAGACGTATGCCATCGCCCTGCGGCAATCGGTGCGGGGGCTCGTCGTTGGCGCGCCGGTGGAGTTCCGCGGCATCCCGATCGGGGAGGTCGCCGACATGCACGCCGAGTTCGATTTGAAGACGGCGGATTTTTCGGTACTCGCCGTCCTGCACATCTATCCTGAGATGTTGGACGCCAAGCACATGGTCGACCCATCCGCGCCGGACGCCGAGGCGCAACGCCGTCGGCGCGCCGAGGTCCTCGTGGCGCGCGGGCTCCGCGCGCAGATCCGCAGCGGCAGCCTCCTCACCGGCGCGCTCTACGTCGCGCTCGACTTCTTCCCCGACGCGCCTCCCTTCACGATCGACTGGTCGCAGCGACCGGTGCAGCTGGCCGTGGTGCCCGGAACCCTCGCGGCGGTCGAGACGAAGCTGACCAACATCGTCGACAAGCTCGACAAGATCCCGCTCGATCAGATCGGTGAGGACGTGCGCAGGGTGCTCGCCGAGCTCGACCGGACGCTCGAGAGCGGGCGGCGGACGCTGGAGACGGCGGATAGTGCCATCGCCCCGGACTCCGCGCTCCGCGTCGATCTCGCGAGCACGCTCCAGGAGGTGAGCCGGGCGGCGCGCGCGCTCCGCGTGCTCGGCGACTATCTCGAGCGCCACCCCGAGGCGCTCATCCGCGGAAAGTCGGAGGGGAAGTGATGCGGCGCAGGCTCATGTGCGTCCTCCTGCTCGGCGTCGTGGTCGGTTGCGGCCGGTCGCCCAACGCCCGCTTCTACACGCTCGACGCGATCGCCCGCTCCGACGACGCGTCGCCCACCTCGTACGTGGTGGTGGTCGGCCCGGTGTCGGTTCCCCCGGCGGTGGACCGGCCGCAGCTCGTGCTCCAGGTGGCGCCGAATCGCGTGACGGTGGACGAGTTCCATCGCTGGGCGTCGCCGCTCGACGACGGCGTGGCGCGCGCGATCGCCGGCGATCTGGCCGTTCTCCTGGGGACGTCGCATGTCGCTGCGCTGCCGGCCACGGGCGTCGTGCCCACCCATCGCGTCGCCGTGGACGTGCAGCGTTTCGATTCGACACCGGGCGAGGGGGTGCTGATCGAGGCGCTCTGGGTGGTGCGTCGGGCGGAGGGGGGCGAGGCGACCGCCGGCCGGACGATCGCCAGGGAGCCCGTGGAGGGGAAGGACATCGAGGCGGTGGCCGCCGCGCACAGCCGCGCGCTCGCGACGGTGAGCGGGGACATCGCGGCCGCCATCCGGGCGCAGCCCGTGGCCGGGCAACGCCCGCCGGCGCCCAAGCGACCCGCGCGCTAGAACTCGCGTCCAGCCGGCTGGTCGGACGCGATCAGATCATCGGCCGGCGGGCTCGACCGCGACCGCGAGCGCCTCCGTATAGGTGATGTCGACGAGGTCTCCGACGTTCACCGCGTCCAGCTTGCTCGGGTCCCTTGCCTTGATGGTGGTCAGGTTGCCCTTCGGTCCCCGCAGGGTGACGGTGGAAGCGCCCTTGTCGATCGCGGCGATGGTGGCCCGGACGGTGGTGGTGTCGGTGACGGTTCCCGAGGGCTTCTCCCCGAGCGGCGCACGGCTCACGTCGGTGCTCGCGGCGACGCCCGGTTGCGCCGTGCCCGCCCGCCTCACCTGGTAGGCCAGGGATTCGTGATACGTGACGCGGACCACGTCCCCCTTCTTCACCTGCGCGAGGTTCCGTACTTCCGGCCCGGCGACCATGGTGAAGGTGGTGCCGTCGCTGTTCTTCAACGTGACGTGTCGGGTCTTGTGATCGATGCGCTGCACCGTCGCCGTGCCGGTCACGGTCCCCTCGTCGATCTTTCCACTCGGGAGAGCGGGGGCCGGTGCCGCTGCCGGTGCGGGCGGCGGGGGCGGCGGCGAGGGAGACTTCTGGGACGAGCATCCCGGGAGCCCCGCCAGAACGAGAGCAATTGCCATCGTCGTGCGCTTCATTTCCGGCCTCCTGATCCTGAGTTTTTCGACACCGAGCCGTCGAACCACGCAGCTTAACGCGCCGTGTCCTGACCTGTCTTGCCATCTCGTGCCACGCGAGGGGCCCGTCGTTCGTTGCCACAGGCGAACGGCAAGGGGGGGGAGGGCGGTCGGGGCGTTGGCGCGATGTGGCAAGAGCGGGGTCCGCGGATCGCGCTACAAGCCGGCACTGATCAGCTGCCCTGCGGAGGACCCCCGATGCGACGTCGAACTGCCACCAACCTAGCTCCCCTCATCGTGCTCATGATCCTCTCCAGCTCCTGTTCGACGATGATGAACGAGTACCAGGAGAACCCGAAGGCGGTGCTCGGCGCGGTCGTTGGGATGGCGGCGGGTGCGGGGATCGCGGCGGCGGCGGGAGGTGGCCCGGGCGCGATCGTCGGGGCCGGAGTGGGCGGCGCGCTGATCGGCGGTCTGATCGGGAACCGGCTGGATGCCCGCGACAAGCGGATGGCGGCCGCGGCCGCGCAGCAGGCGTTCGAGAACAACCAGGCTGGACAGCCGTCGGTATGGAAGAATCCCGACTCGGGCAACTCGGGGACGATCACTCCCACGCGCACCTACGAGCTCGCCAACGGCCAGTACTGTCGCGAGTACAAGCAGACGATCATCATCGGCGGCGAGCCGCAGCCGTCCTACGGAACCGCCTGCCGCCGGCCGGACGGCACCTGGCAGATCCAGCCGGTCTGAGGAACACGACCATGCAGACGACAACACTGATCCTGACGGCCGGCCTCGTGCTGGCCTGCAGTGCGGCCGGCACCGACGCTCAGGGGAGCAAGTACGACCCGCGAGTCGCCTTCGCCGAGACGGATGTGAACGTCGACGGGGTCATCGACCACGCGGAGTTCCAGGAACGGATCACCTACATCTTCTACCGCGCCGACACCAACAAGGACGGCTACCTGGACGCCGTCGAGCTGAAGCAGCTCGGATTCCCCGAGGCCTTCTCCGACGACGACAAGAACAAGGACGGCCGGGTGTCCCTGCGCGAATTCCTCTGCGTCCGTTTCCACGACTTCGATGTCACTGACACCAATCACGACGGCGTGCTCGAGCTCGACGAAGTCGTCGCGGCCTCCGAGGGGAGAACGCAGAAGTGACGAGGATCGCGGAGATCCTCGTCAGTGCAGGGCTGCTCCTGACGCAGGCGTGCCCCTCCGCCTACCAGCGGACGTACGAGGCCGAGACGCAGAAGCTCGAGGCCCAGCAACGCGCGGCCGATGCCCAGGCCGCCGCGCAACATGCCGAGGCGAGCAAGTATGCGGCCGTCGTCTACTTTACGGTGGGCAGCGCGGTGGTGGATGCCGACGGCCAGCGCGAGCTGCGCTGGTTCGTCGACAAGATGCAGCCCTATCCTCAGGCCGTCATCCTCGTGCAGGGGTTCGCCGACAGCACCGGCACGGAGGCGTCGAACAAGAGCCTGTCGGAGGATCGGGCGCAGGCCGTGGCGGCATACCTCGGCGCGCAGGGGATCGCGGCGTCGCGCATCGTATCCCAGGGCTTCGGCACCGCGTCTCCGGCCGCCGCCAACGCGACAGCCAAGGGCCGACGCAATAACCGGCGCGTCGAGGTAACCGTCCGCTGAGGCGATGGCCGCTCGGCTTCCCCGGTTCGGGGCCCTGCTGGCCGCGATGTTCCTGGAGCTCCTGCTGCTTCCCGCGGAGCTGACCTCGGTCGGAGGGATGGAGGTCGCCCGCCTGACGGGTGCGGCCGTGCTGCTGGCGGCGCTGTCGGTGGTCGGCTGGCGCCGCCTGAACCTGATCCTCATCGCGCCGGTCCTGATCGCCGAGCTGGTCATCACCCACTCGGGCGCCTCCAACCTCGTGATCCTCCGCACGACCTTGCGGCTCCTCTTCCTCGCCTACGCGCTGGGCCTCATCATCTGGCAGGTCCTGCGCGCACGAAACGTGACCTGGGACACGGTGGCGGGGGCGACATGCGCGTACATGCTGGTGGCGCTGGTGTGGGCGAACGTCTACCAGCTCATCGAGCGGATCGTCCCCGGATCGTTCGCGATCCCCGACCCGTGGAGGCTCGGGCCGTCCCGGGACCCGTCGGCCGCGCTCAGCTACTTCAGCCTCGGGACGATGATGACCGTGAACTACGGTGACGTCAGGCCGATGAGCCTCACAGCGGGTGTGCTGTGCATGGCGGAAACGCTGGTCGGCCAGCTCTACCTCGCGATCATGATCGCCCGCCTGGTGGGGACCCGGATTGCCTCGGCGGGCAGCAGGTGAGGCGTGTCGGGTGGGTTACCCCGTCGCCGCGCGCTCGGTGGCTCCCCCCGTCCAGCGGCGAAATGCGCGCGCGAAGCTGCTCGCGTCGGCAATCCGAGCGCGAAGGCGATCTCGGTGACGACCAGCCCTCGGCGAGATATGTCTGCGCGAGACTCCCGACGCAGCGTCGCCGCCCGCGTCGACGCGAGTCGTATTTGCCTACGAGGGCGCCGTCTCCGTCGTCGCCTCGCGCCGGACGGGTGGGAGCCAAGACGCTACCGCGCGCGGTTCCGGTGCGCGGTCTGACCACTCTCGGAACGCCGAGCTTTCATGAGGGCCGTTGCTCGACGCCTGCTCGTGTCCCGGGCGCGTAGCGTCGCTCGGCCGGATCATCCACTCGAGGCGTCGGCACAGTCCTTGCAGCGCGCCACGCAGCGAGCTGCGGCGCGGCCGACGCCGGAGTCAACGGGAAGAGCCATGCAGACTAACCCGAGACCGCGCATCTGTTCGGAGCGCGTACCGTAGCATAGCTTCTCCCGGGGTCCGCCTTCCACGGTGCCAGCGCCTCCTGGAGCGACGAGGCGAAGAAGACGAAACGCAAACCTCGCACCCGCCGCGTGATGTCGGGAACCACGTCGGCCTGACTCGCACGTCCGCGAAGTTAGTTATGGGGGTGAGCGATGTACAGCTACGGCATCGAAGGGTTGATCGTGCTCATTCTGGTGATCCTGCTGCTTACGGGCCGTCTCTAGGTCCGGATCGCGCGGCCTATTGAACTTTGCCGTCCGCTCGGGTGAATAGAGAGAGGCTCTCCCTCGTGGGGAGCCGCTCGCGATGTGTGGACTCGAGACGACACGGCCTACCCGGCGAGGGCTGCTCGGCCGGGTGTTGCTCCTCGTCGGGGTCGGCATGCTCGGGGCGGGGGTCGCAGATGCGCACTTCATCCTGCTCACGCCGGCCTCATGGATGTCGCAGGACAGCTCGGGGCTTCCCGAGAAGATCGGCCCGTGCGGTAACGAAGGCGGCGGGATACCGACCGGCACCGTCACGGCGTTTCACCCGGGCGACACGGTCTCGGTGACCATCAACGAGGTCATCTTCCATCCCGGACACTACCGCGTCGCGCTGGCCATCAACGACCGGAGCGAGCTCCCGCCCGAGCCGAAGGTGACGCCCAAGGGCGCCGACCCGTGTGGGAGCGCGGCGATCGAGAATCCGGTGACGCTCCCGATCCTCGCCGACAACGTGCTCCCCCACACGACCCCCTTCACGACCGCCCAGACCTTCAGGGTCACGCTGCCCACCGACGTCACCTGCACGAAGTGCACGCTGCAGGTCCTGGAGTTCATGTCGAGCCATCCCGCGCCGTGCTTCTACCATCACTGCGCGGACATCTCGATTCAGGCAGAGGCGGTCTCGACGACGTCGACGACGGCACCCACCGTGCCGCCGAGCAGCACCACCACGACGATTGTCGGATCGTGTTCCACGCCGCGCTGCTCCGTGGAGGCAGTCGTGGAGGGACAGGCATGCGGGGCGGATTCCATTCCCGCGGCGATCCGGCACAAGCTCGATCGCGCACCGACCCTGCTGGACCAGGCGGAGACCAGCTCTTCCGGGAAGGCGAGGGAGCTCCGCAAGCGGGCCAAGCATCTCCTCGAGCGAGCGGGAGGCTCGGCCCTGCGGGCGAGCCTCGGCAAGAAGCCGAAGCTGTCCCGTGACTGCGCCAAGGCGATCAAGGCGACGACGGACCAGCTCGCGGCGGGGCTCTAGCGGCCGGTCCGGAGCGGGGTGCCGTGGACTCGGTCTACTGGGTCATCTCCCGCGCGTGCAATCAGCGGTGCCCGCACTGCTACAACGACTCGGCGCCCGGTGCGCCGGGACTGACGCCGGAGCAGGCGTCGCGCTGCATCGCGAACCTGCCCGACCCCGCCGACGTGCCCGTCGACCGCATCATCATCTCGGGCGGCGAGGTGCTCGTGTGGCCCGACCTCCTCTTTCACGGGCTCACCGCCCTGTACGACCGTTACCGCGACGGCACCAAGCTGATGGTCCAGACCAACGGCGATCTCCTCGACGAGGCGATGCTGGACCGGCTGCTGGCCCACCACGTGTGCCGCATCGACGTGTCGAGCATGGACCGCTACCACCCCCGGACCACGCTCGAGCGTCGCGAGATCCTCACCCGCCTCCTCGAGTCGCGCGGCATGGTGGAGGCAGGTTCCATCGCCCGCACGGCGGGACAGGAGCTCGACGTCGACCGGCGACCCACCTACGCCTTCTGGGGCGCCACCGAGGACCTGTGGATCGGTCCGCTCTGGCCGCGCGGCCGCGCCCGTCGGAATCGGCTGACCCGGGCCACCGCGGAGGACGATTTCTGCGCCCGATGGAGCGGCGCCAAGAACTTCCTCGCATACCGCGGTGAGGGCTGCGAGGTGAATGTCCAGCTGGCCGACGTCTATCCCTGCTGCCCGATGACGTGCCGCCCGATCGGGGACCTCCGGGTGGAACCGCTGATCGCCATGCTCGACCGCTGCGCAGAGCACCCGGTCTACCGTGCCCTCAACGAGGGGCGGCCCGAGCGCATGGGCGAGTATCTCGGGATCAGCGAGGCGGAAGGCCTCCGGCGGAGCCGCGAGCTCGGGAACCACTGCCTGTGGTGCGACGAGTTCTTCACCCGGCACGCGCCCGAGCTGCTCCACCACGGCGCCGACACCGAGCGCGGCGACGTGGACCTGGTTCAGACGGCGATCTCGTCGACGTAGCACCATCGCCACGTCTCGCCGGGCTCCAGGGAGCGCACGATGGGGTGCGCGCTCGCCCAGAAGTGCGCCGTCGCATGGCGATTCCGCGACGAGTCGCAGCAGCCGACGTATCCGCACGAGAGGCAGAGACGCAGGTGCACCCAGCGCTGCCCGAGACGGAGGCACTCCGCGCACCCCTGGGTACGCGGATCCACCTCGCGCACCAGGTCGAGGTGCGCGCAGTGGACCTCTGCCGTGGCCGCGGCCGGTGTACGCGCCGGTGCGGCCTCGATGGTGACTGCGGCGGCGAGCGCACCCGCCGCGGCGAGGAAAGCCGCGAACAGGGCGGCCCACCGGAACGCCGCGACGAGCGCCTGGCCGACGGCCTGCTCGATGGCCTCCTGCTCGGCGGCGGTCGCACCGGCCGGCACGAGCACGTCACCCAGGTTCCCACCCTGGCCGGTGAGCGCGGCATGAACCGCCGGTGAGAGGTCGAGCGCCGCCAGGCGTGCCGAGAACGTTCGGCCGAAGATGTCGAGCGCCATGAGCCCGAAGATCGCCACGGCGATCAGCCCGGCGACGCGTGCCACCGTGTTGTTCACGCCGGAGGCCACGCCCACGTCCTGCTCGTCGACGGCGCCCATGACGGCGCTGGTGAGCGGCGCCACGGTGATCGCCATGCCCAGCCCGACGACGCACATGGCGGGGAAGAAGGTCGTCCAGTACGAGCCGCCCGCACCGGGCAGCGCGAGCAGGAGGAAGCCGACGGCGGCAACGAGGGGCCCGGCGACGAGCGGCGCGCGCGCGCCGAGACGGTCGGCGAGGCCGCCGGCCGAGCGCGAGAGCCCGCCCAGCAGCACGGCGAAGGGCAGGTAGGCCGCCCCGGTCGCCGTGGCGGAGTAGCCGTGGACCCGCACGAGGTCGAAGGGCAGCACGAAGAAGGCGCCCCCGAGCGCGAAGTAGAGGAGCAGGGTCAGCAGGTTCGCCCCGAGGAAGGTCGCAGAGCGGAAGAGGCGAGGGGGCATCATCGGCGAGGGGGCACGTGCCTCGTGCCAGAGAAAGGCGAGAAGCAGGGCGACGCCGGCGGCAAGGGCCGCCAGCGCGTACCCGGCATTGGCCAGCGAGGTGAGGCCGAACACCAGTGTCGCGAGCCCCCCGGTCGCGAGCACGGCTCCCCACCCGTCGATCTCCGGCCGGCGGCGGCCGATCCGCACCTCCGGCACGCGGGTGAGGGCGACGGCGAGCGCGACCAGCGCGAGCGGCACGATCAGGATGAACGCCGCCCGCCAGGACAGGGTGTCGACGAGGACCCCGCCCAGGATGGGACCCCCGGCGCTCGTGACCGCCGTGGCGGCGGACCAGGTGCCGATCGCGCGGCCGCGCTCCGTCTTGGGGAACGCGGAGCTCAGCAGTGCCAGGCTGTTCGGTACGAGGAGCGCGCCGCCCAACCCTTGCAGGGCGCGGGCGATGACCAGCTGCGTGCCGGTGCCGACGCACCCCGCCGCGACGGAGGCGGCGGCAAGAATCCCGAGCCCGAGCGCGAAGAGCCGCAGACGGCCGAAGCGATCGCCGGCCGATCCGGACGTGAGCGTGAGCGAGGCGACGAAAAGCGTGTAGATGCTCGCGATCCACTGCATCTCGCGCATCGAGGCGCGCAGGCCATGCTGGATGGCGGGCAGGGCCACGTTGATCACCGATGCCTCGATGAACGCGATGCTCGAACCGAACACGGTGGCGGCCAGCACCCAGCGCTTGGCGTGCGAGGCGCACCCCGGTGTGGCGGGCGCGCCACGGATGACGCCGACGTCGCACGGCGGTGACGCGATGCCCAGCAGCGTACCGCCCTAGCGGAGCGCGAGGATCCGCTCCTCGACGTCGCGCAGCCGGTCCTTGCCGAAGAAGATCTCGTCCCCCACGAAGAAGGTCGGCGCGCCGAAGGTGCCACGCGCGACCGAGCGCTCGGTGTTCGCGAGGAGCTCGTCCTTGACCTCGCGGCTCTGGACCAGCGCGAGGAGCCGCTCGGCGTCCAGCCCCGATTCCCCGAGGGCCACGCGCAGCACGTCCGGGTGGT
>Ga0066903_100004007_pt1 | contig 12273 bp, 10 predicted proteins | sample PanSoiMetaGPlot1_FD_67491 | JGI IMG/M metagenome (GOLD analysis project Ga0066903, IMG submission 67491) | Tropical forest soil microbial communities from Panama analyzed to predict greenhouse gas emissions - Panama Soil - Plot 1 (version 2) | ecosystem: Environmental > Terrestrial > Soil >...
GTGGCATGGTATTTCTACCGAGCGGCTGCGGCGCCGAGTATGATTTGGCTGCGGCGAAGCGGAGTGCTCTTGTGCCTGCTCGTGCCACTCGATCACGCGCTCAAACTTCCTTCATTGGTGAACGATCTAGCCAGGAATCACGACGACATGGCAGTTTTCCCTGCCGACCAAGGAGAAATCGACTGGATCGCGATCGCCGCAACGCCTACGAAGTCATTGGAGGTTCTGCTCGAGCAGGTGGACAAGGGTCAACCGCTGAGTTGCCCGATGGATGACCAAGGGCGGATCATTCCCTGTCGGTATCAAGAAGCCTACGCCGCGGTAGCCGGCTACCGGCTCTGGAATAGCCATTCAACCGCGGACATCCATGCCCTCGATTGGAAAACCGGCCGCGATATTGTTCTCACTCCCGTGCTCTGGACGAGCTACTATTTCCCCCACTAGCGGCGACCGCTGATCGTTCGGTCCATACCTCGACCAAACTTGCTCCGACCGGCGACGATGCGGATCACGGCGCCTGCGATAAGGAAGAAATCGATTTTATGATTTCGGTGATACAGCAGGAAAAGCCAAAAACACGATAGGGAGACCACTGAAGCCCTCGAGTTCGCAGTCGGCGGCGGTGTGGTGGACGGGTGCGCCTCCTGTGCCAACCCTTAGGAGCAGGGGCCGGCGGAAACTCCTACTGAAATCGCATCTTTAGCCTGCGCCAAAGATTTTGGCTGCATTATGCGTCAGCCAAAAGCGCTCGACCATCGTTGTTCTGCGGGATCGTCGGTTTCGGTGGGAGTGATTAATATAGGGATCGATCAACTCCGTACAAAATTTGCCTAGAACCATGCGCGCGATCGAGCGAGCAGTTTTTGGGATACGGGGTGGGCATGGAGCAGGTAGTCCTCTTATCCGCGCTGCACAAAGTCGCGGTTCACGCTTCTATGGACGCCCACACCGTTCGCTTTATTTTCATCATTATATGGGAAATCGCCTGATCTCGCTTCAGTTCAATCTCCTCTTCAACCAGTCCCTACGCGCAGTCATTGCGTTTGACTGCGAACGAGAAATCGACTTCCTACGTCGATGGTGACGCCGACCTCAGTGCAGGCGGAATCGCGTCGCAGGTATCGGGAATTGCATCAGGGTACGCAGCGCGCCATCATGGCGAAGTTGCCAAAGTTTTCGTGTCGCGCATGCGGCGCAGATCAAACTGGTTCAAATGTAAGGCGGCTAGGGTATTCCCATGGCCGGATCGCTACTCCCGTGCTTACCGGATTCCAAGCGACCGGCAAAGCGGCGCTCAAAATTCAGTACGCCCGCGACTGTGAAGTCGTACCAGCAGCCGCTGTTGGCGATCGACCAGCGCTGTTCCGCGGTGCCACCGGCTGGAACTGTCAGCGTCCATGGTCCGTCTGCGCGGTAAGCATTCGCACTCACCGTGAGCGTCGCCTGATCGTCGCCGTCGTTGTAGACCCTAAGGCCAAGGGAGGCATTCGCTGGGTCGTAAGAGAGTTCGATTTCGACTTTCACTGGGGCCGGTACCACTGTGCCCCTAAAGCTGCGAACGAAGCCGTTTGGTCCGTAGACCCATAAGTCATAACGTCCGTTGTCGCTAGTAACGACATTCCAGAAGTCATCTTGTAGTTCCTTGCCGGCCTCGACGGTGTACCGGCGCGGGATTTGATCGAGATGAAGTTTGTCATAGACGTGGAACACAGCACCCTGTTTGCCAGTGTTGCGGAAGCTTAGGGCAAGGCTGCCGTTGGTGCCCACCCGAGCGCCTACTGAAAGCTCATAGGGTAGTGCTCTTGAATAGCGCGAGCCCCTTTCCTGGTACTGCGGCTGTGGGGTGGCTGGTGCCTTGCCCACCGGCAGAGTTTTTGATTGCTTTTCAATCTGAGCGTAGTTGCTCGTGTCTGGTAAGATTGGGAATAACGGGTCGTTTGGGCTAACAAAATCGAATGCAGAAGTCAGATCACCACAGATCGCCCGGTGCCACGGAGTAATCGCCGGGATGGTGATCCCGAACCGTTGTTCGATAAACTGTCCGACCGATGTGTGATCGAACACTTGCGAGTTTACCCAACCACCCACGCTCCACGGCGAAACCACATACATCGGCACCCGAGGGCCCAATCCCCATGGACGAACGTTGCCGCTGATAGTGTCTCTCGGATCAAGATATTGCCGGAAGCCCTTTATCAGTTCGTCATAGAACAGACCTTTGTGGTTGATGAAATACATGCCATCCAGGTCCAGCGTAGACTTGCCGGCCGGTCTCCCATCAATGTTATAGGAAGGAACCGCGGGCGGTGGCACGTGGTCGAACAGGCCATCGTTCTCGTCGAATGTCAGAAAGAACACCGTCTCGCTCCACACATCTGGATTGGAAGTCAGGGCGTTCAGCACATGGTGAGTGAAATCGGCGCCATGTGCGGGGCTCGAAGGGGCGCTCGGATGCTCGGACTGGACTCGTGTCGGCAGCACCCAACAGACCTGTGGGAGCGTGCCGTTCTTCACGTCGTCAGCCAAATCAGCCAGTGACCAGTGCATTAATCCATTCTTGTAGACCGCAGACTCAAGTGTAGCCGTCCGGAAGCTCTCGAAGGCAAGGCAGCCGTGCATCGCCCCGGTCCAATTATCGTTGGGGTCCTGGTAGATCCGCCAGCTGATGCCAGCCCTTTCAAGCACATCCGGAATTGTCAGCCATTTAAACGCCGTGCCTCGATAGGTGTAGCCCGGGCTCGGCATCGTACCGGTGATCCAACAGCGCAGGTTGGTCGGTTCTGACGCTGCGTCGGTAGAATTCTTTCCACTCTCACGAAGTTCAGGATTAAAGTTCGACCCAGAGAAAAACACGATCCGGTTTGGATCAGTACCGCTCGTAACTGAACAATGGTAAGCGTCACAAATCGTAAATGATTCGGCTAGCGCATATTGGAACGGTATCTCTTCACGAGTGTGATACCCCATCGAGTATTCCGTCTTGAACTGCGGCCAAAAGCCGAATTTCCCCTGGTTCCATGCGGCCTGAGCGTCCGGGAAGTCGTGCGGCGTTCCCGGGATGAGGGCGGTATTCATCGTCTCGTTGTCAAGCCGATAAGGCGCAATTTCACGGCTCCCATCGGACTGGTACCAAACGGATTTACCGCTGGCCAAAGGAATGGGGAACCGATCGCCAAAACCGCGTACGCCTCGTAACGTGCCGAAGTAGTGATCGAACGAGCGGTTTTCCTGCATCAAAATAACGATGTGCTGGACGTCTTGAATGGTGCGCGTTTTCACGGCCGCTGGAGTGGCAAGCGCCCTCTGGATGCTGACAGGTAAGGAGTGCACAGTCGCGGCAACGGCGCCGAGCTGCAAGAGATCGCGTCGCGTTGTCATAATTAAGCACCCATAATTAATGTGTAGAATCTGGTACTCGATCTCTCGGACAGTGTCCGATGGCGGGCCGTCTGTGTGCAAAGGACCTGCGGATACGCTCCCCTGCACAGCGCATGCCCGCCGAGAAGGATGCGGGTTCGCATTCCGATGATATACCGTTGATAGGTGCTCGCCATCCTTGCAACCACCGCGTTTAAAGTGGCATTGAGTGGTAAGCCATAAGTCGCCGCCTGGTGACATCGCTCGGCCGTATTGCGAATTTATGACGGAATTCGCTATAAGTTAGTTGTGTTGTCACGGGGGACGGCACGATCTCCATATGTTGACAAAGGTACAAGCGGCGGAACGTCAGCCCGAAGCCGAACGTGAGGCTTCGTCGCGGCGCGTTTTTTGGATTACGGGGTTATCCGGCGCTGGCAAGACAACCGTCGGGCGAGAATTGTCGGCCCGACTGCGCGCCGCTGGTCGTCCAGTCACTTTTCTCGATGGCGACGCGCTCCGTGCCGTGATCGCTGAAGACCTTGGCTATAGCGAAGGCAGCCGGCGGCGATCGGCGATGCGAAATGCGCGGCTGTGTCGGTTACTGGCTGAGCAGGGTACCGATGTCGTCTGCGCGACCATATCCCTCTTTCACGACGTGCAACGTTGGAATCGCAAAAACATCCCCGGCTATCACGAGATCTATCTTCGGGTCCCGATCGACGAGCTACGGTGTCGGGATAGCAAGGGCATCTACGCGGCGGCTGAGCGCGGCGATGCATGCGACGTTGTTGGCCTTGACGTGCCCGCTGAGGCTCCTGAAGCGCCGGACCTTGTCCTTGACAATTATGGGGCGCTCGACGTTGCCGCGGCGGTCGACCGCATCTTGGCGATCAACGTTAAGCGGGATGGCGCGGTTGCTGCGCAGCCGACTCCCCTCGTCGCTTTCAAAACGAAGGCAGAAACTCTGGAAGCATTGGCTCCACTGCTGCGCAATGGGCACGTCCTACCACAGGTCCGCTTCTCGGTTGGCGATTGGCGGTCGGACGCCGCTGGAGTGCTCGCTTCCGTCGCCGCCGCGTCCTGGGGCTCAGGTCGGGTCATCGTGCGGAGCAGTGCACTACGCGAGGATGGCACGGTGAGCTCCCACGCCGGGAGGTTCGATTCCGTAATCGGTGTCGTCGGTAGCGCAGCAGTGGCAGAGGCAATTGACAGGGTTTCTGCCTCATTCGGCGATGACGGAAGCGATGACGATCAGATCTTCATCCAGCCCGTGCTTGAACGTGTGGCGATGGCTGGGGTGGTCTTCTCGCGCAGCCCCAGCGGTGGTCCCTATTTCATTATTAACTATGACCGTTGTTCCGGTCTAACCGATCGTGTGACTGCCGGTCTCGGCGATAATCTCGAGACCTTTTTTTGCCTCAAGTCGCGACCTGATGCCTGTCTTGCATCGCTAGCACCGATCATCGCTCTGGTCAGGGAGCTTGAGACCCTTTTTGGGTGTGATGCAATTGACATCGAATTCGCTGTTGGCGACGACGGCCAGCTTTACCTTCTGCAAGTGCGACCGCTAGCCGTTGACCGCCAGGGGCAGGCAGGCGACAGGGATGTCGACACCGCGCTTGGCGATATCGCACGCAAGGTCGAACTACTCAGCCGGCCGCATCCCTACCTGCACGGTAACCGAGCGATATTCGGCGTCATGCCGGACTGGAATCCGGCAGAAATTATCGGGGTGCGGCCCTGGCCTCTCTCGTTGTCGCTTTATCGGGAACTCATCACCGACGCGATCTGGGCCTATCAGCGAGACAATTACGGATACCAAAATCTTCGCAGTTTTCCGCTACTGGTCAGCTTTCACGGGCTGCCCTACATCGACGTGCGTGTAAGCTTCAATTCGTTCATACCACGCGATGTACCGGACGATCTCGCCGGGCGTCTCGTTAATTACTACATCGATCGCCTCCTCTCCGAGCCACATCTCCACGACAAGGTCGAATTTGAGATCATCTTTTCTTGCTACACTCTCGATTTACCGAAACGATTGGGCGCGCTTGTCGAGCGCGGATTTTCTCCAGAAGATCTCGCCCAATTTTCGGGCGCCCTGCAGCGCCTCACCAATCGTATTTTGCATAGCGCGACTGGGCTGTGGCGCAACGACCGCGAAAAGATCGACGTACTGGCGCAGCGGATTCCGACGATTTGCAGCGCGGAAATCGACAAGATCAGCCGCATTTACTGGCTGATCGAGGACTGCAAGCGATACGGCACGCTGCCATTCGCCGGTCTTGCGCGGGCGGGCTTCATGGCCGTTCAGTTGCTCCAATCCCTCGTCGAGACAGGGGTTCTCAGTGCCGAAGAAGCTGCAAAATTCATGGCGAGCGTCGATACAATCGGATCGCGCATTGGGCGAGATTTCGCACAGCTTCCGAAGGCAGACTTCCTCGCGCATTACGGCCATCTCCGGCCGGGGACCTACGATATCCTGTCGCCGCGCTACGACGAGGCGCCCGATCTCTATTTCGATTGGTCGATTGCTCGACCCCCTTCATCCCCCCCAGCGCGCTTTGCGCTTTCGATCGAGCAGTTGCGCCACATTGAGCAGCTGCTGAAGGAACACGGGCTTGACATCGACGTCTTGAGTTTAATCGAATATATCAAGGCCGGCATTGAGGGTCGCGAATACGCTAAATTCGTGTTTACGCGAAGCCTGAGCGACGCTCTGTCGCTGATCAAGCAGCTGGGCGAGGAGCACGGTCTTTCGGCAGAGGATTGTGCATTTCTGAACTACGACGTTATCCGCGCGCTCTATGGCGAGAGCGGTTCGGTGCGCAAGGCTTTGCTGGAGAATGTCGCGCAAGGCAGACAGCGCCACGCCCTAACACGTAATCTAGTGCTTCCGCCAATCATCACTTCCCCCGACGAAGTGTTCGCATTTCACCTTCCCCCCAGTCAACCTAATTTCATTACGCGAAAAAGTGTCACTGCATCAGTTGTATCAATCGGCGACCCACCGGAGAGTTTCGCTGGACGGATTCTTTTCGTGCCGAGTGCGGACCCCGGCTTCGACTGGATCTTCACTCGGGGCATCAGCGGATTCGTCACCAAGTTTGGCGGTGCCAACTCGCACATGGCGATCCGCGCCAGTGAACTCGGCATGCCCGCGGTAATCGGCGCCGGCGAAACGCTATTTGAGCGCTGGCGAGCGGCGCCTAGGCTGTGCCTTGATTGCACGAACCAAAAGGTCTTGCTGACCGCATGAAAGCCGTCGCAATCACTCAGCGGGTATCGGTGGTTCCAGCCTATGGTGAGCGTTTTGATTGCCTGGATCAAGAATGGACTAAGTTCCTGGCGGCCTGCGGGCTGCTTCCCGTGTTGCTTCCCAACCTCATCGAGGCAGCGCTTGCGCTGTGCGAAGGAACGGGCATCGCCGGGTTGGTGTTGACCGGCGGTAACGATCTTGCGGCATTGGGTGGCAATGCCCCGGAACGTGACGCCGTCGAAAATGCCCTTCTCGATTTCGCAGAGCGCCGTGAGATGCCTATCCTGGGCGTTTGTCGCGGCATGCAAGTGATCCAGCAGCGTTTTGCAATTCAGTTATGCCGCGTCGAAAGCCATGTGGCGCACCGTCAGGTCATCCAAGTCGAGGGGGAGCCAAGAGAGGTTAACAGCTATCATCATTTTGCCGCCTTCGACTCGCATCCGCCGCTTGATGTGTGGGCGGTCGCCAACGATGGCGTGGTCAAAGCGATTCGCCATTCGACTCAGCCTATAACGGGGATTATGTGGCATCCTGAGCGGTTCGTCCCGTTCTCGCCAGCCGACGTGGCACTGTTCCGCCGAGTATTCGCGGTCGAATGATGCGCGCCGTCATTCTCGCCGCCGGTCGCGGCAGCCGCATGGGGCATCTCGGCGACGACCGTCCGAAATGCTTGGTTGAGCTCGAAGGCAAGAGCTTGATCGAGCGACAGATTGGGGCGCTCCGACGTGGTGGCGTCGACGAGATCGGAGTTGTTCGCGGCTATCGCGCCGAAATGATCGATTTTCCTGGTCTCACCTATTTTGCCAACACGCGATGGGCTGAAACCAACATGGTGGTGTCGCTCGCCTCAGCCGCCACTTGGCTCCGCTCGGGGCCTGTTATCGTCAGCTATGCGGACATCTTCTACCGCGGTGCCTTGGTGCAGGGTTTGGTCAATGCTCCAGGCCAGTTGATCATCAGTTACGACCGGGCCTGGCTTAGGCTGTGGACCCGGCGTTTCGCCGATCCCTTCTCCGACGCCGAAACCTTTCGGATTGATGCCGCGGGGCAATTACTGGAGATCGGGGGCAGAACAACACGGATCGAAGACATAGAGGGGCAATATATGGGCCTCCTGAAATTGACGCCGCCGGCCTGGAGTGCCGTCGAGGCATTGCTCGATATGCTCGACGCGCCGACCCGTGATCGCCTCGACATGACCGGATTGCTACGCCGGCTCGTCGCCAGCAACGCGGTGCCGGTCAGCGCTTTCGGGACGGATGGCCAGTGGGGCGAGATCGACAGTCCAGAAGACGTTGCGCTGTACCAGAACATGGTGCGGTCGGGCGAGCTCAATCTCGAGGATGATCTACCCAGCAAAGAATCGATGAAGGATGACAGCGACCAATCCGCGCGTCGGGATCGGAGGAACACAACTTGTCAGTTAAATTAAAGCACGGAGATTATACGGGGCTGGCCGGCGACTACGCGAAGTTTCGGCCCGGCTACGCGCCGCAAGTTGCGACCGCGATCCTTGGCCTTGTGGGCCTCAATCCAGCCAACATCGATGCTGCCGACATCGGTGCCGGCACCGGCATCTGGACTCGTATTCTCGCCGCACACGGTTTGCGCTCAATCGTCGCGATAGAGCCCAACGATGAGATGCGCAAAAGAGGAGTCGAAACATCGCGCGGCACCCCCATTTCGTGGCGCAAAGGCTCGGCCGAAGCAAGTGGATTGCCGGACGCCTCGGCCGATCTAGTCAGCATGGCCTCGTCATTTCACTGGGCCGATTTCGACAAGGCTTGCGACGAATTCCACCGCATTCTCCGGCCGGGCGGCGTCTTTGTTGCGCTGTGGAATCCGCGCCTCATCGAGGCCAATCCGCTGCTTATGGAGATCGAAAGCGAAATTACACGCCTGAAGCCCGATTTTCGTCGCGCTTTCTCTGGCCGGTTGGGCCTGACCGAACGCCTGACCGATATGTTATGTTCCAAGGATGGCTTCGACGACGTCCTCTATCTTGAGGGGCGGCACGTCGCGCGGCAGACCCCGGAGCAGTACTTGGGCGTCTGGCGTTCGGTCAATGACGTTCAGGTGCAACTCGGTCCTGATCTCTTCGGACAGTTTCTGCGCTATGTTGAGCGCAAGGTTGAAGGCCTTTCTTCGATCGAGACGACTTATCTCACTCGCGCTTGGACGGCACGCCGCGCCTAGGCACTCCGATTAGACACCCGTATCATAGCCCATTTTTTCAATCCTTCTTTTTGTCTCGGCGTCCAGCCCACCGATAAAGTTTTTGAATCGAGGGACTTTTTCTTTAACAGCTAAATAGCGATAGGGCTTGGTTATCGGAGGGGCTACCCGTACACAGCTCAAATCGAGATTGACAGACACAACTTTAGCGATCTTGGAAAGCTCCTTGAATGGATCGATCATGAAGTCCTCAAGGCGCGACGGCAGAGTGGCGATTTGGAGATAAAGTTCAGTTTCCTCGACAAATTCCGGAAAAGACAGAAATCGGTGTCCTCCAAACAGAGATCGAAGTTGATAGTCTTGATAACAAACGAACTGCTTACTTGGCGCAGCCGCGAATAATTCAGAATCGCCCTCAGCAAAGGCCTTGAATTCCAAAAAATTCAGGTCCAAATCGGCACATAGATCATCTGTGTTATAAACCTGCGATATACCAGAAATTTGAACCCTGTCGCGAATAAGTTTCCGCCACCAAATCCAATTCGTCAACAATGAATCAAGGGGATGACGATAAACAAAAATCAAGTCAGCAAATCTCGACTTCATCGCTTTCAGGATACTACTCACTACCACTGGCGAAGCCTGACCGTAAGAAACATACTTTATTGTCGCATGGTTGCTGTAGATCATGGATGTCGGCCCTGGATGCAGGCGGATGTAATTCCTAAAATATTGCGCCCTTGCTCCAATGTTCTGACTTATCAGGTCACTGATATACGAACGTCCCGTACCGAACAATCCAATAACATAAGTTGTTCTGTCGTTTCCCAGATGAGGGACGTACAAGCCACAATCTATCAAGTGGCGGCGCGCTATTCGCAATTGTTCGCGAGGGGACTTTTTCGCGAATCTGGTGAGCCTGTGAAGTACGTGCACCTAGCTGAGCTTTCGCCGAAATATTAGTGACGGCAGGATCATCCAGCAGCTGGTCGAGCACCGAGCTGACGAGCTTGATTCCGTCACTGAATTTTATTCGCATGAAGAAATTTATCAAAAAATTGGCGTTTTTGCCACATATTTGCTGGTACCATAGTGCACCGTTCCGCAGGCGACCTCACCTCCCCTTGTGCCAGCGCGAAGAACGCACCGATGAGGCTCTCAATGCCTCTTGACGCCCGGGCGCTGCAGGATGGCAGCGGGCCAGAGGTTGCCCGATGCCAGCGGACTAGAACCCGATCCAACCTCATCACGACGCCGTCTATGACACACCGACCCAGAAGTGCTGACCCACGACATGACGGTCGCCGATCTGGTCGAAGTGCTGGAGCGCCTGCCGTTCGCCCGTGGCATGAGGCGGTCCCTCGTCAGCCTTGACCGTGACGTCAAAGCTTATCTGGAGGCAACGCCCCTTGGGCGACATCATTGCATTATGAAGGCGACGAATCGCGCTCCCCGGAGCGTTATTGCCACGCTCGCCGGGTCGTGCCAGTTTGCCGACGTCCTCCAAGGTCGTGACAATACTGTAAAAATATGGTGAGGTAATTGGAGAAGTCACAAAAACCGGTCGACAGTGGTGTTCTTTACATCGCCTTTGGCGAACAGTACCGCCAGGAGGCCCTAACATCGATCGCGTCTCTCCGCCGATTTCACCCTCATTTGCCGTGTTGCATTATTACTGACTCAGATTTTGGCGAGCTACCCACCCACGTAGAAGTTGTTTTGCGCGAGCCCGAGATAGAACAGCCGTTTCGAGCGAAGCCAAGATACCTGTGTGAATCACCGTTCGACCGAACGCTATTTCTCGACACCGACACAACGGTAGTCCAGGCAGTTGAACCATTGTTTTATCTGTTGGATCGTTTCGACATCGGGTTGCATATACATCCTCATTATGGGACTTATGGGACTTATGGAAGAGGCGGCTACTTAAGCACTGCAAATTCCGGCGTTGTGCTCTTTCGTCGCTGCGCCGCCGTGAGCGAGATGTTCGATCGATGGCTAGAACTGTTTGACCGGGCGGTTTCCACTTCCGAAGCGTGCGCTTCAAATGTTGTCCAGAGCCGCATACACGACGACCCACTATTGATGTATGCCGTATATGACACCCGAGTTCGGCTCGTTCCCTTGCCAACCGCTATGAATTTTCTTCTGCAAATGCCCACTGTTACCGCTTCTCCAATTCACATTATTCACGGCCGTCACCCTGACCCCGAAGGACTAGCGCGTCGCATCGATCAAGGCCGTTCTAGCGGTCAACCGAATTGGAACGCTCGGGTTTGGGTGCCCCAACTCCAATCGCCACTTCCCGATGGCAGCGTTCGAAACGCCTCGATTTGGGCTAGTGCGCCGCTCTATGCCTTGCACATTATTGCATCGCGCTTTTGGACTCTGCTCGTTCGAAGAATATCACACATGAACCTGCGAAGGCGGCAGCATATGCGCCGAAGCCCCGCGTCACCGCGACCAACTCATCCGAATGGGGAGAGATCGGTATGAAACGTGGGGATTTCGCCCTCGCTTCGCCAATCGAGAATTGGGGCGGAGGGTCGGGCGCGAAGAAAACCACTTGGACCGTTCTGCACCCCGACCCGGAAGGACAGCCTCGACAGCGTTGTGCTGGATCGCAGAAGCCGGAGCGGGCAGGTTGCCAACAGAACCAGAACCCCAAAGGCTCGCCACGGGTTCGGCCAAGACCGCTCTCTCCCTTCGACGACCATCTGAAGCCTAACGATACGCGCCTCAGGTCAAACCGCCTTGATATGAATCAAGGGCCGCCAGCCAGGGCCGCCAGCCTTGTGTTCCGGATAGCCCCAGATTGATTATCAGCCTGCTGTTATTGCATCACATAACAAAGACCCCAGCATTTGAGACTGGGGTCTTTGTTACGCAGACAAACCGGGCGCCTGGTGGGCTGTCGGGGGATGGGGAAAGCGCTCGGCACGTGGCACTTTGGGCCGGCGACTATTCTGAATCTGTATAAAATAGCTCACTCTGAATTGACGGTGGATAAGTGGGATGACTCGATCGACTTTTTGGCCTATCCCGGTCGGCCTCGCTGTGTTGCGGGGTGGGGCCGCCAGCCCCTCCCTATTTGTGCGAAAGATTCCCTACGTCATCGAAGGTGGCGACGCTGGCCGCGACCAATGCAGCATCGGTGACTTGGGCTTTGCAACAAGTTCCCTACGTGGGGAGGTTGTGATTGAGCATCAGCTAGGCGGAGACGACGTTGGGGCGGGGTCCGGAACGACTCGGTCCCTAAGGCTTCAACCGAAGTCAACGTAGATGCGACCCGCGACTTACGAGCCGCAAACGGAGCCGCGACAAGACGACGTGTAACGATAAAAGCGGCGCACGCCACCAAGTCGCTGCGCTTCGAAGCTTGCCATGTGGAAGTGGCAGTCCCAAGTATGGAACCCAAGTCCGAATGCGCCAGCCGGAGTCGCGTTCGCTATCCATGAGGCGTACAACCTGAAGGGGGT
>Ga0066903_100004008_pt1 | contig 12272 bp, 11 predicted proteins | sample PanSoiMetaGPlot1_FD_67491 | JGI IMG/M metagenome (GOLD analysis project Ga0066903, IMG submission 67491) | Tropical forest soil microbial communities from Panama analyzed to predict greenhouse gas emissions - Panama Soil - Plot 1 (version 2) | ecosystem: Environmental > Terrestrial > Soil >...
GATTGCAGCAAGCGCCATCAGCGGTCCATGACCGCCAATGCCGGTCGAGTAGGCCGCCAGACCCGTGCGGCGCATCACGCCTTGCACGGACTGCTCCTGGTGAACGCAAAAGCCCGCGGCAAACGAGTCGCCCACGAGCATCACCTTCTCGCGATCCCAAAACACTTTTGTCGCATTTTCTGCGCCGAACCGGTGCCCACTTCGGCGGAAAATGCTCCAGGCGCCTGCTCCGTCAAACTTGAGCTACAACAGACGACGGGCCGGCACGCCGACGTAGGTTCCGGCCTTCTCGATGTTCTCCGTCACCACAGCACCGGCTCCGATGATCACGTCGGCCGCTATGCTGATGCCGGGCACCACAACCGCGCCCGCGCCGATGAACGTGCAGTCACCGACCTCGACCTCGCCCGCAAGCAGCGCTCCGGGGCCGACATAGACGGCGTCGCCGAGCCTGCATTCGTGGTCGACGGACGCATTTGAATTGAGAATGACGGCATCACCGATGCTGGCGGCGGCTCCCAAAAACGCAAACGCCAGGATTTGGCAGGCCGCTCCGATGCGTGCGCTTGGACTGATGAAGCTCGTCGGATGGATCACTGTGGCGGGCTTCAAATTCTTCCGCAGCAGAAATCGGGATCGCTCGAGCCGGGCCCGATGCTGATTGCCGATCGAGATCGCATAGCTGAGACTGTCCGGACCTTCATCGGCGAGCCAGCGATCGATCGCATCGCCGCCAACGACGATCGGGACAGAGAGGGCGGGCGGACGCGCCGGCGGATAATCGCTGAACATCGCGACGAGCCTGTAGCCGTTTGCGTCGAGGAAATCGTTCAAGACCAATGCAAGGCTTCCGGCACCGTAGAAAACGATGCGACTTCGATCGCACGGCGCAGGTCCCGACCCGTCCGACAAGTGTTCGGTCCCTTTCGAGAAGGCAGTCCAGGCGAAACGGACGCGAGAATAGTGTCTCGTGAGCAGCTTGGAAACGTGCGATCAACTTCCTCCACCTCTCCCCGATGGGGAGAGGTCGGATTCCGAGCGTAGCGAAGGAATCCAGGTGAGGGGGCGATTTCACAAATCGGCGGCGGGAATTGCCCCCTCACCCGACTTGCTTCGCTTCGCTCGCAAGTCCACCTCTCCCCGATGGGGAGAGGTGGAGCAAGCCGCTCCCGAACTGATCAACCGTAAACCTTGTAGTCGCTCACGGACCGGGTCGACCCGCTATCGTCATGTTGCGCGGATCATCAAGGAGCGCGACCGCCGCGTCCGCTCCGCCACGGATCATGTTCTCCCGATATACGCGCACCGCCGGCACCCAGTGAGCATGGCCCGCGTGGGAGACCGGCGACGGCATGCGCGCGAGGATTCCATCGACAAACGCCTCGAATGGCGCCACGCGCAGCGCGGCGTCGGGAGGCAGGTCCTCGGCGTGGTAGTAGATCGTGCGCGTTGCGGAGCGCCGATGTTCGCTTGTCGTCCAGCTTGCGGCACTCGCTGCGATCTCGTGGGCAAGTCGGGATAGCCGCTTCTCGAGCGAGGCGTCCTTTGGCGCAACACGCAGCAAATGAGATTCGGAATCGCGCTCCTGCAGCTCGATGATGAGGAAATCGTCCGAATCGTCCAGGACGCAGAAACGGCCATTCGGGCTGAAGTCGATCAGAAATCCGTAATCCATAGGACACACGACTTTTTCCATCACACGCTCGATGCGAAAGCAAATGGGGTGAAGCATGAACGCCCGCATCGCCAGGCAATCGTCCGAAATGCGCCAGAACATCTGGTGGTAATAGCTGGCCTCGACGATGCCCGGCTCATTGATGATGCGAGTGCTCACCGTGTTGTGCAATCTGGCGTAGGCGAGCCGCATCAGCGCACGGGGCTCGATCGACAGAATTCCGCTGTTCTTGTCGACGCGGTCGAGGAGGGAGTTGCGCGCCGCACGGTCGATGGCGCGGATGCTCTGCCCCGTGATAATCGTGTACCCCTCATGGATGCGCGCAACGATGCTTCTGAACGATCCTGAGGCAAGCACGCAATCCGCATTCATGAGCATGACGTACGTGCCGACAGCCGCTTCTCCGAGATCCAGGATGCCTTTCGCGTGCGCGAGCGTGAGAGGAACGCCGTAGCCGATCTTGCCGGCCCGTGGAAAGAACTCGTCCATCAGGATGAACCGCAAGCGGATGCCTGACATGATGTCGTTGAAACGGGGGTTCGACTGCATGATGGCAGCATCGGCCGCCTTGGTCACAATCGCGAGCTCGAAGTCGCAGTGCTCGTTGAGGTACGGGATGTTGCCGCCGCTCAGCATTGAAGCGAAGCCGAGGGTAAGCCAGCGTTCGATGTAATCTGTCCCCCAGATCGGAGTGACCATCCGAACCCGGAGTTTGACGCCGGTCCTCAAGACTCGAGCCTTGTTGCGGTTGCCAGAAATGTGTTCGCTGTCGCCTGCGACGTACCGTTGTGTAGCCAATCCATTTGCGATTGGCTATGTTGCCACCGCATTGTGGTGCTCTCGAGTTCGGATTCGCGCCTGTCGCGCTCTATAACCGAATGCTGTCGACAAGGAGCGAACCTTGGACGCAATCCTCGACCGGCCTCCGGCCGCAGCAACCGCGCAGGTCCGCGTCCGCTTTCGGGACCTCAGCGTCACAGACAACGCCGAGCGCAATGGCATCATGGCGGCGGTCGAAGCCCTGCTCGATCACGGCCGCCTCATCCTCGGCCCGGAGGTCGAGGATTTGGAGCGGCGAATCGCCGACTATTGCGGGCGCCGCCACGGCATCGGCGTAGGCTCCGGCACCGATGCCTTGATCCTGGGACTCAGGGCGTTGGGGGTGGGTTCGGGAGACGAGGTCATCACGACGCCCCTGTCTTGGCCCGCTCCGGCCAGCGCCATTCTCCTCAACGGCGCCACGCCGGTTTTTTGCGACATCGACGAAACGCTGAACATCGATCCCGCAACGATCGAACCGCTGATCACCAAGCGAACCAGGGCGATCCTGCCCGTGCATTTCACTGGCCGGCTGGCGCGCATGCCTCAGATCGGAGAGATTGCGGAGCGGCACCGCCTCCTCGTCATCGAGGACGGCGCGCAAGCGTTCGGGGCCACCGCCGGCGGCAAGCCCTGCGGCTCGTTCGGCGACATGGCCTGCATCAGCCTGGGTCCCATGAAGGTCCCCGGCGCGATCGGCGATGCGGGCATCGTGCTGACCGACGATGACGACGTTGCCTGGCGTTTGCGCGTGCTGCGCCATTCCGGCATGCTCGATCGGGATTGTTGCGTCGAGCTCAGCCACAATTGCCGGCTCGACACCCTGCAGGCGGCTGTGCTTCTGCAGCGACTCCCGCGCCATGAGGCCGCTGTCGCGACGCGACGCGCGATCGCACAACGCTACAGTCGCGAGCTGGAAGGACTGGTGGAAACGCCGCCGTCGCTTCAGGGACACTCCGACGCCTTCTATACCTACACGATCCGAACGCCGCAGCGCGACGCACTGCGCGACCACCTCGGGCGGAAAGGCATCGAAACCAGAATACAGCATCCGATTTTGGTCAGTGATCAACCGGCATTCCGTGGCAAGGTGCACGGCCACTCGCCGCGCGCAGCAGCGCTCGTTCGCGAGATTCTTTCCATTCCGGCGCACGAGAAATTGCGCGATGACGAGCAGGGCTTCGTCATCGACGCCATCAAGGAGTTTTTCGGAGACGAACGATGACGGCTGCGGTTTTCTACAACACGCAATTCCGTCGAAGTCGGCCCCGATTGGTACGAAAAACTCAAGCGGCACGCGTACGAGGCGGAGCACAAGCGGGCACGCCTCTGCCTCCATCACGGTCCGGACGAGACGGTGCACGAGATGATCATCGTGTTCCACCGCGCCGCCATCAGCCGGCCGCACCGGCATCTGGGAAAAACCGAATCCTATCACATGATCTTCGGCGAGCTGGACATCCTGCTGTTCGACGAGAGCGGACGACCGACACGTCTCGTGCCCATGGGCGATTTAGCTTCGGGCAAGACGCAGGTCTATCGCATGAGCAGCCCGATCTGGCACAGCGTGATCATCCGCTCGGAATACGCGGCGGTTCACGAAGTCACCAACGGGCCGTTCCGGGCAAAAGAGAGCGAGTTTGCCTGCTGGGCGCCGGAGAATCCGAGCGATCTGCGCGCGTTCCTCGATCGTTCGGTAAAGGCTATTTCGCAAGCTTAGTACGGCGTCCGGGTGATCAGCTCGGCCTCTGTTCCGTCAGTTCTTCAGGGAACGCACGGCAGCGAGCATGCGCAGGCATGCGACCACATCCGCGGTGTTGCGGGCGTATGGCGGCCGCTTGATCAGATGCGCGACTGCGGCCTCCACGTCGAAGCGCTGCGCCAGCATCGGGCGAAAATACTGGGCAAGCTCAACCGCGCAATCCATCAGGCCATGCAGCTCGAACACGATCATCGCCTTGATGATCTTGTCGACGGTTGGTGCCGTCACGGCTTCGGGCAACACAGGAAACCGCTCCGGATTCGTCGCCTCGGCGACGAAATCCCTGCACATCAAGAGGTCGATCGTTTCCGGCTGGCCGATGTCGAGCGGCGGCATGTCGTGCAGCGGATCTGCCGCGGGCCACGGTGCGTGCGCGCGGGCCTCGATATACGCCGCTCGCGGATAGCGTATGTAGCTCAGGTCGAAGACGGAGAGCCGGTGCTCGGCTGCCAGCATCATGACGTCGGGCAGCGGAGAGCGCGGGAATGTCCCGGTGCTCCTGAAGCTCGCCTCCGCGATCAGGCCGAGAACGTTCGATTGCATCAAATAGGCGCGCGCGCCGCGCAGGACTTCCAGCTCGAACTGCTCGCAGTCGAGCTTGACGAAATCGCCGAGCGGGATTTCTCCGGCGGAGAACAGCGTATCGAGCTTGGCGATCGGCACGGTGCGAGACCCCGGCGCGCCCTCACCGCGCCGCTGGTCGGCCTCGCGCCGCGACCCGTCGTTGAAGAACGATGCGCCGAAGGTGTTGGCGGGCACGTAGAATTCACGCTCGCCGTCCTCGTTGCCGAGCGCAAGCGTGCGGTAGACGCGATTCGGCCGCCGCTCCCGTTGCAGCCGGTCGATGGCTTCCGAAATGGGATCGAACCCGTAGATCCGCACATGGTCGCTGAGCAACGACCAGCGCGGATGCTCGCCGCCCTGCACGCCGACATCGATCAAGACAAATGTTTCGTGCAGAAGGCCGCCCTCGACGATCCGGCGCGTGAAGGGGGGACTGTCGTGGTGATAGAGGTCCATGCCAAAGCTTAGGCGCCGCTGGTTCGCGGCTCAACGGAAATGGCGGCCGCGCGCCATGGCTGATCGTTGGTGAAGCAGCGCGATGGCGAGGTGCTACTGTTGCTAAAAAGCCCCTAAATTCAAAAATGCGCCATTGCCCGCCCGACGATCACTTGAATGGCGGGCCACAGCTGTCAGACTGGATTACGTTCGGAGGGGAGCGCAGCCGGCCGATCACACGCAAAATCCGTCGCGCTGCAGGTCTGGCATGGCAAGATTCGGTTCATGTCCGGGCATCTTCGCCGTCGCGATGATGGCTCTCGGATTAGCTCGCGCAGCGCACGCGGCTGATGTGTCGCCCCCGCGCCCCGCGGCGGCGCCGATCCCGGCGGCGTGCAGCGGTGTCGAGGAGTTTGTCTTCACCAATTGCCAGCTGAGCTGGTATGGAATTACGGTCTATGGAACCGTGGACCAGGGCGTCGGGTGGCAGAGCCACGGGGCACCATTCAACGGGACATCCTCGGTTGCCCAGACCTATCTTGTTTCGAAGTACGGCAATCACGCGCTTTGGGGAATTGCGCCCAACGCGCTCTCTCAGTCGAACATTGGCATCAAGGGCAACCGAGAGATCGTTCCCGGATGGAACTTTGTCTTCGATCTGCAGGCCGGGTTCGATCCCATGTCGTTGCGATTGGCCGATGGCCCGAGGTCTGTATTCCAGAACTCCGGCGTGCCGCTCATCAACCAGAGCACGAATGCCGATTCGAGCCGGGCGGGCCAGTTCTACAATTCCGTGGGTTATCTGGGCGTCAGCTCACCGACCTATGGCACGTTGACGGTTTTCCGGCAAAACACCCTCACCTTGGACGGCGTCAATGCCTACGATCCCCTCGGCGGGTCGTACGCCTTCTCGACGATCGGCTACCAGGGAATAACCTGCGGGGTCGGCAATACCGAAGATTGCCGCTTCACCACGTCGGTGAAATACCGCCTCAACATTGGCCTGTTCCGGGTCGCGGCGCTCGGGCAATTCGGCGGCTACGCACAGAACAACGCCGCGCAAGGCACCTACCAGTTCCAGGTGGGAGGAGATATTCCCAACTTGGCCAACGGCACGCTTTCGCTCGACGCAATCTACAGCCACGTAAAGGACGCCGTGTCGGTCGGCAATGCGGGCAACCCGCTGGGTCCTGCCGGCAACCCGCTGCCGCCCTTCCTGCCACAGATCTTCACGGCCACGATCTCCGATAACAGCAGCGTAATGCTGCTGGGCAAATACACCACCGGACCACTCAAATTGTTCGCCGGCTACGAATGGATTCAATTCGCGCCGCCGAGCGATCCGCAGACCGCCTTCACCGACATTTCGGGTGATTTCGTCTGTCTCGGCTGTGCCGCCATCAACAACACGAATATCAACAACACGGCCTTCGCGGCGCACGACAAGATCCTGCAGGTATTCTGGACCGGGGCAAAATACGCGGTCACCGACAAGCTGGATGTGATGGGCGGTTATTATCACTACATCCAGAACAGCTTCGGTGCCGTCCACTGCTCTACTGCCGCGCTATCGACGTGCAGCGGGACATTTGATGCCTTTTCCTTCGCCGTTGACTGGGCGTTCGCCGCGAAATTCGACGCCTACGCCGGGTTCATGTACTCGCGAGAGAACAATGGCCTGGCGAACGGCTTCCTCCATCACACCAACATCGATCCCACGGTCGGCGTGCGCTTCCGCTTCTAAGCCTCGCCCGCTGTTTGACGGGACCGCGATCGGAGTGGGCCCGGCTGCTGCGCGAGGAACGTCGCCTCCGAGGCCCCGTCAATCCAGCCAGCAGCCTCACATCCCGTTCCTTCGCTATCATCGCAAGCATATCTTCAAGGGATAATGGTCTCCGCCAATGGAGACCACCTTATATTCTGGTCGCGGCCGCGTGCGCGATGTGGCGGAGAGACGTGCTGCGCCCTCTCTGCTCGACCAGCGAGCTTGGGCACAAACGTCCGGACTCGCAGCGGGGGCGGAATAAAACGATCGGGTGGCAGAAACGGCGACCAATTTTCAGTAGAGGGGCCGCACGAATGAACCATTCCCATTCAGTGGAGCTGTATCGCCAAGAAGGCGCCGAGTTCCGATCGGTGCGGCTCTCCGTTGGTCCCGATGGCGTCCGGCTGGACGCCCACGATATGGGCCGTCTGGTCGAGCAGGTATGGGGCGACGAGGATTACGAGTTCTGGGTCGATGTTCCAGCCATGGAAATTCACAATCTGTTATTCGCGCTACTGCGCGAACGGTACGCCGGCCGAAGCGGGGCCGTCGATGAATTTCGAGCTTTTTGTGAAAAAGAAGGGATCAATCACAAATGGGATAGTTGGACATAGCGCTTGAGGCGCTCGGCCGGGATGACAATCGGCGGGTCCTTCGAAAATCAAGTGCGATTAGAGTAGTGCCCGATCCAGCCTCAACTTGCGTAGGCGGCGGGGACGAGAGGCTGCTTGTCCCATGCGGCGACGGGATCGTACGCCCACACCCAGTCGGCGCTGCCGTGGACGCTGCCTGTGCCGGCGGCGATCGAGTCCTTCTGCGCGGCGGCATCGCGCATGTGCTTGAATCGGGCATTGGAGATGGAAAGCCGCTGCACCCCATGCACGCGCGGGACGCGGATGCGGCGGAAATTGGCAAAGGCCTCGGCCGGATCGCGGCAAGCCTGGAGCCAGCGCGCGAGGATGTAGGCGTCCTCGAAGGCCTGACACGCGCCCTGCCCCGCGTTGGGCAGCATGGCATGGGCCGCGTCACCGATGAGCTGGACGCGCCCGCGGCCCCAGTTCGCCGTCAGCGGCCGGGTGAACAGGCCCCATTTCGAGCACTCGGTCACGAGGTTGAGCAGCTTCTCGAGGCGCGGCTCGGGGGCGGGGAAGCTCAACCGCATCTCGTCGGGATCGCCGCGGGTCGACCACCCTTCCTCGACCCATTTGTCGGTGTCCTCCTGGGTGACGATGTTCACGAGCTTGCCTCGGCGGATGTAATAGGCGAGGAGGTGGCACCCCGGCCCGACCCATTGGATATGGCCGGTCGGCTCGAGCACCTCCTCCGCCACATCGCTGCCGGCGAGCAGCGCGCGCCACACCATCTGGCCGGTATAGGTCGGGTTGTCGTCGCCATGGAGCGCCTGGCGGACCGCCGAGCGCACGCCATCGGCGCCGATCACGATCTCGGCCTCGACCTTACCGCCATTGGCGAAGGCGAGCACGATACGGTCGCGGCGCTCCTCCATTCCGGTCAGGCGGTGTCCGAGGTGAATGGCGCGGGAATCGAGCCCGCTCGCGAGCGCGTCCAGGAGGTCGGCGCGGTGAAAGCTGTAATAGGGAGCGCCATACCGCAGGGAAGCCTTCTGCCGGTCGTTGAACTCGAGGAACTCGCCGGTCTGCATGTTGCGCGTGTAGATCCCGGGCGACGAGGTGCCGACGGCGGCGACCTGGTCGCCAACCCCGATCGCCTGGAGCGCCTTGACGGCCTGCGGGCTGACGTTGACGGCGGCGCCGATCTCGCCCAAAGCCGGGGCGCCCTCGAAAACCTCCGCCCGCATCCCGTGGGTCTTCAGCGCCTGCGCGGCCGCGAGCCCCGCAAGCCCGCCGCCGACAATCGCGATCCGACAGCTTGACGGCATCGTCGTCACTCGACCGAGATTCGTGTCGCCTCTACGATTCGACCCCAGCGCTGCTGCTGCTGCGCCAGGTAAGAGGAAAGCTCCTCCGGCGAGGCCGGCCGGGCGTAGGCGCCGATTTTTGCAAATGCCTGCCTGACCTCGTCGCTGGCAAGCGCACGAGCCACCGCTTCGCTCACCTGCTGCCGGATCGCGATCGGAGTGCCCGGCGGCGCGACGATGAAATTGATCGAGGCGGTCACGAACTGATCGAACCCGCTCTCCACCATGGTGGGAAGCTCCGGCGCGAGCGCGCTGCGGGTCTCGCTGGTGACGGCCAGCCCGTGCAGGCGACCGTCACGAATATACGGGAGCATCTGGGTGAGGGCCGAAAAGAAGATATTCACCTCTCCGCCCAGCAGGCCGGTAAGCGCCGGACCGCCCCCTCGATACGGAATGTGGCTGATATCGATCCCGGCGCGCGCTTTCAGGAGCTCGCCTTCGAGATGCGGAAGCGTGCCGATCCCGGCCGAGCCGTATCGCAGCAGCCCCGGCTCTGACTTCGCGAGCTGGATCAATTCGGCGACGGAGGTAGCCTTCACGGACGGATGCACGGCCAGGATTTCGGCGCTCTCGGAAAGGCCGGCAACCGGTGCGAATGTTTCCGCCGTGTAGCCGGCATGCTTGTAGATCAGCGGCGCGATGAGAAGCGAGCTCGTGCTGCCCATCAGCAGCGTATGGCCGTCGGGCTCTGCGGCGATGACCGACTTGGCCCCGACCGTGCCCCCGGCTCCGCCCGGCCGGTTCTCGACGATGACCGGCTGCCCGAGCGCGGCAGCCATCCGGTCCGACAGGAGCCGCGCCATGATGTCCGGAGGACCGCCCGCCGGCGACGACACGATGAGCTTGACGGGACGATCCGGGAAGGCCTGCGCGTATGCCAAGAGCAGCAGCTGCCCAATGAACGCAACGACGACATTGAGCATCTTGCGCTGCATGCTCCTCCTCCCCATGTCATTACGGAGTATAATCGCCTGCAGGGGATCACGCAGCCTCCCCTCCAGATGGTCACCAACCATCCAAGCGCTGATCGCTTCCCGTTGCGGAGGGATCCATGGATGGTCGGCTTTTGCGAAACACGAGACGTTTGACCCGGCGGGCGGTGCTGCACGCGACGGCGGGAGGGGGAGGGCTTGGAGCCTGGGCGAGCGGGCGCGGTGGTGCGCGCGCTCAACAGCCGCAGCCGGCGGCCGCAGCCGCGTCGCCACCGATCGAGCCGGTCACGATCAAGCGACGCGGCACCGGCCTGCGCGGCCATGATCCGGAGCGCGCCTTCGCCGGATTCACCCTGTTCAGCCCGCTGCCCAGCACCAACCGGACCGTCTACCTGATCGACATGGAGGGCAACGTCGCCCACACGTGGGCGATGCCCTATCCGCCGGGGCAGTCGGGCTACCTGACCGAGCGCGGAACGCTGTTCTACAACGGCCAGATTCCGGGCGAGAGCCACGTCGGCCGCGCGCCCTACCGGGGCGGCGCGGCGCTCGAGATGAGCTGGAGCGGGCGGATCCTGTGGGAGGTGCAGCATCCCGATCACAATCACGACGGCATCCGTCTGCGCAACGGCAACGTCATGCTGATCTGCCAGAAGCCGCTGCCGGCGGAGATCGCCGCCAAGGTTCAGGGCGGCCGCGCCGGTTCCGAATACGACGGCGGCAAGATGGATGCGCCGTACCTGGTCGAGATGACGACCGACGGTAAGGTCGTCTGGGAGTGGCGAGGCTGGGAGCATCTCGATCCCGCCGTGGACCGCATCACGGCCGTGCAGGACGATCGCGACGTGTGGACCGTCGCCAACGGGGTTTCCGAGATGCCGGACAGCAACCTGCTGCTGAGCTTCCGCGACATCTCGACGGTGGTGATGATCGACCGGGAGACCGGCGCCATCACCTGGAAGCTCGGCGCGCCGCCGCTTGCCGGCCAGCATGCGCCCTACCGCCTGGCGAACGGAAACATCCTGCTGTTCGACAACGGACCGCACCGGCTGGACCAGTCGTTTCCCCACTCGCGCGTGCTCGAGATCGATCCCGCCACCAAAGAGATCGTGTGGAAATACCAGGAGGCCCGGCTGGCGGACTTCTTCAGCCCCCGACTGTCCAATGCGCAACGCCTGCCCAACGGCAACACGTTGATCAACGAAGGCTGGTTCGGCCGCCTGTTCGAGGTCACGCGTGAAGGCGACGTGGTGTGGGAATATGTCAATCCCTATTTCGGCGCGCGCCAGAAGCTGGTGGTGAACGCGATCCAGCGGGCGTATCGCTATACGGCCGAGGAGATCGCGCGGGCCCGCGCCACGGGGTGAAATCGATCACGACCGCGGCGGCAGGCGGCGCACGCTGGTGACGTCGCCGGCCTCGGCGCCGATGCGCTCGATCGCCGGCGCGGTCGCCTCGTAGGCGACCGCCATGTCATGGCCGTTGGCGTGCACGAGCGTCGCAGCGTCGCGCACGATGGCGACGTGGCCCTTCCAGAACACGAGATCGCCGCGCCGCCATTGGTCGAGCTGGTCGGAGCGCGCAAGTGCGCTGCCCAGCGCCCGCTCCTGCATGTCGGTGTCGCGCGGACACGCGACGCCGCAGGCGGTGAGCGAAAGCTGCACCAGCCCCGAGCAGTCGACCCCGAGGCTGGACTTTCCTCCCCACAGATACGGCGTTCCCAGAAACCGCTCGGCGACCGCGACGAAATCGGTCTCCATCGTCTCCACCGGCGTGAGGTGGACGGTGGGCACATGGCCGCCGGAAGCCGTGATGGCGAACGGCTCGTCCACGCGCGCAACCGCGAGGCGTGAGCCGAACGAGAGCGTCTCCAGCGGCGGAAGCTTGATCGACGGGCCGGGGAAGACGAAGGTGCGCAGCGCCGTCACCTTGTGGGTCGCGGGCGGCCCGGGGGCAGCAAGCGCGCCCGTCGGCAGGTATCCCACATAGCCGTCGCCGGCGAGCTGTCCCCACGCCCAGCCTTCCTCGCCCCGGTCGTAGACCGTGACCCGCTCGCCCTTGAGCGCCTCGGTCAGCAGCCCCGCATCGTGCGAGGGCGCCCCGCGCACGGGCGCCAGCGCGGCGGCGACCTCGTAGGCGCTTCCCTCGACGAAGCGCGGAGCCTCCACGGTGCCGGCGAGGTGCTTGGCGGCGAGATCGCGGCGCGCCGGCGTGATGCGCGGGTCTAGCCCGCTGGTTCTGGCTTCAGGCATGGTATCGGCCGGCTGTTGCGCGCGCGCCGCCAACGGCCACGCGACGGCGCTGCCCAGAAGCGTAACGAACTGGCGTCGTTTCATGCAATCTTCTCTAGAGGACTTCCCGCTGAGATTGGCTCATGACTT
>Ga0066903_100004009_pt1 | contig 12272 bp, 9 predicted proteins | sample PanSoiMetaGPlot1_FD_67491 | JGI IMG/M metagenome (GOLD analysis project Ga0066903, IMG submission 67491) | Tropical forest soil microbial communities from Panama analyzed to predict greenhouse gas emissions - Panama Soil - Plot 1 (version 2) | ecosystem: Environmental > Terrestrial > Soil >...
GTAACCGGCCATCGCGGTGAACATCAGCGCGCTGTCCGCCACGCTGCGGCATAGCGGGCCGACATGGTCGTGCGACTCCGACAGCGGCACGATGCCGCGAATGCTCGCCAGGCCGTGCGTCGCTTTCAGGCCGACGACCCCGCAGAACGCAGCCGGCATCCGCACCGACGCCGCCGTGTCGGTGCCGAGCGCCGCCACGCACATCCGCGCGGCTACCGCGGCCGCGGAACCGCCCGACGATCCACCGGGCGAGTACTCGACGTTCCACGGATTGCGCACGGGGCCGAAGTGCGACACGGCGGACGTGCCGCCGTACGCGAACTCGTGCATGTTCAGCTTGCCGAGGAACACGGCACCGGCGTCGCGAAGCTTGCCCACGATGACGGCATCCTCCACGGGCACGCGATCTGCAAACAACGCGCTTGCAGCCGTCGTGCGCACGCCGGCCGTGTCGATGTTGTCTTTGAGCCCGATCGGAATGCCGTGCAGCGGTCCGCGAAGCCGGCCGGCTTCCAGCTCCGCCTCGAGCGCGCGCGCCTGCGCGAGCGCCGCATCCGCCGTCACCGTGATGTAGGCGTTGACGCGCGGGTTGTCGCGCTCGATGCGCGCCAGATACGCGCGCGTGAGATCGACCGGCGACAGTCGGCGCGACTCGATCAGCCTGGACGCCTCCACGAGGCTGAGCGACGTCGGGTCAGTCGACTGGCCCTGGAGGCGCGCAGCACCGGCCGCGAACGCACCCCCGACGGCCCCGACAATCGCGTCGCGGCGCGAGATCATCATGTTCTCCTTCAGACAGTGACGTGTGAAGCCTCGACACCTGATAGTCTGTCATGAAGAGAGACCTGAACGTTCGTCGATAACCTGATGTCTTCAGCGGCTGCCCGTTCCAGGAGTCAGACGGCGTTGTGGGTCGCAGCGGCGTGTTCCCTCGCGGTCAGCCTCACGCCGTGGAATCACATCCTGCTCTATCCGTTCACGCTGTTCACAACCTGGATCCACGAGTGCGGGCATGCACTCACGATCGTCGCGGTCGGCGGGCGCGTCCGGGCGATCACGATCATGCCCGACACGAGCGGGCTGACGCAGTCGCTCATCCCACCGGGACGGGTGGCCCGGGCGCTCGTCGCATCGGCGGGATACCTCGGCGCGACGGTCATGGGCTGCGTGCTGATGGCGGCCACGCGCCTCGAGCGATGGTCGCGCCCCATCCTGTGGTGCGTCGGCGTATTCATGATCCTCACGCTCGTTTTCTGGATCAGGAACGCGTTCGGCGCCGGCGTCGTGATGGCCTGGGCGGCGGCGCTGCTCGTGCTCGCGCACAGGGGCAGCCGCACCGTGTCGACGTTCGTCCTGAGCCTGCTGGCCATTCAGGTGGCGCTCGCGTCGATCTACGACATTCGCGTGCTGTTCCTGCTCAAGGGGGGCCATTCCGATGCCCAGACGATGGCGAGCCTGCTGTTCCTGCCTGCCTGGGTGTGGGCCGCACTCTGGATGCTGGCCAGCGCGCTCATGCTGGCCGGCACGGTGTGGGCGACGCGAATCCGCCGCGGCTGAACGTTTTCAGCGGAACAACTGCGGCGCGAACAGCGACAGGTAGTCGCGCCAGTTCATCCAGTTGTGCCCGCCTTCGCTCTCCACGAACACCGGCGAGAAGCCGTGCTTCTTCATCAGCGCGAGCGTCGTGCGCGTCGTGTCCATCACGAAGTCGTCCTTGCCCGTGCCGAACCAGAGGAGTTTCAGCCCTCGCTTCGCGGCCGCATCGTCCAGCTCGGCGAGATGCTGCCGTTCCCACGCGTCGGCCACGTTGGCGGGCACTCCCGAGCTGAACACGCCGAGGTACGCGAACCGATCCAGGTGCGGCAGCGCGATGTTCAACGCCTGACCGCCACCCATCGAGAGCCCCGCAATCGCGCGGTTCGGGCGATCGGTCATCACGCGGTAATGCTTCTCGACATAGGGCATCAGGTCCGTGACGAAGTCGCCGAGGAACGGATCCGGATCCTGACTGGCCGCACCGCTCGCCGGCGCTCCGAGTGCGGCTCCAGCGCCGTTGACGTGGCCCGCCGGCATGACGACGAGCATCGGCTTCGCGCTGTGCGACGCGACCAGGTTGTCGAGGATGAAGCCGGCGCGGCCGACCGTGCTCCACGACTGGTCTGCGTCTCCAGTTCCGTGAAGCAGATAGAGAACGGGATAGCGATCGCGGCCCGCCTCGTAGCCCGGCGGCGTGTAGACGTGCATCCGCCTGACGCCGCCGAGCGTCGTCGACGGATAGTGGACGGACGCAACTGCGCCGTGCGGCACGGCGCGTGTATCGAAGAACTCGGAACCAGGCACAACGACGAGGCTGTAGACGGTGAGGTTCGTCGGGCTGGTCGCCGGGTTGCGCGAATCGACGACGGTGAGCCCGTCCACCGCGAAGGCATACCGATACGCGCCCGCCGGCAGCGGGCCGACCGTGACTTCCCAAACACCCTGGGCGTTTTTCGTCAACGGCATCGGCACGCCGCGTTCGAGGCTCCCGGGAATGTCGCCGGGAGTCCGCAATTCGACCTTCGTGGCATCGGGCGCGGCGACCCGGAACGTGACGCGGCGATCCGGACGCACCTCCGGCGATGTGATCGCCGGCTGGCTTCCCCTAGGCGTCTGAGCAGCCGGTGGCGCCGCCGAAAGAATCAGCAGAGCCGCCGCCGCGCAGCCAGCAAGTCGTCGTGTGTGCTGCATCGGCTCGTCGACCGTCCTTTGCAGAGCCGATGCTAACGCTGAATGGCCTGGGACGACAGATTAGTAGGACGTGGAAGCCGCGGTGACGCTCACGGTCCCGCTCAAACCCGCGTTGGATGGGTCGTGATACGCAAACGTGCCAGCGGCCGGGAACGTGTAGCTGAACTGACCGTCAGGCGCGATCGGCCCCGAGTTGAACGCACCACCGTCAGCGACGACCGAATGCGGGGCCGTATCCTTGTTCATCCACGTAACCGTCGAGCCGACCGCCACATTGATGGCGTTCGGGGTGATGGCGCCGCTCATGATGGTAGCGGTCGCTGTTGTCGGCGTCGGTCCCATTGACGAGTTGTTGTTGCCGCACGCCATGGCGCCGATCAGGAACATCACGCCGAACGCGAGCTTCAAAGCACTGGACATCCTTACGCTCCTTTCACGCGAGAGGTGGTGCAAGGGCGCTGCCTCCTTGCGAAAGGACGAACGCCGTGAATCACAGGATGAAGCGATACGGCTGGCTTACGAGAAACAGCGGATGGCGACGATGGCCGTAAGCCATCGGTTGGCAATTGGTATTGTCCGGGCTACTCGTCTCTGAGCGCGGCTGCCGGATCGATCGACAACCCCTGCCGCGCCGCGACAAAGCACGCGAGCACGCCGACGCTTGCGACGACGAAGACGCCAGCGGTGATGATCGCTGGATCGCGCGGCTGCACATCGAACAGCAGGCCGGCCACGACGCCGCCCATGGAGAGAGCCGCGACCGTGCCCACCGCAACGCCCACGGCAATCGGCGCAATGCCTTGCTTCATCACCATCACCAGCACCTGGCGCTGCCGGGCCCCAAGTGCGACCCGGATGTTCATCTCGCGCCGCCGCTGCGACACGCCATACGACGTGACGGCGTAGACGCCGAGCGTCGCGATGCACAGCGCCACGAGACCGAATGCTACGAACAGCTGCATCTGATAGCGGCGGGCGGCCATCGACGCGTCGACGAGACGCTCCAGCGGACGCGCGTCACCGATAGCGATGTCGGGATCGATCCCGTGGACGGCGCGCCGGACGGAGGGCATGAGCGCCGCGGGATCCCCAGCCGCTTTGACGACCAGCGACGTCGACGCGCGCGTGCGCCACCAGTACGGCAGGTACACCATCAGCGGCGGTGTCCGCTCGAGCGACGTCAGCCTCGCGTCGGCGACGATGCCGACCACCTCAAAGCCAGCCTCGCCCGGAATGCCGCGGCTGAACTTCTTCCCGATGGCGTCCTCTCCCGGCCACAAGCGCTGCGCCGTCGGCTCCGAGATGACCGCCGGCATCGTGTGGCCCGGCCCGCGGTCGGCTTCGGCAAATGCGCGACCGCGCAGCACCACGACGCCGAGCGTGCGGAAGAATGCCGAACCGACGAACCGGAAGTTCGCCTGCGGCTGCTCCGACCGCGGCAATGGGCTGCCGTCGGGCGCGATCGTGTTGACCTGGATGGAGCCGCCGAGCGGCGTAGAAGAAAGCGTCGTCGCGCTTGAGACGCCGGGAAGCGCCTGTGCCGCGGCGATGACGCGATCGTAGGCCGCCTGGCGAACCGCTTCGGTCTGATAGCGATTCACCGGCATCGCAAGCGGAACCAGCAGCACGCCGTCGGACACGAACCCGCGATCGATCCGCATCAGACGAGCGAAACTCGCGCCGAGGAGCCCGGTGACCACCAGCAGCGCGAGCGACAGCGCCACCTGGACAGAAAGGAGGCTGCCGCGCGCCCGCCGGCCGGCTCGATCCGCTGTCGTCGACACGGCGCCGGCTCGAAGCGCCTGCTCCACGTCGCGGCCCGCCGTCCGCCACGCGGGCAGAATGGCGACAATCCCTCCGGCCAACATCGAGACCGCTGCAGCAAAAACCAGCACACGCGTGTCCAGCGCGACGTCGTTCACACGCGGCAGATCGAGCGGCGCCGTCCGAACGAACACCCGCAGCGCCGCCCACGCCACCCCAAGCCCGAGCCCGCCGCCGGCGAGCGACAAGATCAACTGTTCGACGACGGCGCGCCTGACGAGGCGGGCGCGGCTGGCGCCCAGCGCCGTTCGGATGCCGGCATCGCGCAGGCGGCCGACCGCCCGCGTCAGCGAGAGGTTCGCGAGGTTCGAGCACGCGATCATCAGGACGGCGGCAATCGCGCCGAGGAGAAGCAGCAGGCCTCGACGTGCCCTGCCGGCCAACGTGTCGCCCAGCGGCGCGACGGCGCTTGCGAGCGTCACGGTCTCTTTTGCTTCCTTCGTCGCGATGCCGCTCACCTGCGTCTGAAGAACGTCGAGCTCGGCGCGCGCTTGCTCGATCGTCACGCCGGCACGCAGCCGGCCGATCGCCTCGTCGTTGTGGTCGCCCTCCCAGCCGACGCGCGACACGTCCATGTGAATCGGCACGAAGGCCTCGGCAATCGACAGCCGCTCCGACGGCAGACGGAAATCGGCTCGCAGCACGCCGACAATCGTGCGCGGCATGCCGTCGATCACGATCGAGCGCCCGACGATGGACGGGTCGGAGCCGAAGTGCCTGCGCCAGGACGCGTCGGTGAGGACCACGACCTCCGGCCGATCACTCGGCTCGTCCGCTGGCGTCATCGTTCGTCCGAGCGCCGCCTCGACGCCGAGCACCGCGAAGATCGACCCGCTTGCCCGTGCGACGTCGATCTGCACGGCATCGCCAGTGCCGGTCAGGTTCGCCGGCACGATGGTGTACTGCGCCATCCATTCGAAGGTCCGCGCATGCGTCCGCCAGTATTCGAAGTGCTGCTCGTTGACGGCGAGCTCCGGCATCCGCTGCCTGAACTGCTGCCAGATCTCCTTGAGCGATACCAGGCGGTGCGACTCGCGGTAGGCGAGCGGCCTCAACAGAACGCCGTCGACGATCGAAAACACCGCCGTCGTCGCGCCAAGGGTGAGCGCGAGCGTCAGGACAACGGTGAGCGTATAGCCGCGGTCGCGCCGCAGACCGCGCACGATGTCGTGCAGAGCGAACGTGACTGGGGCCATGACGACCCGTTAGACGATGGTGCCGACGATTCGGTTGTTGGTCGGGCCTCAGCGTAGGGCGTCGGCGGCGTCCATTTTCGGCTTGAGCTGAGCGAGGTTCGCCTTGGCGAACGCCACGTTCGCCTGGGAGGCGACGATGTTCGGCGCCGTGCCGCCCTGGGCCGCCATCAGGGCCATCCGGAGCGCCGGAACGCCGACCAGATAATCTCGTGCGGTCAGGCCGTTCTCTTTGAGAATGGCCGCCGTCTTCGGATCTTTCTCGAGCTGCGCGATTCGCTCCGCGGCAGGCATCGTCACCGACTTGCGCATCCGCTCCTGATAATCGGGCAGCGAGATCAAGTATTTGCTCATCGCCTGCATCGCTGTGATCAGACGTTCCGCTGCTGGAAGCGTCAGCTGATAATCAAGGATTGCCTGCCGCTGCTGCGGCGTGAGGCCCTGAGCGCGAGCCGGGGCGACCGCGACGCAAAGGACGACCGACAGCAGACCGATACGCAATTGCATGCTCCGGGAGGATACACCTCCCGCGGACGCTGCAGGCCATCAGTCGAGGAAACGTGCTCAACCTCGTCTATAGTGGATACGCGCCTGTCATCGAGGACGTTCATGAATCGCGCGCTGATCGCATTGCTCGTCGCCCTGGCCACCTGCTCCCTCGCAGCGCAGAAGGAATACTCCTTCCCTCACACACGCCCCAACGGACGCGCCACCCCCGAATACGACTACGGCGGCCTGCACGTCGTCGTCAACTACGACTACGCGCAGCGCAATCACAAGACGAAGTGGCTGCTCCTCGATCTCGGGATCGCATCAGAGCAGTCGTTCATCCTGCACAAGAAGGACATCACGCTCCTGACGCCGGACGACCGCCATCTGCCCCTGGCCACACATGAGGAAATACTCGGCGACAGCGAGGGCATCACCTCTGTGCTGCAGAACGCCAAGATTTTCAGGCACGACCTCGCGTCGTATTTCAACCAGCGGAACGGCGGTGTGCCGAACGAGGCGATCAGGTTCCAGACATTTCCGCCGGGGAGAAGAACGGCGTCGGATGAGGTGACAGTCGACGGTGACCACGTCACAGCCGGGCGGCTGCTCTTCAGGACGCCTCGCGGAAGCTGGGAGGCCGGCACGTACCGCCTCGAGGTCAACACCGATGCGGGCCAGGCCGCCGTGCCCATCAAGCTCGAATAGCGCGCTTTCCGTCCAGAATGCAGCTGACGTTCATGTCGCCCATGATGTTGATGGCCGTGCGGCATCGATCGAGGAACCAGTCCACCGGCAGCAGCAGCGCGATGTAGCCGGTCGGCAGATGGACGGCTGAGAAGACCACAGTCATGGTCACGAGTCCGGCTTCGGGAATGCCGGCAGCGCCTACTGACGCGAGCACGCTCGTGAGCACGACCATCAGCTGCTGGCCCGCCGACAGCTGGACGCCGATCATCTGCGCGACGAAGAGCGCGGCCATCGCCTCGTACAGGGCCGTGCCGTCGTTGTTGAAGTTGCTGCCGACCAGCGCGCCCAGGCTGGCGGACTTCTCGCGCAGGCCCACCTTGTCGCGCAGGCAGGCATAGGTGAGAGGCATGGTGGCGGTCGAACTGGCGGTAGAGAACGCCATCGCCAGCGCGTCCCTCGCCCCTGTCAACAAGTGGAGCGGCCGGACCCACGAGGCGAAGCGAAGCCGGACGAGATAGTAGGACGCCTGAAGCGCGAGCGCCGCGATGACGGCGACGACAAACCAGCCCAGCGCGATGAAGGGCTGCAAGCCCGCGGTCCCGACGACGAACGCCACCTTGCAAAAGACCGCCAGCGGCACCAGCGCGATCACCCAATGCAGCACAATCAGGATCAGATCGAAACAGGTCTGGAGCCCGTGATGCATCTGCTGCTGCTGCGTGCCGCTCAGGCGTCTGGCGGCGGCTCCGAACGCGACGGCGATGATGATGACGCCGATGACGTTGTTCTCGACCAGGGGACGAACCAGACTGGCCGGCACGTTGTCGAGAAACTGCGCCAGAGGGTTGCCCGTCACCGTGGGCGCGTCGCCAGGCGGCGGCGCCGCGTTACGACCGGGCCGGATGACGTTGGCCGTGGCAAGCCCAATCAGGATGGCGACCATCGTGTTCATCGCCAGGAGGAAGAACATCCGGCCCGCAACCTTCCGATGCACGCTGGCGCCGAGCAGCGCCCGCATGACCGCGACGAGAATCAGCGGCGGAGCGATGGCGCCGAGCAGGCGCAGGATCAAGCGGGCGGGGACGTCCAGCGGAGCGGCCATCGACGCCGGCACCCAGAGCCCGACGCACAGGCCCAGGACAACGGCCGTGGCAATCTGCGCGTACAAGGGCCAGGGCCAACCCGCGCGGCGCGTGCGGGCGGCCGCCGGTTCTTGGCGTGCCTGATGAAACAACATCACTCTGTAGGACGCGCGCCAGACAAACATTTCAGCGCATGACTTCCCGCACGCCATCGATCGGCCTGGGGTGCATGCGCCTCTCGACCGAACGCGACCGCGATGAGGCGCGCGCCATCGCCGTGCTCCACGCCGCGCTCGACGCCGGGATCCGGCTGTTCGACACGGCCGACGCGTACGCCTGGGACGAGACCGAGCGCGGCCACAACGAGCGGCTGATCGCTCGCGCGCTGGCAACCTGGAACACCGCGACCGATCGATCACTCGTGCGCGTCGCCACGAAGGGCGGGCTGACGCGGCCCGACGGCCGATGGGAAGCGGACGGCCGCGCGAAACATCTGGCCGCCGCGTGCGAGCGAAGCTGCCGCGCGCTGGGCGTCGATCGTCTTCACCTTTATCAGCTGCACGTCGTCGATCCGCGGACGCCAATGGCGACCAGCGTTCGCGCGCTGGCGAAACTGAAGCGGGACGGTCTCGTCGAGTCGATCGGGCTGTGCAACGTCACCGTCGGCCAGATCGAAGAGGCCAGGCGCCTCGCCGAGATCGACGCCGTTCAAGTCGAGCTGAGCATCTGGCACGACCATCACCTGCTGAGCGGCGTGGCGGAATATTGCGTGGCCAACGGCCTGCGCCTGCTCGCGTATCGTCCGCTCGGCGGACCGTCCCGCCGCGGCAAGACAGGCGCCGACTCCACGCTGAACCGAATCGCCGAGCGCCACGGCGCCACACCCTTCGAGATCGCCCTGGCGTGGCTCATGGATCTCTCCGAGCTGATCACGCCGATTCCAGGCGCCACGCGCGTCGAGACCGCTCAGTCGACGGCCCGCGCCGCCGCCATCGCGCTGACCGACGAAGACCGCGAGGAACTCGGCACACTCGCACGCGGCTTCCATCGCGCCCCGATTGTCGGCGCCACGCGCGCGGCCGCGAGTCCGAGCGCGGTTGGGGAAATCGTGCTGGTGATGGGGCTGCCGGGCGCCGGCAAGAGCACGTTCGCCGAGAGCCTGATCGCGGACGGCTACCGGCGCATCAATCGCGACGAGGCGGGCGGCACGCTCACCCAGCTCCTGCCGGCGATGACCGCCGCCATCGGGTCCGGCGCATCGCGGATCGTGCTCGACAACACGTACGTGTCGCGCAAGTCGAGGGCCGAGGTCGTCCGAGCAGCGTCCGCCAGCGGGCTGCCGGTCCGCTGCGTGTCGATGTCGACCAGCGTCGAGCAGGCACAGACCAACGCCGCCTGGCGGATCGTGACGCGCTACGGAAGGCTGCCTGGCAACGGCGAGCTGGCGACGCTCCGCAGGCACGATGTCGCGGCCTTCCTGCCCTCGGTACAGTTCCGCTATCAACGCGAGCTGGAGCCGCCCGACATGTCCGAAGGCTTCTCCCGTATCGACGTCGTGCCGTTCGAACGGCGGATCGATCCGTCATTCGTGAATCGCGCGGTGATTGTCTCCTGCGACGGCGTGCTGCTGCGCAGCCGCGCCGGCCTGCGCATGCCGCTGACGCCGGACGACGTGGAGGTCGCGAGCGAGCGGGCCGTGGCGCTCCGGAGGTATCAGGACGCCGGGTATGTGCTGCTGGGGATCTCCTGGCAGCCCGAAGTGGCCGAGGGGATTCAATCGGCCGACGGCATCACCGCGGTGCTCGCGCGGATGTGCGAACGACTGGGCCTGGCGATCGAGGTGGAGTACTGTCCGCACGCCGCGGGCCCGCCCACCTGCTGGTGTCGCAAGCCGCTGCCCGGGCTGGGCGTGCTCTTCGCGCTTCGTCATCGACTGAATCCGGCGCAATGCCTCTACGTCGGGTCGGGGCCGCAGGATCCCGGGTTCGCGCGTCGTCTCGGCTTCACCTATCGCGACGCGACGGAATTCCTCGAGCGATAGACAGAGATCACTGCGCCGTCTTGTGCTCGATCAGCTCGATCGCGTTGCCGGCGTTGTCGCTGATGAACGCGAACGACTCGGTCGGGGTATCGCGCATCTCGAACGCCATCTTGACGCCCTTGGCCTTCAGCTCCGCGAGCACGGCAGGGAGATTCTTCACCTCGAACCCGAAATGCTTCACGCCGTGCGTCCGGAAGTCCTCTGAAGGATTCCTGCGCGACTCGGGCAACGGTGCGGCGTCCGCCACCTGAAACAACTCGATGGTGATGTTTCCGCGCCGGAGGTCCGCAACGATCTGGCGGGCGTTCGGGTTCGGCTGGCCGCGCACAGTTCCCTTGAACCCGAGCATCTTCTCGTACCAGGCGATCGATTCCGCGATGTTCGAAACGCTCAACGCGACGTGGTTCCACGCGAGCTCGAAGCCGATTGCCGCGTCCTTATGCGCGTCGGCCGTCTGCTTCGCCAGTTCCTTCTCGAACGCCTGCTCCCGTGCCACTACGAAGGCTTTGTACCCGTCGGGATCGATGAAGGGGTTGGCGCCGCCGGGCGTCATCTTCGGCAGCTTGTCCTTCAGATTGAAATAGGCGCCGTGCGCGCCGAGGAACAGGTCCGCCGGCGTGGTCTTCAGGATCGCAAACGTCTTCACGTAGTCGCCGGCGATCTGCGGATAGTTCCGGTTGTCGACAAGGACGTAGCCGCGATTGATGTTCGCGCTGCCGACGATGACCGCGTTCAGCGTGCGGCCGCCGTCGGCGACCGGCATCGTCCACGTCGTGCAGCCCGGCGTGTGGCCCGGCGTCAGCCGGGCCGTCAGCTTCGCGCCGCCCAGCTCAACGGTGTCGCGATCGTGCAGCACGCGGTCGACCTTCGCGCCAGGCTTCCCCTGCGCCGTGCTCTCGACCTGGGCCACATCGGCGTCCATCACCATCAGCTTCGCGCCGGTGTCCGACTTGATGAGCCCCACGCCTTCGTCGTGATCGACGTGTGCGTGGCTAATCAGGATGACTTTCGTGTCGGCGTACTTGAAGCCGAGGCCCTCGATGCTCTTGCGAATCGCGGGCACGTCCTCCTTGAAATCGCCGTTGATCAGGATATTGCCCTGCGGCGTGGCGATCAGATACACGGCCAGATCCGCCGTGCCAACGTAATAGAGGTTGCCGGCGATCTTGAATCCCGGGATCGCCCGATGCCAGTCGGGATTCCCCTGCGCGTGTCCCGCAATTGGAATGAGGAAGCTGAACAGCATCGCAACGACGACGGTCCGGAGAGCAGCGCGCATGCGAACCTCCCGAGGATGAGTATTCTGAATTATCCTTCGCGCTGGTCCAACGAGGTCTTCCATGTCACAGATCCGCGTCCACGGTCAGCGCGAGTCGATTGAGGGCCGAAGGTCGCACCTCGAACGCGGCTCCCTTCCGAAGGGTCTGCTCACCGTCAAGCACAGCGTGCAGGTGGGCTTCGCCCGCGAAGGCCACGAACCGGCCGTGCTCGACGGCGTGGCCGACGACGATCTCATAGAAATGGAGCTCGACGGCGGGCTGCGTTTGTGGTCGAGCGCCGAGCACGTGCGCACCGACTTCGGGATGAAGAGCAGCCGCGACGCCGCCGGGACCGAGACGACGGAAGTCACGACGCAGCTGCCGCTCGGGGACGGTCAGAGCCGCGGCGTCGTGGGCGACTGGATCATTCGCGGTCTCAAGGTGCTTGGCGTCGACGTCGCCGGCAAGATCGCCGACTTCGTCGAGGACAAGGTCGAAGGTCAGCTCGTGCCAGGTCCGGGCCTCTACCGCTGCTCGCCTTCGAAACGCGGCGACCTGCAGGCACCGCGCAAGATCAACGGGAACAAGCCGACGCTGCTGTTCCTGCACGGCACCGGATCGTCCACCGATGGCAGCTTCGGGGAATTGTGGAACGGTGCCGGTCCGCGCATCGGCGAGATGGCCTCTCTCTACGGCGACAACATCCTCGCCCTTCAGCACCGGTCGCTCACCGAGAGCCCGATTGAAAACGCGCGCGACCTCCTCGCCGCGCTCGCCAAGGTGCTGCCGCCGCGATCGGAGCTGCACCTCGTGTCGCATTCACGCGGCGGCATGGTCGGCGAGCTCGTCGCTCGCGGCAACCGCGTCGGCGGCGGGTCGTTCGACCAGACCGATCTGCAAATCATCAAGGGCAACGGCCGCGCAGACGACGCCGCCGCGCTCAGGGATCTGCGCGATCTGCTCGACA
>Ga0066903_100004010_pt1 | contig 12271 bp, 13 predicted proteins | sample PanSoiMetaGPlot1_FD_67491 | JGI IMG/M metagenome (GOLD analysis project Ga0066903, IMG submission 67491) | Tropical forest soil microbial communities from Panama analyzed to predict greenhouse gas emissions - Panama Soil - Plot 1 (version 2) | ecosystem: Environmental > Terrestrial > Soil >...
CCGAGGTCGGGCGCGTCGGGCCCCGGGTACATCTGCGAGACGAGCAGGATGCGCACGGGGCCAGCGTACGCGGGCCCCGCACACGGTTCACGCCGCTGCGGCGGTCCGCACGGCCTCCACCACGAAGTCGGAACGTCCCTCGAAGAGCAGGTCGAGCAGCCGGGTCGCGCCGAGGAGGCCGGCAGGCCGGCGCAGCAGAGCGACGAGACGCGCCTCGTCGAGGCCTGCGGCGCGGGCTGCCTTCACGGCCTCGCGCACGCCGGCCGGAATCGAGCCGCCCGGGCCGAACTGCCAGGCGGGATAGAGCCACTCGCCGCGGTCGCGCACCGCGAAGAGCTCGCCCCGATCGCGCAGCTGCTCGATCTCGTGCTGGTTGACGCCGAGCCGGCTCGACAGCCACGAGCCGGGAAGCGGAGTGGTGAGTGTGTCGTGCATCTGTGCTCCTCCTGTTTGCGTTCTGCGGGTTGGGAGCACGATCGACGCGACCGCTTAAGATCGACTTGATGAGCGACTACACGATCGTCAACCTCGGCGACGTCGAGAACGTCGCGCCGACGTTCCAGATGCCCGAGGGCATGGACGTCCGCTTCCCGAAGCGCCATCTGGGCTGCAGGATCGGCGGCGTCGGCATCGAGAAGCTGCCCGCCGGCGTGCGGACCCCGTTCGGACACACGCACACCGAACAGGAGGAGATCTACGTGATCGCCGAGGGCTCGGGTCGGATCAAGCTCGACAGCGAGGTCCGCGACCTGCAGCAGTGGGACATCTTGCGGATCGGCCCGGGCGTGATGCGCAACCTCGAAGCCGGCTCTGACGGGATCACGCTGATCGCGTTCGGCGCGCCGATCGGCGAGAAGAACGACGGCGACATCGTGCCGGGCTGGTGGACGGGCTAGGCCCGCGCCCGCACCGCGTCGTACATCCCCCACTCCTCACGCAGCGCCTCGCAGACCTCGCCGACCGTGCAACGCGCCCGCAACGCTTCGCGCATCGGCGGGAGCAGGTTCCTGTCGCCCCTCGCCGCGTCGCGCACCGCCGCGATCGCCGCGGCCGCAGCCTCGACGTTGCGCTCCGCGCGCACGCCCGCCGTCCGCTCGAGCTGGCTGCGCTCGGCCGCGGCGTCGATGTGCAGGAGCTCGATGCGCTCGCTCGACTGCTCCTCGAACGCATTCACGCCGACGATGAGCCGCTCTCCCGCCTCGACCTGCTGTTGGAACTCGAACGCAGCGCGCTCGATCTCCTCCTGCACGAAGCCCGACTCGACCGCCGCGACGGCGCCGCCCGCCTCGTCGACCTGCTCGATCAGCGCCCACGCGCGCGCCTCGAGCTCGTCGGTCAGCGCCTCGACGTAGTAGGAGCCGCCGAGCGGGTCGGCCGTGTCGATCGTCCCGGCCTCGGCGGCGAGGATCTGCTGCGTGCGGAGTGCGATTCGTGCGGCGTGCTCCGTCGGCAGCGCGAGCGCCTCGTCGTAGCTGTTCGTGTGCAGGCTCTGCGCGCCGCCGGCCACTGCCGACAGTGCCTGAATCGCGACGCGGACGACATTGTTCTCCGGCTGCTGCGCGGTGAGCGTCGAGCCGCCGGTCTGGGCATGGAAGCGGAGGGCGAGCGCACGCGGGTTCGTCGCACCGAAGCGCTCGCGCATGATCCGCGCCCACAGCCGGCGGGCCGCGCGGAACTTCGCCACCTCCTGGAAGAAGTCGTTGTGCGCATTGAAGAAGAAGGAGAGGCGCGCGCCGAAGTCGTCCGGAGAGAGCCCCGCCGCGACGGCCGCATTGCAGTAGGCGATCCCGTTCGCAAGCGTGAAGGCGAGCTCCTGCACCGCCGTCGAACCCGCCTCGCGGATGTGGTAGCCGCTGATCGAGATCGTGTTCCAGCGGGGGATCCGCTCGGCGCAGTACGCGAATAGATCCGTCGTCAACCGCATCGAGGGCCGCGGCGGAAAGATGTAGTTCCCGCGTGCGATGTACTCCTTGAGGATGTCGTTCTGCACGGTGCCGCGGAGCGCTTCCGGTGCCACTCCCTGCCCCTCGGCCACCAGCTCGTAGAACAGGAGCAAGAGCGACGCGGGCGCGTTGATCGTCATCGAGGTCGAGACCTCACCGAGCGGGATCCCCTCGAGCAGGATCTCCATGTCGGCGATCGAGTCGATCGCCACGCCCGTGCGCCCGACCTCGCCGTGCGCGCGCGGGTCGTCGGAGTCGTAGCCGAGCTGGGTCGGGAGGTCGAAGGCGATCGAGAGGCCCGTCTGGCCGCGCTCGAGGAGGTAGCGGTAGCGCGCGTTCGAGTCCTCCGCCGAGGCGAAGCCCGCGTACTGGCGGATCGTCCAGGGCCGGCCCCGGTACATGTCCGGATACGGCCCGCGGGTGAAGGGATATTCGCCCGGCGGCTCGAGCTCGCGCGGCGCGTCGGCGGCCGTGTAGACGGGCTTTACCTCGATGTCCGACTCGGTGCGCCGGTCGCCGGTCGCTGCCACGCGTAGATCGTAGGTGGCTACGCCGCGGGGTGACACCGCGAGCGCACCGGCCGCACGCTATGTACGGCCGGCACGCTCGCTGCCCGCGGAGGGGCGGGCGGAGGCGACAGATGGTCGGCGAGTGACCGGAGAGCCGAGGCGGCTCCCGTGCGGAGGGCACCAGGTCCGCGCAACCTCTCGGCCGCGGCAACGTCCTCACGCCGACGGTGATCGGTCGCGTAGAGGTCGAAGAAATCAGGCGGCTGGGGGATCATCGTGCGAACTCCTTCTGTTCGATGAATTTCGCTGGTTCGAAACTTATCGAACGGCGCCTGGTGTTGTCAAGCAAAATCTGCGAAATCGCGGTATCATGGTGGTTACAGTTCGATGGCAATCGAAAGAGTCCAGCAACCCCGTCCCACCCAGCAGCCGCGAATCGTCGATGTCACGCGGCCCGGCCAGGAGCTGGTCGTCGAGGTCGAGGTCGCGGAGGCGTCCGAGCTTCTGCTCAGCATCGCGACGCTGAACGCGACGGAGGATCTGGACACACTCGAGCTCGGCGCCGACCGCATCGCGGAGCTGCGCGCCGGAACCCCGCCTGATCTGCTGGCCGCGGCGGAGGGGATCCTGCCGGGCAAGGCCGCTTCGCTGCTGCTCGGCCTGGTCTACCTGACGCCGAGACCGCGCAGCGCGACGGCATTCCTGGACGTGGTAGCCGCGATCGAACCGGTCGAGCTGCGACTCCACGCGCTCGGCTACCACATGCGTGGCCACCACCTGGCAGAGACCGACACGATTCGACGTGCCGCTGAGGGAGACAGGGTGGCACGCAGCGAGCTCCTCGAGGCGTTCTCGGACTACACCGACAAGTGCTCCGAGTACGAGCGCGTCCTCGACCTCGAACCAGAGGAGAGCAAGAAGGCGCTCCTGGAGCTTCTTTCCGCCTGGTATGAGCAGGTCTTCGCCAAGATCGCCCCGGACTTCGTCTCGCTTGCCGATCGCGACGCGGCGGCAAAGCGTGAACTGATCCGTGACGTACCGCCCGAGCAGGTCGTCGAGCGGGTCGCACCGGGCATCCAGTGGACGCCAGGCCCGGACGTCGATCGCGTCGTGCTCTTCCCGGCGTACTCGCCGCGTCCGTGGGTCTACATGAGCGAGTACAAGCGAGTGAAGATCTTCTGTCCGCCGATCACCGCCGACCGGAGGAAGACGCCGGGGGGCGACCCAGCCGATCTCGTCCGCATCTACAAGGCGCTCGGAGACGAGAGCCGCCTCAAGCTGCTGAAGCGGCTCCAGGACGGCCCGATCTCACTAACGGATGCGGCGCAGGAGGTCGGACTCGCGAAGTCGACCACCCATCACCACCTGGCGATCCTGCGTCAGGCCGGTTTCGTGCTGATCCAGGAGGGCGACGACACCTACAAGCTCCGCCCCGATCTCCGGCCGGAGCCCGGCGCACTGCTCCAGCAGTACCTCGGCAACTGAGCCCACAGGCAAGATCAGGGCGTGCGCGTCACCGTCCGCCTCTTCGCAGGACTCCGTGAGCGTGCCGGACGCTCGCGTTTGGAACTCGAGAACGTCGCCCGGGTCGAGGACGTCTGGCCGGCGCTCGGGATCGGCGACGAGCCGCCCGGACTCCTCTACGCCGTGAACCGGGAGTACGTCGAGCGAGAACACACTCTCGGTGACGGCGACGAGGTGGCGCTCATCCCGCCGGTGAGCGGGGGATCCTTCCGGCTCGTCCAAGGCCCGCTCGACGTCGCCGCCGTGCTACGCGAGGTCGAGGATCCCGAAGCGGGCGCTGTCGCGAGCTTCGTCGGCACCGTTCGCCGCCGCTCGCGGGACCGCGAGGTCCTCCACCTCGAGTACGAGGCGTTCGAGGAGATGGCCGAGCCGATGCTCGCGCGCCTCGGCGACGAGCTGACCGAGCGCCGCGGGCTCTGCGCGGTCGCGATCCATCACCGGCTCGGGCGGGTCGAGATCGGCGAGGCGAGTGTCGTCATCGCCGTCTCTGCGGCGCACCGGTCGGCTGCTCTCGACGCGTGCCGCGAGACGATCGAGACGCTCAAGGCGACCATTCCACTCTGGAAGAAGGAGGTCTACGCCGGCGGCGAGGAATGGATAGGCCGAGGATCGTGAGCGCGGAGGCAACACAGCGGCAGCGGGGCCTGCTCGATCGGCTGATCGGCCTCGCCGTCCTTGCCGGCGGCTTCGCGAAGTTCTTCGCCTTCTTCGTCTCGTTCGCCGCCTACTCGCTCTGGTTCGGGAGCTGGCGTTTCGGACTCGGCTTCGTCCTGTTGATCCTCGTGCACGAACTCGGCCACGTGGCCGAGGCACGACGCCAGGGCCTGCCGGTGACGCTCCCGACCTTCATCCCGTTCCTCGGCGCCTTCGTCACCGTACGCCACGCCGGCATCCCGCCCTGGCGACGCGCGCTCGTCTCCCTCGCAGGCCCGTTCGTCGGCGGTCTCGGCGCGGCGGCGGTGTGGGCGGTCGGTTCGGCGCACAACACGGTCTGGCTCCTCGTGCTTGCGAACATCGGCTTCCTGCTGAACGCCTTCAACCTGCTGCCGATCGGTTTCCTCGACGGCGGAGCCGTATTTCAGGCCATCTCCCAATCGCGGCGGGGCTGGATCCGCTACGAGCACGGCGTCCCGGTCGAGGCGGTCCCACCGGACCGGGAGCACGCGAACCTCATCACGGGGCTGTACGTGCTGCTCGCAGCGGCGCTCGTCGGCGGGATGCTCGCCACCCGTCACAGCGGGATGCTCTAGGCCGTGCAGGATCGCGACCTCCTCCAGACGCACCACACGCTCGAGCATCTCCGGGCGCGCTCGAAGATGATCGGTCAGGAGTTCCTCACCGGATTCGAGTGTGTCGAGAAGATCGATCGCCCGGCGGTCTCGTGCTTCGGGTCGGCGCGCGCACCGGAGGGGTCGCCGTCGTACGAGATCGCCCGCGAGACGGCGCGCCTCTTCGCCGAGGCGGGCTGGGCAGTCGTCACGGGCGGCGGACCAGGCGTGATGGAGGCCGCGAACCGGGGGTGTCGCGAGGGCAGTGGCCTTTCGGTCGGCTTCGGGATCGAGCTGCCGCACGAGGAGCAGATGAACGACTACATCGATCTCGGATTGATCTTCGATCACTTCTACGCCCGCAAGACGATGTTCGTGAAGGCGGCGGAGGGCTTCTGCGTCTTCCCCGGCGGCTTCGGCACGGCCGACGAGCTGTTCGAGTCGCTGACCCTGATCCAGACGGGCAAAGTGCTGCACTTCCCGGTCGTGCTGGTCGGCGAGACGTACTGGACGCCCCTGCTCGAGTGGGTGCGCCGCAGCGCGCTCGCCGACGGCATGGTCTCGGCCGAGGATCTCGCACTGCTGACTCTCACCGACGACCCGCGCATCGCGCTCGAGACGGTGCTCGACGCCTTCCGTTCCGGAGGCGGAGCGCCGAGCCTCCACACGCCGGGCAAGGCCGGCGCGCAGTAGCGTTCGCGCGATGGAGCTGCGCGATCTCCCCTCGGTGGACGAACTCGCGCGCCAGGCAGGCGACCCACTCGCGGTCGACGCGGCGCGGGCCGTGATCGACAGGGCGCGGGCGGAGATCCAAGCGGGGACCGATCCAGGCGATCTCGCAGCCCGGCTCTCGGACGCGTTGGCCGACGCACGGCGTCCGCGGCTGCGGCGCGTGCTCAACGCGACGGGCGTGGTCGTCCACACGAATCTCGGGCGCGCGCCGCTCGCCGAGGAGGCGATCGAGCGGGTCGCCGAGGTCGCACGCGGTTACTCGAACCTCGAGTACGACCTCGCCGAAGGCTCACGCGGCTCGCGCCAGGATCACGTCGCGGCCGTCCTGCGCCGGCTGACGGGCGCCGAAGCCGCTCTCGTCGTCAACAACAACGCGGCCGCAGTCCTGCTCGCCCTCGCCGCACTGGCGGAGGGCCGCGATGTCGTCGTCTCGCGCGGTGAGCTGATCGAGATCGGCGACGGCTTTCGCATCCCCGATGTCCTCGCACGCTCCGGCGCGCGGCTCGTCGAGGTCGGAACGACAAACCGCACACGCGCGGCCGACTACGAGAGTGCGATCGGGCCCGAGACGGCCGTCGTGCTGCGCGTCCACCAGTCGAACTTCCGGGTCGTCGGCTTCGGGGAGAGGCCGAGGCTCGAAGAGGTCGCCGCCGTCGCCCAGGGTCACGGCCTCCCGTTGGTGGACGACTTGGGCTCCGGCGCGATCGCACCGGTCGAAGCGGAACCGACGGCACGCGAGTCGCTCGCGGCGGGCGCCGACCTCGTCTGCTTCTCGGGCGACAAGCTGCTCGGCGGTCCGCAGGCCGGGATCGTGCTCGGTCGCGCGGAGCTCATCGAGCGCCTCCGTAGGCATCCGCTACAGCGCGCGCTGCGCATCGACAAACTCTCGCTCGCGGCGCTCGAGGGGACGCTTCTTCTGCAGCTCGAGGCGCCGGAGCGGATCCCCGTTCTGCGCACGCTCACGCAGCAGACGGACGCCGTGCGGGAGCGAGCCGAACGGCTTGCCGCCGCGACCGGCGGCGAGGTCGAGGAGACGGTCGGTCGGGTCGGCGGCGGGGCGTTGCCGCTCGCCGAGCTGCCGAGCTTCGCGTGCGCACTCGAGGAGTCGCTGGCGGCGCCGCTACGCGCCGCCGAGCCCTCGCTCGTCGGCGTCGTCCGCGACGGCCGGCTCTTGCTCGACTGCCTCACGCTCACGGACGAGGAGGCCGACGAGGCCGTGAGCCTGGTCCTCGCCGCCCGGGGATGAGCGAGCTCTGGGACTTCCTGCGGGGCGCGCTGATGACGAAGGCTCTCGCGGCCGTCGTCGACGCGGGTGTCCCGGAGGCGCTCGCGAACGGGCCACGGCCGGTCTCGATGCTCGAGGGCGACCCGGACACGGTGCACCGGCTGCTGCGCGCGCTCGCGAGCGACGGCGTCTTCCGCGAGACGGAGCCGGGCGTGTTCGAGCACACCGAAACCTCGCGACTCCTCCTCGGACCCGGCTGGAGCGAATTCGCGCACCTCTTCGGCGGCGTCTTCTTCGCTGCGACGACAGACCTCGACGCATCGACGTCCGAGGCGCCGTTCCCGAGCCGCTTCGGGACCGGTTTCTGGGAGTGGCTCGGCGAGCACCCCGCCGAGCGGGCGAGGTTCGACGCCGCGATGGCCGGCGAACGCCTGCGGCCCGCCGAATGGCTCGCGGCCCTCGACTGGCGCGACGGCGAGATCGTCGTCGATGTGGGCGGCGGCAACGGCAAGCTCCTCGCCGAGCTGATCCGACTCCGCCCCGAGTTGCGCGGCATCGTGCTCGACCTGCCCGAGACGGTGCGAGACGAGTCTGCGCTCGGCGACCGGATCGAGTTCGTGGAAGGGAGCTTCTTCGAGTCGGTGCCGGAGGGCGACGCATACGTCCTCTCGGGAATCCTCCACGACTGGCCCGACGACGATGCGGCGCTGATCCTGCGCACGATCCGCACCGCCGCGCCGCCGCACGCACGGCTGCTGATCAACGAGTCCGTGATCGAGCCCGGCAATGACGCCGACGGCGCGAAGTGGCTCGACCTCCTGATGCTCGTCCTCGCCGGAGGACGAGAGCGGGACGAATGGCAGTGGCATGCGCTGCTCGAGGGCGCCGGTTTTCGCGTGGAGTCGCTCGAACATCCCATTGTCGCCACATGCCGCTGACGGTCGGCACCGCAGGTCACATCGACCACGGGAAGACGGCGCTCGTCGAGGCATTGACCGGCAAGAACACGGATCGGCTGCCCGAAGAGCTCGCGCGCGGGATCTCCATCGACCTCGGTTACGCCCCGCTCGAGCTGCCGGACGGAACAAGCCTCTCCGTCGTAGACGTCCCCGGCCACGAGCGCTTCGTCCGCACCATGGTCGCGGGAGCGAGCGGCATCGACCTCTTCCTCCTCGTGATCGACGCCGGCGAGGGTGCGCGCCCGCAGACGCACGAGCACCTCGCGATTTTGCGGCTGCTCGGGATCGAGCACGGCGTCGTCGCTCTCACGAAGGCCGATGCAGTCGAGGAGGAGATGCTCGAGCTCGCGCGCATGGAGGCCGAGGAGCTGGTCCCGGGCGCTCCCGTGGTCTCGACGAGCGCGCGCACCGGCGTGGGCATCGACGAGCTGCGGGCGGCGCTCGCCGAGGTCGCGGCCCGGGGGACTCGACCCGACACCGTGGGGCCGGCTCGGCTGCACGTCGACCGCTCCTTCACGCTACGCGGAATCGGCACGGTGACGACGGGGACGCTGTGGTCGGGGACGATCGGCGAGGGTGACGAGCTTCGCCTCGAGCCGCGCGGCCGGACGGTGCGGGTGCGGAGCGTGCAGGTGCACGACCGGCCGGTCGAGCGCGCCGAGGCGGGGCAGCGTGTCGCCGTCTCCCTCCCCGGCGTCGAGCGACAGGAGCTGCGGCGCGGCGATGTCCTCGTCACGCCGGGAACGGCGGGGCCGAGCTTTCGGCTCGACGTGGCGCTCGAGCCCCTCGAGGCTGGAAGAGCCCGCGGCGAAGCCGCCGGCGCCCGGCCGAGGGCTGGGGGCGAACTCCCGCCGCGGGTCATGCTCCACCACGGCACTGCGGAGACGACGGCCCGTGTCGTGCGCGCCGGTGACCGCTTCGCCCAGCTGCGCCTGTCGCGGCCCGTCGTCGCGGCGCGCGGAGACCGCGTCGTGCTCCGCGCGGGCACGACAGTCGGCGGCGGGATGGTGCTCGATCCAGCGCCGCCACGGCACTCCGACCTCGCGCGGTTCGAGGCGCTCGACCGCGGTGAGACCTTCGTCCACGCCCCGGTCCGCGTGGATGGGGAGTGGCGCTGGTCGCAGGAGTGGCTCGACGAACTTCGCGGCGACCTCGATGCGGCGATCGACGCCGCCGATCCGCTCGACCCCGGCGTTCCGGTTCCTGCCGCCGAGTGGGCGAAGGCCGTCGTCCCGCAGCTCGGGTTCGAGCTGCGTGGGGCGAAGCTCTACCGCCCTGGCGCTGCAGCCGAGCTCGGCGAACGCGAGGAAGAGGCGGCAGCCCTCCAAGCCGACCTCGGCCTCGAGCCGGTCAGCATCGAGGATCCCGCGCTCGCCCGCTACCTCGAGGAGCAGGGCCGGCTCGTGCGGGTCGGCGACGGCTTCGCAATCTCGCCGGCGGCGTACGCGCAGGCGCGGGCAGTGCTCGCCGACGGCATCACCCTCGCACAGTTCCGCGACGCCCTCGGCGTCGGCAGGAAGACGGCGCAGCTCTACCTCGAGCGTTTCGACGCCGACGGCGTGACGCGGCGCGTGGGCGATGCCCGAGTCCTGCGCCGCCGCTAGGCGTCCCAGGCGACGGGCAGCGCTACGAGGCTTCGGAAGAGCGGCACCGGCCGCCAGCTCAGCTCTTCCGGCGAGATTGCGAGGTGCAGGCCGGGCAGGCGGCGCAGCAGCGTCCCGAGTGCGATCTCCGTCTCGATCCGCGCGAGCGGCGCACCGAGGCAGAAGTGACTCCCCCGGCCGAACCCGAGATGCCGGGACTCACGCTGCGCGGCCAGATCGAGCGCATCCGGCTCCTCGAACCGCTCGGGGTCACGGTCGGCCGAGCCGAGGATGACGATCACCGACTCCCCGCGGCGGATCGTCTGCCCGCGTAGCTCCAGGTCCACCGCCGCCCAGCGGTTGAGCGTCCGCTCGACCGGCCCGTCGTAGCGGATCAGCTCTTCGACCGCGGGCGGCAGCACCGATGGATCGCTCTCGACGGCCGCGCGCTGCTCGGGATGCGTCAGGAGTGCGAGCATGGCGTTTCCGATCAGGCTCACCGTCGTCTCGTGCCCGGCCACGATCAGGAGCGCGACCATGCTCGACAGCTCCTGCTCGGAGAGCGTGTCGCCGCCGTCCTCCACAGCGACGAGCGCGCTGGTGAGATCGTCGCCGGGCTCGCGTTGCCGCTCCTCGAAGAGCGCGTGCAGATACGACACGAACTCCACCATCTGGGCGCCGAAGCGCTCCAGCTCGGCGGCGTCGATCGCCGGCCGCACGAACGCGTCGGACCACTCGCGGAACTGGTCGCGGTCGGCGGGCGGGACGCCGAGCAGCTCGGCGATCACCGTGATCGGGAGCGGGAACGCGAACGTCGACACCAGCTCCATTTCGCCGTCGGGGATCACGGGGTCGAGCAGTTCGTCCGCGATCTCCTGGATCCGCGGCCGCAACTGCTCGATCATCCGCGGCGTGAAGGCCTTGGAGACGAGCTTCCGCAGGCGGCGGTGGTCGTCGCCGTCGCGGTTGAGCATGTGGCTGTCGACGAATGCGATCGCGTCGGGGAAGCCCGCTTCCCATTCGGCGAGCACTTCCGGCGCCAGCGCCAGGCGCGGGTCGCGGACGAAGCGCTCGTCGTCGAGCAGCACGGCCTCCGCGTCCTCGTAGCGCGTCACCCACCAGATCGGCGTCTCGCCATCGAGGCCGGGCTGGCAGAAGACGGGATCGTGCTCCCGCATCTGCGCGAAGATGACGTAGGCGTCGGCGAAGAAGTCCTGGCTGTAGAGGTCGTACTTGCTGCCCTCGGTCACCACGCCGCCGATGCTACCCCTCTAGTGTGTCTCGGACGATGGACGCAGCCGCGGTCCGAGAGCTGATCGAGCGCTACAACGCCGCGTGGAACGCGCAGGATCTCGACGCGATCGACGAGCTTCACGATCCGGATGTCGTCTTCCACAACCACACCGCCGACGAGCGAGCGGAAGGCGCGAAGGCGGTCCGCCGGCACATCGCCCAGATCTTCGTTGACAACCCGACGCTCCGGTTCAGGGCGCGCTCGCTACGCGCCGGCGACGACTTCGCCGTCTGCGAGTGGACGGCGTCGACCGGCTCGAAGGAGTGGGACGGCGTGGACGTCTTCCCGTTCAGAGACGGGAAGATTGCGCGGAAGGACGTCTACTCGTCGTCGCACCGTCCGCGCGAACTGTGAGCTGGAGGACGTCCGGCCGGCTGTAGTGGCCGACCGGGTCGAAGCGCTGCCGCTCGGCGAGCAACCGTCCCGGGTCAAGCTCCGCGTACAGGATCGCCGCCTCGTCGTACAGCGGGCCGGCGAGGTAGGAGCCGTCGGGAGCGAGGATCGCGCTGCCGCCGCGCCCGATCGTCCCGACTCCCTCGATCTCGGCGGCGAGCGGGAAGTCGTCCGGATACGCCGACTCGCGCTGGTAATGCGCCGGCGCGACGACGTACGCGCGGCTCTCGCGCGCGATGTGGACGAGCGTCTGCTGCCAAGCGTCGCCGTCGTCGGCCGTCGAGGCGACGTAGATCTCGATGCCCGCCTCGTAGAGCGCAACGCGCGCGAGAGGCATGTAGTTCTCCCAGCAGATGAGGCCGCCGAGCCGGCCGAAGCCGGTCTCGACCGCATCGAGACCGCGACCGTCGCCCTGGCCCCAGACCAGGCGCTCGTGATTGGTGGGCACCAGCTTGCGGTGGTGGAGCGCGAGCTCGCCCGCCGCCGAGTGGTAAAGGAGCGAGTTGTAGATCGTCCCCGGCCGCTCGGGCTCGACCTCGTTGACACCCGTGACGATCCAGATGCCGAGCTCCCGGGCCGCTGCTGCGATGCGCCGCTCGGCCGGTGAGCCGACGGCGACGGACTCCTGCGCGAGCCGCGCGAACGTCTCCTTCGCACCGGTCGCCTCCCAGCCGGCGAAAGCCTTCGCCCAGAGCGACGACGGATAGACCGGCACGAACGTCTCGGGAAAGACGACGAGTTCCGCCCCTTCCCGCGCAGCTTCGGCGGCCACTGTCTCGAGTTTGTCCAGCGTCGCCTCGCGGTCGAGCACGACCGGCTCGACCTGGACGCACGCGACCTT
>Ga0066903_100004011_pt1 | contig 12271 bp, 12 predicted proteins | sample PanSoiMetaGPlot1_FD_67491 | JGI IMG/M metagenome (GOLD analysis project Ga0066903, IMG submission 67491) | Tropical forest soil microbial communities from Panama analyzed to predict greenhouse gas emissions - Panama Soil - Plot 1 (version 2) | ecosystem: Environmental > Terrestrial > Soil >...
GCAAGGCCGCGCTCAACTTCAGCCGCGAAGCCCACATGGAGCACGACCTGCGCTACGAGGTCGCGCAGGAGTTCGTCGACGTCGTGAAAGGCCTCTGGGACTGCTGGGAGGACGGCGCGATCGTCGCGGACAAGGCGACCGGAGCCTACCTCGATCCGTCGAAGGTGCGCCCGCTCGACCATCGTGGCCGGTTCTTCCAGGTGAAGGGCCCCATCAACATGTCCCGGTGCCCTCAAGGTCATCCGGTCATCATTCAAGCCGGCGGCTCGGAGGCCGGGCTCGAGCTGGCCGCGCGGACAGCCGACGTCGTGTTTTCCGTCGTGCAGGAGCTGTCGGCCGCGAAGCGCGCCTATCGCGATCTGAAGGCGCGCATGGCCAAGTACGGCCGCACGCCCGATCAAGTCACGGTCCTGCCGGGCGTGATGCCGATCATCGGAAGCACCGAGGCGGAGGCGCGCGACAAGCTCTCGCGGCTTCAGAGCTGGCTCACGCCGACGAACGCCCTCACCCTGGTGACCAGCCGCATCGGATACGACGTGACCGGCTTTCCGCTGGACGGGCCCGTACCGGCTCCCCCGCCCGACGCGAGCAGCCAGACCTTCTCACGCGTGCTCTACGACACGGCGCGACGCGAAAACATGACCTTGCGCGATCTCTACAACCTGACCGCGGCCGCGCGCGGCCACTGGGTCCTCTGCGGAACTCCCAAGCGCATCGCCGACACGCTCGAGGAATGGTTCGTCGAGGAAGCCGCGGACGGCTTCAATGTCCTTCCCCCGTATTTCCCCGGCGCGCTGATCGACTTCGTCGACCAGGTCGTGCCCGAGCTGCAGGCGCGCGGCTTGTTCCGGCGCGAGTACGAGGGCACGACCCTGCGCGACCACTTCGGGCTGCCGCGCGTGCCGGCGCCGGCGAGGCGCTAGTCGTCTAGCGAAGACGCCCGGCTGCGCGCAGGCGGCGCTTCTTCTGCTTCTTCTTGAAGGCAGCGCGCTTGCGTGCGGTCTTCCTGCGATTCTTCTCGCGCATGTCAGTCTCCTTTTCGGTGGAAACAAGCCAGAGCTAGAGTTTCGTTTCTCCCGCGTGAATCATAGCCCCGGTGAGCTTCTCGGCAGAAAGATCCCCGGCGGCGTGAGGGACCGCCGCGTCCTGAGGTACCCGGCTTGGAGAGCCGTGAGGCCAGACTCCCGGGGGTTCGCCAGTCCTCGCGTGTGACGTGCCCGACGAACAGCGGCGCCGCGAGACTGGGACGCAGGATCCACACGAGGAAGGGCGCATTGATCACAAGGTCCGGTGGGGGCGACGACTTAGTGCTCGCCAAGAACTCCATCCGTGTCAGGGCTTCGGCCCGGGCGCCGTGCTCATTCATCTGAAGGCTCAGTTTTTGCTCGGCGGCAGCAACTTGCAGGGCTCGACCGTCCGCGGTCCGCGTCGCGAGGCCACCAATGAAATCCAGGTCGTGCTGCACTCCGAGATCCACCATGGGAAAGACCACGCCGCCGAAGTCGCCGTCTGCCGAAAACTCGTTCGTGAGGCGCCGCACGAGTGCGACAAGGTCGGAGCGCGGAGCGGCCAGTGGCGTGAGGTACACCGCGTCGCCAGAGAGCGTGCTGATCACCGCGATCGGCGCCGCATGGGACAGCGCTCGCCGGAATGTGACTTGGGATTCTGGTAGCCGCACGGCCGGGAACTGGTGCTGGTCGTGGGAGACGACGGTAGTTGGGCAGCCTGGAGCGGTCCAGGCGATTCGAAGATCGAGCACGCTCAGAGCACCGGCCGCATCCGGGCCGAATGGTTCGAAGGACACGGCCAGACCGCGCCGCGCTGCGAAGGCGTTCAGCTCCACCGCGTTCGTGGAGCCACAGCTCTCGATTTCGGGGATGTGCTTGACCTCCGGTCGGCACACCGCATACACCTCGCGGAGGAATGTCGCTTGGCCCTCCGTGGCCGCCACCCACTCGGGCGGCGCGCCTACGTGTTCTTCGATCGAGGCAAGGGCGCCCACGATCGTGTGGACTGCCGCAGCGGTACTCATCGAGTCATTGTCGTACGCGCGGCTGCGTACGGCGCCTCATCGGCATCGAAGAGTTCCCGTCCCCGCGGCGACTCGGGCGGAATCTCCGGGCGCTGTGGCGCCTGCACAGCGTCGCTGCTCTGGACGAGCATGAGCTCGCCTGCGCCAGGAGCTCGAGCCAGAACCAGCTCGACGCTCGGGGAGAGAGCGAGTATCAACGTTGCCAAACCAGTCGCGGGAATTCGCCGAATCATGTTTTCCTCCCTCTAGACCCGTCGGGGTTAGTCCGAACACTCGAACGACTCAACAAATGCGCGCCGTCCTGAACGTGGAGGGCCCTGCGTCGCAGTCACTCGGCGGCGAGTCCAGGTGACCATCGCGGGACGATGCCGGCTGGAACCTTGGTGCAATGACAGAACTCGAGGTGGCGGTGGCGAACCACAGCCCGAGATAAAGCGCGCCGAGTGCGGAGCCGACGGCGATGACGGCAAGCCCGCACAGTACGATCGAGCGCACCCGGTCACGCCGGCGATAATGGCGGCGCTCTCCGAAGTTCTGCCGTATAAGTTGAGACGGCGGCCAGCCGGCTGTCCTCATCACGAACCCTTCGACCACTTTCATGTCCGCCTCCCCAGTGCGTCCTGGTAGCCCTTCCTACAGTGGAGAACTCCGTGGCGAGAGCTTCTTACAATCCGATTACGGAGCGAAAAGTTGAGCTCCGAACACGCGATCGACATGTAAGAAACCAATTCCCGGTCCGTTCATAGGACGTATACTGCTGTGCCGCGGGCGACCCCGCGGGACAAGCGACGAATCACCGACCGATCCCCGGTGACGCCAGGTGCGTCGAAGGGAGACGCCTCATGTCGAAAGCGGAGGCTCCCGACAGCGACTTCAGCGAGTGGCGTGCGCTCCTGACTGCTCAGCCGGTCACACCGAACTGTTTGCCTGATCTCGAGCTCATCGGGCCCCTGCGATCGGCAGAGCGGACCGCGAGACTGCACTTCGAAAGGTGTCTGCGTTGCATAGGCCGGTATGCGCGTGACCTGGAGCTGATCGAGCGGTTAGGGCCCACTTCGTTCGGGCCACGATCTCCACGAGTCAGGATCGTCCTCCGTTCGGAACAGGGGGTACCAGCGGATCGTGCGTCGTTTGATTTCGAGAGTCTGGCGGCGGCGGACACTCCAAACGAGTGGGCGGTCGTTTTCGCCGGATGCCGAAAGGATGATCACGCAGCCTGGCAAGAGTTTCTGCGCCGCCTTCATTCGCTGGCTCGAGGAGTTCTGTGGCGGTACTGGCTCTCCCCTCTGGAGCGCGAAGAGGTCGAGGATCGGGTGCGCGTCAATCTCGTGCAGGCCATCATGGCTGGCCGCTTCGATGAGATGGAGGATCCCGCTCGATACATCACGGCCGCAGTGCGAAACGCCGCGCGAGATACCCTGAGGCAACGTTGGCCACAGCGCAACGTCCCGAGCGTCGAGAGCGATCACCCCGAAGGCGGCGTCTCCCCGTTAGAGCACACGCGGGTCAGAGAACAAGCACAGTGCGTCGAAGCACTCGTCGGGGCTTGGGGCGCGGTGGACCGCTTCATCTTTGTCGCCAAACTTGAAGGCGTCGCGACCGCGACTATTCAGCAGAGACTGCTGGAGCTCTTCGAGCAGATCAGTTCAGCAGGGGCGATCGACGTGCGATTCAACCGACTTCGCAAGAGACTGCGGAAACACTGTGCCTGAAATCGGCTCATGCCCGAGTAGCGAGGGTCCGCAGGGCTCCGATGGACGACAGCGTCGTGGGATCCGGCCGAAGCCGGATCCCACGTCCGCTCAGCGCCCTGATCTACGGCGTCTCGATGCAGATCAGGCCAGGTCGAAGCGATCGAGGTTCATCACCTTGGTCCACGCCGCGACGAAGTCCTGGACGAACTTCGACTGCGCGTCCGAGCTTCCGTAGACCTCCGCCAGGGCCCGGAGCACGGAGTTCGAGCCGAAGACGAGATCGACGCGCGTGGCAGTCCACTTGGCTTGGCCCGTCTTGCGATCGCGCCCTTCGAACGCGTCCTTCGCCTCCGACGCGGCCTGCCACTCCGTGCCCATGTCGAGCAGGTTCACGAAGAAGTCGTTGGTCAGCGCGTCCGGCCGCTTGGTAAAGACGCCGTGCTTCGTCCCCCCGAAATTAGTGTTCAAGACGCGCATGCCGCCGATGAGCACGGTCATCTCCGGCGCGGTCAGCGTGAGCAATTGCGCTCGATCGATCAGCAACTCCTCGGAGAGTACGGGGTACTTGCCGCCGAGGTAGTTCCGGAAGCCATCCGCGACCGGTTCGAGGACCGCGAAGGACTCCACGTCGGTTTGCTCCTGCGAGGCATCCATGCGACCCGGCGCGAACGGCACCGTCACGGTGTGACCGGCATTCTTCGCCGCCTGCTCGACGCCCGCGCACCCGGCCAGAACGATCAGGTCGGCGAGCGAAATCTTCTTGCCACCGGATTGCGCGCGGTTGAACTCGCTCTGGATGCCCTCCAGGGTCTTGAGCACCTTCGCCAGCTGAGCTGGCTGGTTGACTTTCCAGTCCTTCTGCGGCGCAAGGCGAATGCGCGCGCCGTTCGCCCCGCCGCGCTTGTCGGAGCCGCGGTACGTGGACGCCGACGCCCAGGCGGTCGAAACCAGCTCCGAGACGGACAGCCCCGACGCCAGGACCTTGCCCTTGAGGGAGGTAATGTCCTTCTCATCGATCAACTTGTGATTGACCGCGGGGATGGGGTCCTGCCAGATGAGCTCTTCGGCAGGAACCTCCGGGCCGAGGTAGCGGGCACGCGGGCCCATGTCTCGATGCGTCAGCTTGAACCACGCCCGGGCGAATGCATCGGCGAACTGGTCGGGGTTCTGGTAGAAGCGCCTCGAGATCTTTTCGTACGCCGGGTCGAGCCGCAGAGAAAGATCCGTGGTCAGCATGGCCGGCGCGTGACGCTTGGATTTGTCGTGGGCATCCGGAACCGTACCGGCGCCCGCGCCGCTCTTGGGTTTCCACTGATTCGCGCCGGCCGGGCTCTTCGTGAGCTCCCATTCGTAGCTGAACAGGTTCTTGAAGTAGTCGTTGCTCCACTTCGTGGGCGTGGTGGTCCAGGTGACCTCCAGGCCGCTGGTGATCGTGTCACCGCCCTTGCCCGTGCCGAACGTGCTTCGCCAGCCGAAGCCTTGCTCTTCGAGGCCGGCCGCTTCCGGATCGGGCCCCACATGGGACTCGGGGCCGGCGCCATGGGTCTTGCCGAAGGTGTGGCCACCCGCGATGAGCGCAACCGTCTCCTCGTCGTTCATCGCCATGCGCTTGAACGTCTCGCGGATATCCGTGGCCGCCGCGATCGGGTCCGGATTGCCGTTCGGGCCTTGCGGGTTGACGTAGATCAGCCCCATCTGAACGGCCGCCAGCGGAGTCTCGAGATCCCGGACGCCGGTGTAGCGCTTGTCAGCCAGCCACTTGGTCTCGGAGCCCCAGTAGACGTCCTCGTCTGGCTCCCAGACGTCCGGACGCCCGCCGGCGAACCCAAAGGTCTTGAACCCCATCGACTCCAGCGCGACGTTGCCCGCGAGGACTATGAGGTCGGCCCATGAAAGCTTCCGGCCATACTTCTGCTTGATCGGCCAGAGCAATCTGCGCGCCTTGTCGAGGCTGACGTTGTCGGGCCAGCTGTTGAGGGGCGCGAAGCGCTGCTGGCCGGAACCGGCGCCGCCGCGGCCGTCGCCAATGCGATAGGTGCCGGCGGCGTGCCACGCCATGCGGATGAACAACGGCCCGTAGTGGCCGAAGTCCGCGGGCCACCAGTCCTGCGAGTCGGTCATCACCGCGGTGAGATCCTTCTTCACCGCCGACAGGTCGAGGCTCTTGAACTCTTTGGCGTAGTTGAAGTCCTTGCCCATGGGATCGGACAGAGGCGACCGCTCGCCCAGGATCTTGAGCTTCAGCTGATTGGGCCACCAGTCCTGGTTCGACGTGCCGCCGCCAGCCGTGTGAGTGAACGGGCACTTTGCTTCGGTTGACATCTGTTGGTCTCCTCTGGGTCCAGCTCTCTTCAGTTGTGAGGCACCCTCACCGCTGCCGTGGCCTTCGTGCCGCAGCCCGCGAGGCCCTGGAAGGGCGACGTCGAGCCGCGCAGACCGGACAGATCCCGTGGACAGTCACGTCGTGCGTCGTGACGAGGTAGCCTTGCCTCGTGAGAGAACTCATGTCTACCTGTCGAGCTCGTCGCAAGAAAAGGTCGTCCACTCGCCCGCATCGCTCGCAGACGAAATGATCGTGCTGGCTGGTCACTGGATCGAATCGGGCGCCCTGCTCGTCCAGGAGGAGAGTGCGGATCTTCCCCTCCTCGACGAGACTGTGAAGGTTGCGATAGACGGTGGCGAGACTGATCCGAGGCAGCTGCCTGTGAACTCGCCGGTAGATCTCGTGTGCAAACGGATGCGTGTGATCGCCCTGGAGAGCGGTGAACACCTGCTCCAGCTGACGTGTCGTACGTTTACGGGCGGCCCGTCGCATCACCTACCTCGAATTCTGGCAATCGGACGGATCGATTGAACGCCAGTCGATGCCGGGTTATCAAATGAGGGGTTCGCTGTCAAGAGATCGCGCGATGTACACTGGCCCAGCTCATGGCACTTCAGCACGACGGAGTCGATCTCGAAGACCTCTGGCAAGCCATCGAGGTCTGCTACGAGAAGAGCTGGACCGACGGCCTCCCGGTCGTTCCTCCGACCGAACCTCTGGTCGCGCGGATGCTGGCCGCCGGGCCGTGGGCCGAAGAGGACGTGTTGCTCTTCGAGCCCGCTCGCAACCTCGCCGTCACTGCGTACAAAGCGGCGGTCAACGCGGTCATGGCCGGATGCCGGCCGGAGTACTTTCCCGTTGTCGGCGCGGCCTTGCGTGCCGTCGGCGATCCCGCGTTCGAGCTGCACGGTCCCGCGACGAGCACCGGAGGCGCGGCCCTCATGGTCATTGTGAATGGCCCCGTGCGTCAGCGGCTCGGCATCCACGGCGGGTCCAACCTGCTCGGACCCGGCTTCCGGGCGAATGCGACGATCGGCCGCGCGCTCCGTCTCGTCCTGCTCAACTGTCTCGGATGTCAGCCCGGTGTGCTGGACAAGTCGACGCAGGGCTGGCCGGGCAAGTACTCCCTGTGCTTCGCCGAGGACGAGGAGTCGAGTCCATGGGAGCCACTGTCCGTGGCGCGCGGATTCAAGCCTGGGCAATCCACGGTGACGGTGTTCGCCGCGGAATCAGGTCACAACGTCCTTTCCCATGGCACAGCGTCACCGGAGCGACTGCTCGCGCTCTTCGCGGACGCCATGGCCGGTCTCGGCAGCCTGAGTCCCGGCCGCTCGGTCATCGTGCTGGCGCCCGAGCACGCCGATCATCTCAAGCGGGCGCGATGGAGCCGCGCCCGCACGCAAGCGTGGCTCTACGAGCACGCATGGCGCTCCCTCGCCGATCTAAAGCGCACCGGAAAGATCGAGCCGGCGTTCTTCACCAACCCACACCTGCTCGAATGGCTTTATCGCCACGCCGACGGCGGCGTGCCGAGCATTCCGCCGGACGCGAGCACGGCTGAGCGCGTCGTCGCGCAGGACGAAGCCGTGCGCGTGCATCGAGGCCTCGGCCCCGACGATATTCTTCTCTGCGTCGGCGGCGGACAAGCCGGGGGGCACTCCGCGTTCTTTCCGTCATGGAGCCGAGGTCGATCTGTGCCGTTCGTCACCAAGGAGGTCCCGTCATGATGCGCATCCTCGATCCGACGATCCGCGTAGCCAGTGTCCCTGCGACCGCGCAGCGCGCCCCCCGGCCGGCGCATCTATCCGGCGTCACGGTCGGCCTCCTCGCGAACGGCAAGTCCAACGGCATGGTGCTCCTCGAACGAATCGCCGATCTATTGCGAGAGCGCCGCGGCATCGGCGAGGTCGTGCGGTTCTCCAAGACAAACGCGAGCGTGCCCATCACCGAGGAACAAGCGGAACCGCTGGTCAAGCAGTGTGCGGTCGTGATCACGGCGATCGGCGACTGAGGGTCGTGCTCGTCGAGCAGTGTGCTCGACGCCATCTTCTTCGAGAAGCGCGGCATCCCGGCATCGGTGATCATCACCGCGCCGTTCGTGCCAACCGCTGTCGGAATCGCCGAGCTCGCGGGCCTGCCCGGCTATCCCCATGCGGTCATCCCGCATCCGGTCGGTAGCTTGACCGCAGCCGAGGTCCGTCAGCGTGCCGATGAGGCGGCCGCGGCGGTCGAGGCGCTGCTGCTCCGAAGCGACCGCTCCTAGCTGTCGAGTGAGCCCTCTCCTCGGCTTCGCAGAGGCACGCTGAACGTAAACGTCGAGCCCACCCCGACCTCGCTTTGCACCCAGATCTTTCCGCCGTGGAGCTCGACGAATTTGCGGCAGAGCGCAAGCCCAAGCCCTGTGCCTTCGACCTTCCTTGCCGCACTCCCCACCTGGCGGAATTCCTCGAACACCTTCTCCAGATCCTCCGGCGCGATGCCGATCCCGGTGTCGCTCACTGAAATCTCGACGCACCCGGCCCTCGACGCGGCCAGGACCTCGATCCGCCCGCCCTCGGGCGTGAACTTGATCGCGTTCGAGAGGAGGTTCATGACGACCTGCCGGATCTTCCGCTCATCGGCCCGCGCCTGACCCATTCCCGTCTCGATGGCGGTATGCAACCTGATGCCGCGACGCCCGGCACGCTCGCGAACCAGCATCAGAGCGCTGTCGATGGCCGCGGCCAGATCGAAATCCGTCAGGTCGAGGTCCATCCGTCCGGCTTCCACCTTCGAAAGATCCAGAATGTCGTTGATCAGCGACAAGAGATGCTGCCCCGACGCATGGATGTCCTTCAGGTACTCTTCCTGCTTCTCGTTCACCTCTCCGAACATGCGGTCCGTCAGCACCTCGGAGAATCCGATGATCGCGTTCAGCGGCGTGCGGAGCTCGTGGGACATGTTCGCCAGAAATTCCGACTTGTGCCGGCTGGCGACCTCGAGCTGCCGGCTCTTGTCCTCGATCTCCAGAAAGAGGCGCGCGTTCTGGATCGCGAGGGCCGACTGCGTGGCGAAGGTCCCGAGGAGCCGGACGATCTCCGGCTCGAATTCGCCCGGGGTCTTACGGGTCACGGCGAGGACACCGATGACCTCGTCCTCGATCAGCAGCGGCACGCCGAGTAACGCCCGGTGGCCCGCCGCGACGAGAGACTGGCGCATCGGGCTTTCGTACGCGCCCTCGATCGTGATGTCGTGAACCTGAACAGGACCTCGCCGCGCGACGACCTGAGTCGTCACGCCCCGTCCTCTGCCGATCCTGGTAACGCGGTCGGGAGCCTGGAGCACAGCGGCATCGGCCGCGTCCGCGTAGTGACTCGCACGCAGGCGGAACTCCTCGCGTGGCTCGTCGTACTCCCAGATCGTGCAGCCCGCGGTTCCCGCAAGCTGATTGGCCCGCGCGACGATGGTCTCGAGCACCGTCTCGAGGTCGAGGGTCGAGCTGACAGCGCGACCGACTTCGCCCAGCGCGGTCAGCTCCTCGACCGAGTGGGTGAGCTGCGCCGTGCGCGCCTCCAGCTCCTTGAACAAGCGAACGTTCTCGATAGCGATAACCGCCTGATCGGCGAAGGTCTTCACGAGCTCGATCTGGCGATCGGAGAACGGCTCGACTCTCTGACGGCACACCGCGATGGCGCCCACGGGATGCCCGTCGCGCAGGATCGGCACGGCCATGAGGGTCCGTAGCCCGAGGGCGCGAGCCGTCGCCATGTACTGATACGCCTGCTCTCCGAGTGCATCGTGGACATGGACGACCGTTCGGTCGAGCACGGCTCGGGCCGGGATGCTTCGTCGGTTCGGCGCCATCGGCCATTGCCGCGCCAGAGCCTGGAGCCCCTCTTCACTCACGTTATGGTGAGCCGCCACGTGCATGAGCTGCCCGTCGAAGCGAAACACATAGGAGAAGGCCGCCGCGCAAAGCCGCACAGCATTACGAGCGATCGTATCGAAGACCGGTTGCACGTCAGTCTGCGACTGGCTGATCACACGCAAGATCTCGCCAGTCGCCGTCGGTTGCTCGAGGGCCTCGGAGAGATCTCGGTTGCGTGCCGCCAGCTCCTTGAACAGTCGAACGTTTTCGATCGCGATGACCGCCTGGTCGGCGAAGGTCTCGAGGAGTGCGACCTGCTCGTCGGAAAAGGGACGGAGCACCGTCCGGCGGATCTGGATGACGCCGATCGCAACGCCTTCCCGGACAAGCGGTGTGGCGAGGGCGGTGCGCACTTCCTTGTAAGGAGCGGCGTCGGGGAACTCGTCGAGCGCGACTTGCATGTCCGGAAGGTGGATCGTGCGCCTGTCGATGACGGCACGCCCGATGTGCCTCGTTCGGATGATCGGTCTCACCTCGGCGGTCGGAATCGATCCACGCTTGGCGGTGAGACGCAGCATCTCTCCATCGACAAGGTGAATGTTCACGTCGTCCGCATCGCACAATCGGGCGGCGCTTTCGGCGACCGCATCCAGCACGGGCTGGAGCTCGGTCGGCGAGTTACTGATCACGCGGAGAATACCGGCTGTGGCCGCCTGTTGCTCCAGCGCCTCGGTCAAGGAGCGCCTCAGGCTATCGACCGCTTCCTTGAGCTCGGCGTACGTAGGCTCCGCGCCGCACGTGAGCGGGGTGCCGCACGTGAGACAGAACCTGGCGTGTGGCGGATTCACCTGTTCGCACCGCGTACATCTCATGCCGGAGCCTCCCCACGTCCGGTCTGAACAACGCCATGGCGGCGGGCCCGAGAGCAGCCCGTCGGGGATGGCATGTTTATGTTGCTAACGCTCCGGCAAGCCAGCCGTTCCATCCGCGCGCACTGCTGCCGCCGCCGACACTAATCGCCCCGGCTTGCGCCGTCACCTTAACGCATATTCAGGAAGAGTCTTCGGGTGATGCGGATCGCGCCGAAAGAGACGCCGATTGGAGAACTGCTGGCCGTTCTTGAAGTGTGCTCAGCCCTGCATGAACGCAGCGAGGTCGGGGCTCGGGATCGAGCGGTCGATGTAGCCGAACGTGCCCTTGTCCTTCACCTCGCGCGCGGCTTCGACGAGGTTCGTCATCGCGTAGCGGTAGAGTGACGTGGCCAGGCTGATGCGGCGCACGCCCGCCGCCTCGAGCTCGGCGACGCTGAAGGACTTGCCCTTGATGCCCGCCATGAAATTGACGGGCTTCGAGACGGCCGCGCACACGGCGCGGACAGCCGCGAGGTCGGGCAGACCCGGCGCCATCAGCACGTCGGCGCCCGCCTTCTCGAAGGCCTGCAGCCGCCTGATCACGTCGTCGAGATTCGGGTTGCCGCCCAGAAAGCTCTCGGTGCGAGCGGTCAGCGTGAACGGGAACGGCAGCGCGCGTGCGGCCTGGGCGGCGGCCGCCACGCGCTCGGTGGCTTGACCGATGTCGTAGAGCGGCCGGTCCTTCTCGCCGGTAGCGTCCTCGACCGAGCCGCCCACGAGGCCTACGCCGGCGGCGAGCCGGATCGTCTCCGCCACGACGGCCGGCGCGTCACCGAAGCATTTCTCGAGGTCGGCGGACACCGGTAGCTCGGTGGCCTCGACGATCATGCGCGCGTTGGCCAGCGACTCGTCACGCGTGACCTTGCCGTCGCGCTTGCCGAGCACGCCGGCCTTGGCGCCGCTGGAAGTCGCCAGCGCCTGGAAACCGAGCGCGGCGAGCACGCGCGCGGAGCCGGCGTCCCAGGGGTTCGCGATCACGAACGCCCGCGGCCCTTCGTGAAGCGCACGAAAGCGCGCGGCCTTGTCGCTCTGGCTCGTCGTCATCTCTGGCCTCCTCGACGTGCGATGATCCGCGCCCGTCTCGTCTCAGCGGGCCTTGTACTTCTTGAGCGCGTCCGGGGTCAACATCAGGCCGTGACCAGGACGCTCGGGCACCCGGAACCAGCCGTTCTCGCACTTCGGCAGATCGACGAAGAGATCGCCGGGCGCCCAGTTCATGTACTCGATCAGGAACGCGTTGGGCAGCGCGGCGGCGACGTGCAATGAGATCTCGTGCACGACGTGCGGCGAGACCATCAGGCCGTGGGCGGCGGCGAGGTGACCGATCTTCAGTACCTCGCTGAACCCGTTTGCCCGGCAGACGTCCGGCATGAGATAGCGCGCGGCGCGCCGCTCGCACAGCTCCTTGAACTCGAAGCGCGTGTAGTGGTTCTCGCCCGTGGCGACCGGCGTCTTGATGGAGCG
>Ga0066903_100004012_pt1 | contig 12270 bp, 11 predicted proteins | sample PanSoiMetaGPlot1_FD_67491 | JGI IMG/M metagenome (GOLD analysis project Ga0066903, IMG submission 67491) | Tropical forest soil microbial communities from Panama analyzed to predict greenhouse gas emissions - Panama Soil - Plot 1 (version 2) | ecosystem: Environmental > Terrestrial > Soil >...
GGCGCGGCCGGCACCGCGCTCGCGCCGTGGCCCGGCAGGTCGTAGCGCAAGAGGGTGAGATCGCGGCCGAGCTCGGCGGCGAAGTCCCAGAAGCGGTGGTCGACGCCGAGGCAGTGCAGCAGCACCAGCGGCGGCCCGCTCCCCGCGCGGTGGAGCGTGACGGCGGTGGCGTCGAGGGCGGCGGCGGACGGCATCGGGGGCTCCGGGCGGAAACGGGCCGCCAGGGTGGCGGCAATCCGCTTTCTCCGCAACGTGCTGCTGCGGACGGGCGCCGCCTGCACTTGCGGAATTGCATTCGCGGCCCATTTTCGCTATTGATTCCGCCATCCGGTGCCGCGGTCGCCAGATTTCCCTGAACGCGATCAATGGCTTGCTGGGGGATAGTTCAACGGTAGAACAGCGGACTCTGACTCCGTTAATCTTGGTTCGAATCCAGGTCCCCCAGCCACTTTCAGCCCGCTGCGATGATGGTCGCCCCAGACTGGCAGCCGCGACGTTCAGGCCCATCCGCCCATGAGCAAAGCATTCACCCGGGAAAGCGATTCCGATCCCGACGATCGCGATGGCGATGGCGATGACGCGTTGCCCGGCCATGCCAAGAACTATGTCACGCCCACGGGTCATGCGGCGCTGCAGACCGAACTTCGGCACTTGCTGCAGGAGGAGCGTCCCAGGGTCGTCGAGGTCGTCAGCTGGGCGGCGAGCAACGGTGACCGTTCCGAGAACGCGGACTATCTCTATGGCAAGAAGCGGCTGAGAGAGATCGACCGGCGGGTGCGTTATCTCACCAAGCGGCTCGAAAGCGCGGTCCTGGTCGATCCGCGGCAGCAGCAGGCGCTGCGCCAGGTCTTCTTCGGCGCCACCGTCACCTATGCCAGGGCGGACGGCAGCGAACACGCGGTCACGCTGGTCGGCGTGGACGAAGCCGACCTGTCGCAAGGCAAGATCAGCTGGCTGTCGCCCGTCGCGCAGGCGCTGATGAAGGCGAAGGTCGACGACAGCGTCCAACTGCGCACGCCGTCCGGTGTCGAGGACATCGAGATCGTGGCGATCCGTTACGGATTGCTGGCCCGAGAGCGATGACCGGCTAAAGCGTGATGACTTTTCTTCGAATCGTCCTCGCGCTTTAGCTCATTGTTGGAGCATGATCTTTTCCGAAAACCGGTATCCACTCTTCGGGATCATGCTCTACCTCGGCGAGCCGATGCGTGCAAACAGCGTCCAGCTCGGCGGGTCGCTGGCCGGGAAGCTCTCTTCCAGGCTCTCGTCGATCTCACGCTCGGAGCGGGTGCGGCGGCGTTTGCGCGCTGCTTTCGGCCGGGTCGGCTTCCTATCGTCGAAATTGTCCGGAGGAAGCGTCGTGTCGACTGTCTTCATGCCTCGTTCCTCACGACAGAAGGCGCCTCGCATGAAGATCGGCATTCATTCTGTCCGGCACAAGGGTGCGCGGATCAATTCCGGTCACGATCGCGCTCTCCGCCGCGTCAGAAGCCGACGGCCTGGCCGTCGGCGCGTTTTTCGGAAGCCGCGAAGTAGCCGTCCTCGAGCTTGAAGATGAACTGCCCTCGCCCGAACTGGGTGCTCAGGCGCTCGCACCGGATCGTCCGATGGCCGCGGGATTGCAGCTCGTCGACGACCGCTGCCGGCACATCGGACTCGAGCTCGACGTTCATCCGGTCGTCGAGCCGCCAGCGCGGCGCATCGCAAGCCGCCTGGGGATTCTGCTGGTAGTCCGCAAGCCGGACCATAAGTTGCGTATGAGCTTGCGGCTGGATCGCGCCGCCCATCACGCCGAAACTCATCACCGGCCGTCCGTTCTGCGTGACGAACGCCGGGATGATCGTGTGAAACGGCCGCTTGCGCGGCGCGACGACGTTAGCATGACCGGGGTGCAGCACGAAGCCGTAGCCGCGGTTCTGCATGCTGATGCCGTCGACCACGATGCCGGATCCGAAACCCTGGTAGTTGGACTGGATGTAGGAGACCATCATCCCGGTGGCGTCCGCGGCGGTGAGATAGACGGTGCCGCTCGAAGCGGGCACGCCATACCGCGGCGTCTGCGCCTTCTTCATGTCGATGAGACGCGAGCGGGTCCGCAGGTACGCCTTGTCGAGCAGATCGGCGTTCCTGACGCGCATGGTCTCGGCATCCGACACGTACTCGTGGGCGTCGGCGAACGCGAGCTTCATCGCCTCGATCTGCAGGTGCAGGCTGTCGGCGGAATCCACCGGGATCGCACCCAGGTCGAAGCACCCGAGTATCCCGAGCGCCATCTGCGCCGCGATGCCTTGCCCGTTGGGCGGGATCTCGTGGAGCGTATAGCCGCGATAGTCCTGGGCGAGCGGCTCGACCCAGTCGACGGTATGCGCGGCGAGATCAGCCATCGTCATCGCCGCACCATGCTGGAGGGAATGCGCGGCCATGCGTTCCGCGAGGTCGCCGCGGTAGAAGGCCGCGCCCCTTGTCTCGGCGATGCGCTCGAGCGTCCTCGCGTGGGCGGGCGCGGTGAACTTCTCGCCCGCCTCCGGCGCCCGGCCGTTGGGCAAAAAGTGCTCGGCGAAGCCCGGCACGTCCTGCAAATTCGGCGCCTGCCGCGCCCACAGACGGGCGATGGTCGGCGACACCAGGTAGCCGTCCGCGGCATAGCGAATTGCCGGCTCGAACAGATCGGCGAAGGGCAATTTGCCGAACCGCTCCGACAGCGCCACCCAGGCGGAGACCGCACCCGGAACCGTGACCGCGTCCCAACCCTTGGTCGGCATCGCGGTCCTTCCCTTGAACCGGTCGAGCGTCCAGCCCTCCGGCGATCGGCCGGACGCATTCAGGCCGTGCAGCCTGCTGCCGTCCCACAGAATGGCGAACGCATCGCTGCCGATACCGTTGCTGGTCGGCTCCACGACCGTGAGCGTGATTGCGGCGGCGAGCGCCGCGTCGACGGCGTTCCCGCCTTTGTACAGCATGCTCAATCCGGCCTGTGCGGCGAGCGGCTGCGACGTGGCAACCGCGTTGCGCGCGAGGATCGGCATGCGCTGCGACGCGTAGGGGAATTCCCAGCTGAACGGTTTGATCGCGTGCGCGGGCTGATCGGACATGGACTCCCCTCGTGGCGGCAGCCGGTATTTCAGCAGCTTTTGGCCGAATAGTCCCCGTCTGCCTCTTCCGCCGCCTTCATGGGTCCGCCGCGGCCCCCGACACGTCGAACCGGACTTTCCCGATCTGGTCGATGCCGACGGTGCAGTGCGAATCGCCTATGCTTCGTCCCGAGTGACAGTGCGACGGAGTCATGACGTGCGGGAAGCATCCACTGCCGGCGAGGTCGTAAGAAGCGCATTCCGACGCAAGGTGCCCGGAGCATGAGGGGCGCGTCGGTGAGATGGGCACAAGAGCTGCTGCTGAGTTTTCATCAAATTGCGGCGGGGCCGGCAAGCTCCGGCCGGGCACTCGATCCGGCACCTGATCGCGCAGCCCGGGCGAAGTACGATGGCGAGGTGCTGCACATCATCAAGCAGTATCCCGGCTGCAATGACGCGCGCGTCCTGGCTTTTCTGCGCGCAAGGGTCCATTGGTTCGGCCGCGGTACTTTGATCCACAAAGTCTTTCGCCCCTCGCTCGGCACCGTCCACGCGGCCGGGCGTCGCCTCGAGATCGCAGGCAAGATCAAGATCAAAGTGGACCAGTCGCACCACCACCGGATGCTCCGGTTCTATCCCAACAATCGCCTATGGGCTGACGCCGACGCCGAGAACCGGCTTCGCCACTAAAAGCGGGCAATGCGTCTTGGCGAGCCACTCGCACAGCCCGCGCCGCCCGAACGCCGTCGCCGCCCGCAAGCGGCCCCATTCGGCCCCGCACTGTCGCACAAGCGTCATCATCATCCATGACCTTCGGCCACGTGCCGCGCCCGGCCCGCCTTTCCGCACCCCGAACCTCGACCTGAGGGCCTCGCCATGAGCCGATATGTGACGGTCGGACTGACGGTGCTGGCGGGTGCGGCCTTGTTCGAGGCGGCGCTCATTCCCGGGATTGCACTCGGCTGCGCCGCGGTCCTCGCGCCCAAATATCTGCCGAAGCTCGGTCGACGGCTGCGGCCGCGGTCGAACGCCGTCCAGCGACGCGCAGCGCCCGCCGCGCGGCCGCCGAGCCCAGCCGACGTCGAGGCGCCGGCGGCCATTCCCGAGCTGCGCATCGGGCAGGCGATCGCCAAGACCATCACGTTTCGGATCATCGTCACCACGCTCGACTTCACCACGAACTACGTGGTGATCGGCGAGTTGCAGACGGCCGCCGGTCTGTCGGCCTTCAACCTCGTCGCCGGCCCGCTGTTCTATCTCGCGCATGAAACGGCCTGGAATTACTTCGGCAAGGACGGAGCCGTCGACATCAAGGTTCTCCCGGCGGACGCAAAGCCGGGGCTGGCCGACTGGGGGAATTTCACCATCAGCCGTGCGCTCGCCAAGACGATCACGTTCCGCACCATCGCGTCGGTGATGGACTTCGCGGTCAATTACGTGGTGGTCAGAGACGTGGCCACGGCGCTGGGCCTGTCGGCCTTCGGCTTCGTAGTCGGTCCGTTCGTCTATTTCGCCCACGAAAAGGCGTGGGACTATTTCACCGCGCCGCCGGAGGACGCCCGTGCTCCGCCGCCGGCGCGCCTGCTGCCCGCCTCCCGACAGGCTCGCGTTCAGTAAACCGCGGGGACGTACATCTCGCGCGGCACCGGATGGCGCGCATAATCCGGCTGGTGCTCCCGCGCGGGCAGGATGATCGGGTCGTGGTGGACGTCCAGGTAGGGGACCTGCTGCAGCAGGTGGTGCATGCAGTTGAGCCGTGCGCGCTTCTTGTCCACGCCTTCGACCACCCACCACGGCGCCTCGGGAATGTGGGTGCGCTCTAGCATCTCCTCCTTGGCCTTGGTGTAGTGCTCCCAGCGCCGGCGCGACTCGAGGTCCATGGGGCTGAGCTTCCACTGCTTGAGCGGATCGTGGATGCGCATGAGAAACCGCAGATTCTGCTCGTCGTCGGTGATCGAGAACCAGTACTTGATCAGGATGATGCCCGATCGCACCAGCATCCGTTCGAACTCCGGCACGCTGCGAAAGAACTCCTCGCAGTCTTCCGGCGAGCAAAACTCCATCACCCGCTCGACGCCGGCCCGGTTGTACCAGCTGCGGTCGAACAGCACGATCTCGCCGGCTGCCGGCAAGTGCACGACGTAGCGCTGGAAGTACCACTGGGTGCGCTCGCGCTCGGTCGGGGCGGACAGCGCCACCACCTTGCAGAACCGCGGATTGAGCCGCTGCGTCACGCGCTTGATGACGCCGCCTTTGCCGGCGGCGTCGCGGCCCTCGAACAGCACAACGAGCTTGAGTTTGTGGTGCTGCACCCAGTCCTGCAGCTTGACCAGCTCCTTCTGAAGCCGCAGGAGCTCCTTGAAGTACATGTGCCGATCCATTGTCTCCGACGGCGGCTCGTCCGTCTTGTGTCGCAACAGCTCCGCGAGCCTCGCATCGTCGATCTCGAGCTCGAGCTCTTCGTCGATCGTCTCCACCAGTTCGTCCTGGAGCCGCTCGTGTGGGAAGCCGTTTTCGATGGACTGCGTCGTCATCCGCGTGCACTCCGTTGTTGCGCCGCAAGACCGCGACCTGGATCGGTCAGTGTAAAGGCCCGGTTTGACAGTTCTGCAAAGGGCCTGGGGCCGGTCAGGCCCCTCCGGGATCATGCTCTTGCCGTCTCATTGGGCCGAGATCCACCGCGATGCCACGAAGATCAGCAGGCCGACGAGCCCCCCGACCAGGGTTCCGTTGATGCGGATAAATTGCAGGTCCCTGCCGACCTGAAGCTCAAGTCGATCGACCAGCGTGGCGCTGTCCCAGTTCTGCACCACGCGCGTCACGTAGGCGCCGATATCGGCGCGGCGCGGCAGCAGTGCGCGCAGCATGAGGAGGCGAATCCAGCGATTGAGGCGGGCCTGCCGGTCGGGATCGTCCTCGAGCCATTGGCCGAGCGCGCGCAAACCGACCTCGAACCCGCCTGCGATCGTTTCGGCATGGCCATCGAGATCGCCGTGCAGGCCGCCTTCGATCTCCGCCCACAACGCCTTGGCCTGCTCGATGAACAACGGATTGGCGAGGATCTCGGCCTTGATCCGTTCGCCGGCCGCGCGCATCTGCGGATCGGTCGCGAGGTCGGCGATCCATTTCTCGACGCTCTGCGCGAGCTCGAGGCGCCACGGATGCGCGGGATTGCGCATCTCCCGCATCGTCGCCAGCAATCCGCTCATCACCCGTTCGGCGATGGCGCGGTCGATCCAGCCGGGAATCCAGCGTGAGGAGTGCTCGGTCACGATTTGCGTGACCGCGGGCTTGTGTCGCTGGAGCGAGCTTTCGCCGAGCTCGAGCGCGCGCTCGATCGCCTCCTGCGCGGCGCCGCCGGCCCAGATGACCGCCAGCACCTTCGAGGCGAGCGGCGCCGCCGGTATCGCCTCGATGCCGCGCCGGCCGGCCATCCCGAGGAACTCGCCGAGCTCGGCACCGGGCAGCGACTTCAGCACCGCCGGCAGCGCTCCGCGGACCAGATCCGCCAGCAACCGCGAGTTGCCCGGCTCGTTGAGCCAGTGCGTGAGCCAGCCGACGATGTCGAGGCGCAGGAATTGCGCATGCGCAACCTTCGGGTTGAGGAAATTGTTGGTGATGAAACGCCCGAGCGCGGCGCCGATGCGATCCTTGTTGTCGGGCACGATGCCGGTATGCGGGATCGGGATGCCCAGCGGATGGCGAAAGAGGGCAACGACCGCGAACCAGTCGGCGCAGGCGCCGACCATCCCGGCTTCGGCGAAGGCGCGCAGGTACGGCAGCCAGGGCCACTTCGCCGTCGTCACCGACGTGGCGATGAAGATCACGGTCATCGCGACGAGAAGCGCGAGCGCAACGGCGCGCATGCGCCGCAGATCGGCGCGCTTTTCCTCGTCGGTCTTGCGCTCGAGCCCGGCGCTGCGCGAACCCTCAGGCATCCCGACCTTGCGCGACATCAAGTGCCGGCAGGCTCGGCGTGCGCGCGCGCCGCGCGCGACGCCAGCTCGTCGTACTCGCGCCGCACCAGCGCGGGGCCGTACAGGCGCTCGAGCCGCCGGACGATGAAATGGCCGTGCGCGACCTGCTGGAAATGGCTCATGAAGATCATGTTGACGGCCGCGCCGCCGGCGGCGCCGAGCACCGGCACGGCGCTCGCGGCGAACCGCTCGGAGACGATCACGCCGAAGCGCGCGACGATCTCCGCCACCAGGCTGTTGACGACCGGGTTCGACATGCTGAGCGCACCGCGCTCGAGCAGGAAGGCCGCGGCATCGGCGGCGAGCCTCGCCAGCAAGGCGCGGGTCGCGTAGTAGCCGACGTCGACGCGCCGGCCGGCGCCGCCGGGGGCGAGCGCGAACACCTCGACGCAGGCAAGGCGCCCATCGAGTCGCGACAGGTCCTCGCCGTAGTGGCGCCCGATGTCGGCGATCCCGCGCAGCATCAGCGCGGTGGTGACCGGTAGCTCGATCGGCAGCGCGGCCACGCCGAAAAAGCCGCTCACCGCGCCGCTCAGCCCGACCGTGAGCGAGGACAGTCCCTGCGCCGGCGGTCGCTTGCCGTTGCGGTCGATCGACCGGACCGCCAGGGCGAGGCAGCGCAGGATCGCGGCCTCGATCGCCCGATTGATACCGTCGCTCGCGGGCTTCGGCATGGCGCGCATCAGGCGATCGAACGGCTGGCCCGCATACTCGGCGAGTCGCGCCGCGAAATTCTGATTCTCGAGCTGGTAGAATGCCCGTTGCAGGGCCCGCCGATGCAGCGGCGAGAGGGGCTTCTGGCCTGCCGGACTCATCGATGCCGCAGGATCGGGCGCAGACCGTTGAGCGTCGCGATGATCGCGGAGCCGTTGCTGATCAGCGCGGTGGTCGTCGGCGTGATCAGCCCGCCGGGCAGCGCGAGCGCCAGCGCCAGCGTGTTGAGGCCCGCGACGATCACATAGTTCTGCTTGATCAGGCGAACCGCGTCTTTGGAGATTTCGACTGCCTTGGTGAGTCTCCACAGCGAATCCTCCATCAGGACCACGTGGGCCGACTCGTGCGTCACCTCGGCGCCATGCTTCATGGCGATGCCGACGTCGGCATAGCTCAACGCGGGCGAGTCGTTAATGCCGTCGCCGACCATGGCGACGATGTTGCCGTCACGTTGCAGCTCCTGGATCGCCGCCTGCTTGTCGGCCGGCAGCATGTCGGCGAAATGCCGCGTCAGGCCGAGCTGCCGGCTGACCGCGCGCGCCACGACCGCGTTGTCGCCGGTCAGCATCACGGTGTCCCTCACGCCGAGCTGGCGCAGCCGCGCCAGAACGGACCGGCTCTCGGGACGGATCTTGTCCGAGTACGGAGCCATGCCGGCGACCACGCCGTCGACCGAGATATAGAGGCAGGAGTATCCCCGCTCGTGCAGCGCTGTGCGGTCGGTGATCGTCTTGTCCACGCAGATATTGCTTTCGCGCATGAAGCGCTCGTTGCCGACGTGGAGATAATAGCCGTTGACCTGCCCCTCGACCCCGAGCCCGAGCCGGTATTGCGTCTCGTCGCAGGGCGGGACGTTGACCCGGAGCTCCCGCGCCTTCGTGCGCAGCGCCTCGGCGACCGGGTGCCGCAGCTTGGTCTCCGCCGCCGCCGCAAGCCCGAGCAGATGCGGGCCGGTGACGTGATCCTGGTAGGTGAGGACGTCGAGCACCGTCGGGCTGCCATGCGTCAGCGTCCCGGTCTTGTCGAACACCACGGTGTCGACCTCGGCAAGCCGCTCGAGGTGGCGGCCGCTCTTGATGATGATGCCGGCGCGCGCCGCATGCGTCATGGACGACAGCACCGCGGTCGGGGCAGCGACGCGGATGCCGGTGCCGTAATCGACGATCACCAGCGAGAGGAAGCGGTCGAAGTCGCCGGAGACCACGGCGGCGCCCGTCGCCAGCGCAAGCTCAGGGACGACCAGGCGATCGGCCAGGCGCTCGGCATGGTTCTGCATGCGCGTGTCGCCGATCGGCGCGGATTCGACCAGGCGCACGATCTGCCCGGCGGTGGTGTCGGCGCCGACGCGCGTCGCGCGGATCGTGATCTGTCCCTCGCGAATGACGGTCGCGGCGAACACCGGCTCGCCGGACGCGCGCGTCACCGGCAGGCCTTCGCCGGTGATGGTCTTCTGGTCGATCAGCGCGCTGCCCTCGATGATGTCGCCGTCAACCGGGATCATCCCACCCGGATAGACCACAACGACGTCCTCGGCCGCGAGCTCGGCGGTGGGAACGGTGACGATGACGCCGTCGCGCACGACATGGGCGGTCTTCACCTGGAAATCGAGCAGCTCGCGGATCGCGCGGCGCGATCCGGCCGCGGTCAGATCGCGAATCCAGTCGCCGAGCTTGATCAGCCAGGTGACGATCGCGCCCGCCATCGGATTGCCTTGCGCGAGCGAGGCAGCAACCGCCAGCGTGTCGAGGAAGTCGACGTTGAGCCGGCCCTCGCGCTGCCACACGCGCCAGGCGCGCAGCGCGATCGGATAGGCGTTCCACAGCATCAGCGGCAGGTTGATCGCCCGCACCACCGGGTTCAAGCTGAAGGCGAGCGCGACCGACAAGGTCGGCAGCGCAAGCGGCACGCGCCGCAACAGCGACTGGGTGGCGTCCAGCCGGTCGCCGTCCCGGCGGGCGGCCGCCTCGCCCGCTCCGCTCTGACCAGGCGCGACCAGCGCATAAAGGTCCTGGATGCTGATCAGCCGCAGGCGGCCGATCAACGTCCGCAACTGCGCTTCGCGCGCCGCGTCGTATTCGACGATGACGCAGGCGCAGTCGTAGTTGATGCGCGTCGACCTGATCCCGGGCCGGCCCTTGAGCCAGGCGAGCGTCGCCTCCGCGAGCGAGCGGTGGCGCGTGAGCGCCGGAGCGTGGAGCCGCACGCGGCCCGGGATGAAATGCCGGATCGTCAATTCCATCGGCGAGGTCCTCGGGCGCTCGGCCGTCAGCTCTTGACGATCACCGGGGCCGCGACCGGGCCATCTTCATCGTGGGTCGCATGCATTTGAATGACATGATTGAGCGCGAACAGGGTCAGCGTGACCCAGACCGGCGTGGCGGCGGCCGCTCCGACCTCGAGCATCGTGACGCCGATGATACCGGCGGCCAGCACGATCTTGAGGTCGACATTGTTGCCGGTCGCATTGCGGATCTCGCGATCGGCCTTGCGGAAGAGATCGACGACCGCCCGCGCGGTCTCCGAGTGCTCCGCGAGGAATTCGGCCTCGCTCTCGATGTTGTCGACGAGATTATCGATCTCGGTCGAGGGCGGACGATAATTGCTGGCATGGGCGCCGTGATGGCGATGGAAATGGTCGTGGAATTCGTCGTGCTGGTCGGTGTCGTAGCGCATCACCAGACTGCCCGTGGTCGGGTTGACGGTGATGTCCTCGATGCCCGGGATCGCCGCGAACGTCTGCGCAATCTGCTGCAGCAGTTCGGGATTGCCCTTGGCGCCCTTGATCTTCATGCGCACGCGTCCGGGGACCTGATGCGCGACGTCGAATTTGAGTGTTGTCATACCGTTTCGGCCGGCGAAGCCGGCTCAGGGCCCGTTCGCGTCAGCGACATCGCTTCGACAGGATCGCCGCCGGCCATGCGCATCGAATTGATCAGGCGGCAGGCGCGGTCGGCGCTGGCGGCTGCGCCTTCTCGGCTTCGGCGTCGACCTCGGCCACGATGTCATGAACCTGCTCTTGCATCTCGGCGACCATCTCGCGCGTCTTCTGGCCCATCTTGTAGGCGCTGCGTACGGTCGATTTGACCAGCGGGCTCACGGCAGCGCCCATGCGCGGAAGGTATTTCGGCACCAGAGCCGTCGCGATGCCGAGCACCAACCCAGGCAGCAGTGCAGCCTCGAAGATCAGGACGCCGGCGCCGACCACGCAGACCGTCGCGGCGGTCGCAACCAGTTCCTCATTGTCCTCATGGGTTTCAGCAAGAGGATCCGGCTCGGCCGGATGCTCGACATCGCTGCCGTTGTGTTTCGGTGATGCCATCACGAACGCCCTGTCTCACGCGGCCACAGGCCGCAACCGTGCACACGACGTGCGAAAGCCGCCCCGCATGGGCGTAATGATGGAACACCAATATGACGGCTTGATCACGTTCCCATGACGGAACCGGCACGCGGATTCCGGCGCGGCCGCATGATGCCGTCGCGGGCGTTCTGCTCCGACGAGGGCCAGGGCTATCCGACCATCCTGATCGCGCAGCACTTCGGGACCACGGCCGCGTCGGCGGCAAGGTCGCCACCAACCGCCACGGCCCGCACGCCGATCACGGCGACGACGTGGTCAGTCACGCCAGCCACGTCGGCTACGACTCGCAACGCCAGCGGTTCGGCGTCTATCAGCGGCTGTTCGCCGCCGACAGTCCTTACGGGCACAGCTGCGGAAAGCTCTGCGCCGTGATGGCGTGGTATCGCGAGGAATACGACTATGCCCGCGCCAACATATCGGTCGGGCTCATCGCCGACCGGCCCGGGGTGTTCACCGACAATCACCTGCTCGAGCCGGATCGCCGCGAAGGGCCGTTCCTGCACCTCGACCGGCTGATCGAGGTGCCGGCCGTATTGAGAGACCTGGGCTACGAGCTCACAACTTCTGCAGCCGACAACTTCACCGGCGCGCGCACGTCCGACATTTTGTGGACCAACACCGCGACCGGCGCCGTACAGACCTGGCTGGTCAACAACACCAGCGTCACCTCGCAGGCCATGCTGCCAAACCCCGGCGCCACATGGAGCATCGCCGGAACCGGCGACGTCAACGGCGATGCCGATGCCGACATCATCTGGCGCAACACCGTGACCGGCGACGTCGGCGTCTGGGAGATGAACGGAACCTCGATCACGCTCGCCACCAACATCCTCAACAACGTCGCGAGCAACTGGGTGAGCAACGGCGTCGGCGACTTCAACGGCGACGGCAAGTCCGACATCCTGTGGCGCAACACCTCAACCGGCGACGTCGGGCTGTGGGAGCTCAACGGGCCGTCGATCAAGCTCGCCACCAACATCCTCAACGGCGTCGCGAGCAACTGGGTGATCAACGGCGTCGGCGACGTCAACGGCGACGGCAGGTCCGACATCATCTGGCGCAACAACAGCACGGGTGACGTCGGGCTGTGGGAAATGAATGGATCGTCGATCGTGCTCGCGACCAACATCCTCAACGGCGTCCCGCT
>Ga0066903_100004013_pt1 | contig 12270 bp, 8 predicted proteins | sample PanSoiMetaGPlot1_FD_67491 | JGI IMG/M metagenome (GOLD analysis project Ga0066903, IMG submission 67491) | Tropical forest soil microbial communities from Panama analyzed to predict greenhouse gas emissions - Panama Soil - Plot 1 (version 2) | ecosystem: Environmental > Terrestrial > Soil >...
TCGGCCTTCAGCGCGTCGCCAATCTGCTTCGGCGTCAGGTCCCAGAGGGAGATCAGGAAGATGTCGATGTCGGCCGCGGGATCCAGGGACTTGCCGAAGAAGTCGCGCGTCACCTGGCCCCAGTCGAAGACGAGGTCGGTGTTGTCCTTGAGGCGCGCGACCTGGAAGGAGAACTCGTTCGACAGCGTGTAGTTGGTCGGATCGGTGATGACGACGCCGGCGGTCGGATCGGCGCACGCCGCCGACCGGATCGGGGCCGGACCGCTCTTGCCGCCGCCGCCGCAGCCGGCCGCCAGCAACAGCGCGGCCGCCATCGTCCTCGTCGCGTGGGTCCGCATGGTCACTTGTCGAACGGCGGTGGTGGACCGTACAGCGTCGCTCGGTGTTCGGAGTAGCCGACCGCGGTCGTCGTCGTGATCGTCCGCAGCAGCGTCCCCGTCGGCGTGATCTCGTGGAACGCGCCGTTGTCGGAGAAGGTCACGAACAGGTTGCCGTTCGGCAGCTCCTTGACGTCGCCGAAGGTGGTGCTGGCGATCCCCGGGTTGTAGTCGAGCGTCTGGGTCGCGGTCTTGTTCGTGCCGTCGTAGGTGAAGCCGAGCACGTGCGAATTCCCGCTCATGTTGTTGTTGAAGACCCAGATGTGATCGCCGTGAACGTCGTGGCCGTGCTGCCAGGTCCACTTCATCGCGCTGAATTCTGTCTGCGTCCCGCCGAACGTCCGGAGCAGCTTGCCGCCCGGATAGCTGACGGCCGCGATGGTGTTCGAGAACAGCATGGAGATCGTCACCGCCTGCAGCTCCGGCGAGAAGGCGACGTGGTTCGTGTGCGACTCGCCCTGGCCGGACGTGATCAGCGACGCGAAGTCGGTCGTCTCCTGGTAGATCTTCGTCGAGCCGCCCGAGCTCGGGTCGAGATCCCACACCGTCTCGCCGCCCGGCGTGGTGTTGGGCATCATGTTGTCGGTCGCGAAGTAGACGATGTGGCCGTTGGGCAGGACCGCGAAGTCGTGGCTCCGCCCGGGGAGGGTCCAGGTCTTCCCGTTGCTCGTGCCGTCCATGCCGATCCGGTAGACCGCGCCGCTGGTCGACGAGTTGGCGAAGTTCGCGGCCAGCATCGACTGGCCGTCGTACGACATGCGCGCCCGCGAGCAGTTGGTGGCGGGTGTGCTGGAGAGGTCCAGCGCCCAGACCAACGCGCCGTCGCGATCGATGATGAACGCGACGGTCTTGACCATCGTCCCCGGGATGCCGGGCGATCCCGCCAGCCCGATGCAGTTGACGGTGAACGCGCCGCCCGAATAGAGCGCGGCGGCGTTCTTGTCCGTGACCGTGAAGACCGGAAGCCCGTTGGGCAAGAAACCGGTCTTCACGTTGTAGACGTCGCTGGCGTACTGCTTGCCGCCGCCGCTCGCGTTGACGCGCAGGTAGTAGGTCGTGTTCTGCTTCATCCCGAGTAGCAGCGTCCGGTAGTTCGCCTGGGTCAGGTCGACCGGCGCCTGGAACTCGAAATTGTTCTGGTCGCGGCCGAACGAGATCGAGGCGCTGTCGATCGACACGTCGACCGACCAGGTGACGATGCCGACGGTCGCGACCGCCGAGCTGAGCGCGACGTTGACGGTGAAGGTCGCCGGGCTCACGGTCGTGCCGCCCGTTCCGGTGGTCGAACCGCCGCTGCCGCCCGTCCCGCTGCCGGCGCTGCCGGCGGCGCCCGTGCTGCCGGGCTGGCTCCCGCCGCCGCAAGCGGCCATCAAGAGACAGACAAAAAAGCTAAGAAGTAAGCGCATCAGCGTCCTTTCAGCAGGGGCCGAACGTCGGCGCGTGTATGTGCGCTACAGCACACTCCGCCGTCAAACAAAATGCGCGGCCCGCCGATTTACAATTTCATCCGATAGACGCGACGGCACCTCCCGCGCCCGATGGACATCGTCGAAGCGACCCACCGATACGAGACCTGGCTGGCGCGGTTCATGCCGCTGGTCCGCCCCGACATCGATGAGAAGCACCGGCGGATGCAGCTGGGTCCGTTCCTGTTCCTGCGCGCGACGTTCTATCGCTGGTGCCAGCTGTGGCACGGGGAAGCGGGCGACGCCGGCCGCGCCACGCGCGTGCTCGCGGTCGGCGATCTGCATCTGGAAAATTTCGGCACCTGGCGCGACGCCGACGGGCGGCTGATCTGGGGGATCAACGACTTCGACGAGGCGACGCGGCTGCCGTGGACGCAGGATCTCGTGCGCCTCGCGGCGGGCGCCTACCTGGCGATCGGCGGCGAGATCGTCGGGCTGGGGCGGCGCGCGGCGTCCGATGCGATCCTCGAGGGCTATCGGGCCGGCATCGAGGCGGCCGGGCCGGCGTTCGTGCTGGAGGAGGAGCACGGCTGGCTGCGGCGGATCGCGATGACCCGGCTCCGCCACCCGACGACGTTCTGGCAGAAGCTGAACGGGCTGCCGACGGCGCGCGCCGTGGACCCGGCCGCCGCCGCCGCGATCCGGGCGGCGATGCCGGCGCCCAACCTCCGGATCCGGTTCGCCCGGCGCGTGGCCGGGATGGGGAGCCTCGGCCACCCGCGCGTCGTCGGGATCGCCGACTGGCACGGCGGACGCGTCGCGCGCGAGGCCAAGGCGCTCGCCCCGTCCGCCTGGCTGTGGGCGACCGGCCGGTCGGGCGACACGGCGATCCGTTATCAGGAGATCATCGATCGCGCGATCCGCGTGCCCGACCCGACGGTGCGCCCGGTCGGGTCGTGGCTGATCCGCCGCCTGGCCCCGCACTGCACGCGTATCGAGCTTCTCGACCTGCCCGACGGCCACGACGAGGCGCGCCTGCTGCACGCGATGGGATTCGAGACCGCCAACGTCCATCTCGGGACTGCCGGTGCGGCGCGCGCCATCCGGAGGGAGCTCGACGCGCGCAAGAGCCGGTGGCTGCACGACAGCGCCAAGAAGTTCAGCGCGGAGGTGACCCGCGACTGGCGCGCCTGGCGGAACGCAACGCGCTAGGAGATCTCTGGTCCCCTCGCCCCGCGAAGCGGGGAGAGGGTTAGGGAGAGGGGCCCCGCGACCGGCCGCGACGGCAAGACAGCAGGAACGCGAAAATGAGCCACGCGCAGCATCCATCCGCAGCTCGCGGAGCCGCTGCGAGCGAGCAACCGCAGCCGGACGCCTGACCCCCGCCGCTTCCGACACCACCGGCGCCTGCGCTCCCGCCTCCTGTTCCGCCCGCGCCCGCGATGCCGCCCGTGCCCGTGACGCCGCCCGTGCCCGCGACGCCGGCCGTGCCGGCTGGACCGCCACCGGTGCTGCCGCCGGCACCTGCGCTCGAACCTGCGGTTCCGCCCGCGCCCGCGCTCGCGCCGGCGCCGCTTGCGCCCGAGGCGCCGCCCGCGTTGCCGCTGCTGCCGCCGGCACCGCCTGCGTTGGTGCCGCCTGCACCGCCGCTTGCGCCCCCACGACCGCCACCGCTGCCACCGGCTCCGCCGCCGGTCCCGCCGGTTCCACCCGCGCCGCCGGCCGCCGCGAAGGCGAAATCACGAATCACGATCTCGACCGGTTTGCCGTCGGAGGGCGGCGAATCGAAACACCACAGGTTCATCCCGAGCGGCAGCGCTTGCTGCGGAATGTTCACCGTCGGGTTCTGGGGCGCGTAGGTCCAGCTCCTGATCAGGCCCGTCGTCCCGTCGATCGGCTGCACGCCCGCGAGGAGAAAGCTCGCGATGCTGATGTTCGACCAGGTGAACCGCGAGGTCGACAACGTGGCGCCGCCGAGCGAGAACGAATAGCTCATCTCGCCGATGTTGGTGCCCGACGCCGGATAGTCGGTCCAGTCGCCGTTCACGCCGGTTGCCTGTCCCCAGCGCGAGTATTCGATGTCGATCTCGTTGGTCCCGTCCGCGCCGATCCCCGCCGCAGGTCCATATGGAAACAGTCCGAGCACGACGTTCTTGTCGTACGTGTCGATCGGACCGTCGACCTGCCACTGGTAGGTTCCGAAGCCCAGCTTGTCGGTCGTGAAGAGCTCGGAGGCGGACCAGACACCGTTGTTGAGGGAGATCTTGAGATGCAGGTACCCCGCCGCGTCGATCGATACGTTGTTCGGGTCGCCCTGACAGACGCCGGCCATGCCCCCTGACGTCAGCTGCCAGGTGTGACCCTTCCAGACGATAGTCGCAGCGCGGGCGGCCGGCGTCGCGGCTGCGGCGAAGCAGACAATCGCCACGGCCAGAGGTCCGCGTGCACGCGAGAGCGCCCGTCTCACGCCACCATGCTGCCACGGGTTCGTGTGCAGATTGCTTTGATTCGAACGCCGCAGGGAATAGATCTGCAGACAATGCGCGCCCTCGTGGTCGGACTGCTGCTCGTCGGCGCCTGTGCGGCGAACCGCGGCGTGCCACCGGCGCCAGCGACCGCTGCCCCCGCGCCGTCACGGTTCCGCCTCCGTCTCTGCAGCGAGGCACCGGTGCGGCTGGCTGGCCCGCCGGGCGCTGCGCAAACGCGCGGCTGCCTGGCGACCTTCGTGCAGCATCTTTCCGACCCCGCCAGCATCCAGGCGCTCGGCGCGAACCAGGTCGAGCGCCGCTACCTCGTCTACGCCCCGGCGACATTGCCGCCGCGGCCGGTGCCGCTGGTGCTGGTGTTCCCGGGTTACACCGCCAGCGCCGAGGCGGCCGCCGTTTACTACACGCACATGCGGTTCGAGGAGCTGGCGGACCGGGACGGCTTCGTCGTCGTCTACGGCAACGGGTTGCCCAATCCGCCCAGCGCGCGCGAGAAGCCGGCGATGCCGAAGGGTGGTTTTCTGCAAGGCTGCTTCGCCGACCACGCGGGCGAGGGGATCGATGTGAAGTACGTGCGGCAGATCATCGCGCAGCTCGAGGCGGAGGTGGCGATCGATCGGTCGCGCGTCTACGCCACCGGGCTTTCGGCGGGCGGGGGGATGGCGTTCGAGCTCGCGCTGGAAGCTCCCGATCTGGTCGCGGCGATCGCGCCGGCGGCGCCGCTGCCGTTCCAGCCGGCCGGACCGTGGCTGCACCGGTGTCATCCGCGCCCCGGCCACGAGCGTGTATCGATCGCGATGCTCGCCGCCACCGACGATCCGTTCATCTCGTATGCCCCGGGCAGCTCGCGCGAATACCCGGCGGCGCGCTATCCGGGGATGGAACAGACGCGCGACGCCTGGCTGGCCGCGCTCGGGATCTCGGGTCCGCCGGAGATCGACGCGTTCCCCGACGTCGTCCAGGGCGATTCGTACCAGCCCGACACCGGCCGCACCAGCAGCACGATCGAGCGCCAGCGCTATCGACCGGGACCGGACGGACGCGAGCTCTGGTACTACAAGGCCGTCGGCATGGGCCACTGCTGGCCGAACCCGACGCAGATCTGGGGCGGCCTCTGGACCCGCTTCGGCAAGACGAACCAGGACCTCGATTTCGCCGACGAGGCCTGGGCGTTCTTCCGGCGCCACCCGCGACGGTGACCGGCCGGGCGGTTCGCGCTACGGCTTGTACGCCGGCAATTCCAGCACGTACGTGTCGACGCTGGGGCCGCCGCCCCAGTCGCTGGCGAACACGGCGCGCGTTCCGCTGGGGCTCGGGACGGTGTGGGCCTCGGCCCAGTAATCGAGGACGGCGTTCGCCTTGCCCCAGCTGCGGTGCCGCCCGACGCGGCAGACCTTGCCGGTGTTGGTGTCGGCGATCAGGTTCTCGAGATCGAGCAGGCCCGGCGTGGGCGGCGTGCCTGTGCCGTCGAAGCCGCCGGTGAAATACGTCGAGACGAAGATCCAGCCGGGCTGGCGGTACGCGAGCGCGGAGACGTGGCCGTCGGGCGGGTACGGATAGCCGGTCTTCGGGCCGATGACGACGCCGCCGGTGCCGTTCGTCATGTCCCACGTGACCAGGATGCCGACGTTGTTGGCATTGTCGTCGTAGACGGTGCCGTTCCAGGTGTCGTGACCGTTCGCGAGCCGGCCGAGCGAGGCGTGGTTGTCGGGCACCTGCAGGCCCAGCGAGCGGACGACGGCCAGCGTCGTGTCGAGGACCTGACCGGTGCCGGCCTCGAGATAGGCGAGGGTGCCGCTGGGCGCGACCTGCGCGGGCGGCGTGCCGCTGGCGGGCACCGCCGCCGAACCGATGATCGTGTCGGTCGCGGCGTCGTAGATGAACATGCTGTTGCCGCAGGTGAGGCCGAGGCGGTGCGAGTCCCAGGAGGTGAACATCGGGTCGCTGCCGTTGGTCGGATCCGCGCCGCCGCATACGTCGCTGAAGTCGTGCCGCATCTCCCGCGTGTCGGCAGCGACGTGGTAGCGGATGAACGCAGGACCGTCGGTGTAATAGAGGATGTCCGGATCGGACGTGTCCCAGTAGACCTGCTCGACGTCGGCCGGGTTGATGTCCAGCGTCTTGATCAGCTGGTAGGTCTGGCCGTCGTACAGCTGGTGACCGCCGCCGCCGACCGCGTACAGGATCAGGCGCGACTCGTCGGCGTTCCAGGCGGAGATGGTCGTGTACATCGGGACGATCGCCGCTGTCGCGCCGGTGCCCGCGACGGCGGTGATGCGCCGGATCGTCGTGCCGAACTGCGCATCGACGGCGGTCGCGCCCAGCGCCGGCTTGGCGAGCGCCGTCATCGCGTGCGGTTGCAGGTCGGTCACCATCCCCGCGCACAGATCGATGGCCGCCGTCGTGCCGCCCGCGCCTCCGTTTCCGCCGCCGCCCGCGCCACCGCCGCCCGCGACGCCGCTGCCGCCTGTTCCACCGCTGCCGCCCGTACCGCCGCGGCCGCCGGCGCCCGCGTGATCGTTCGATCCGCCGCCGCAGGCACCCGCCGCCGCGGCGAGCCCGCAGGCCAGGGCGAATCGCCGGCGCGGAGTCATCGCCCATCTACGGTATCACGTGGACGGGCGGGTCCGTCAGGCGGTGGTGCGCGCGCCCGGGCCGCCGCCGCGGGGCCGCGCCAGCCAGAGCCCGGCGGCGCACGCGAGCAAGATCACCAGGAGGTCGAGCCCGCGTCCCGGTGGAACCGTCCGGCAGCCACAGCCTGAGCTGGCTCCTCCCGCCGCCGCACCGACCTTGTGACCGCCTCCGGCCACGCCGGTGGCGTCGTCGGCAGGGGCGAGCGGGATCGTGACGTCACCGCCCGCCGGAACGTCCGCCCGCGTGATCACGAAGGCGCCGTCATGCTCGGCGCCCGCGCCGTTTGCGCCGGTGACCGGGACGCGGGCCGCGGCCGTCGCGTGAATCGTGATCGACTGCCCGGGTTGAATCGTCGCCGATACGCCGGCGGTCGCCCGCTGAGATCGGTCCAGCATTCGCTGCCCGATCTCCTCCATCGTGAGGCTCGCGACCGGCAGCACGCGGAGCGCGGCGTACTTCGCGAGCGTCCGATCGAGCAGGTCGGTCAGCACCGCGTGGCTGCCGTCGTAGAGGCGCAGGTTGGCCTGGTGAAACATCAACGGGTCGATGTTCCCGTCCAGCAGGTAGCCGAGCAGCGTGTCGCTTTCGCTGTCGAGGATCTGGTCGATCGTGTACGCCTGCCCGCCGTGCAGCGTGCCGTAGTAGTCGGTCCACTCCGCCGGCGTGGAGACGTCCGCGTAAAGGTTGTTCGCGATGCGCGGGATCATCAGCAACGCGGGGACCAGCGGGTTCGGCAGCCCGGTGTTCGGGATCGAGCCCCGGCAGTTGGATTGCGAGCCGTCACAGATGATGCGCTGGATGCCGAAGTCGGCCGAGGCCTGCAGCACCTGCGCGTTGCCGATCGCGCTGATGTCGGGCGTGACCAGGCTGGCGCGGTCGTACGGGCCGAACATGTACTTCTGCATCACCGCGTCGTTCTCGGTCAGCTCCTGCGTCATGCGGGCGTAGTCGGCGGTGTCGAGCCGGTGGTGGTCGAAGGTGTGGCTCACCCACTGGAACTGCTGCCCGACGGACCGCGCGGCCTGGGTCAGGCCGTCGCTGTCGGTCACCTCCGATCCGTTGAACGCGAAGGTCAGTCGCACGCCGCTCGACACCGCGGTGGCCTGCGTCTGCTGCTGCCAGCGGGCGGCGGCCTGCAGATCATCGCTGCTCAGCCGGTAGATCGGGCCGCTCCGGGTGACGGTCCCGAGGAAGAGATCGTCGACCTGGGCGCCGAGGTAAGCGTGCTTCTCGCCGATGTAGACGCCGCGCGTGACCCAGCCGAGCACGCCCCAGAGAAGCTGGCGCGTGTGCGGCGCGCCGGGCGCCTGATCGAACGTCAGCACGAGCAGCTCGGTCCCGTCGGAGGCCCGATGAATGGCGGCGGCCGCGTTGCCCCCGGCGTCGACCAGCAGCGGCGTCGTGCTGCCGGCGTCGGCGATCGGGGCGACCGTCGCGTCGACGCCGCCGACGTCGAGCGACGTCGTCGTCGCGTAGGCGCCGAACAGCGCCTTCCCCGCCGTCGCGTAGGTCAGCGTCAGCGGCGTCGCGCGCGTGTCGACGCTGGTCGGAGTGCCGAGCCCGGTCGTCGCGTCGGGATGGGAGAACAGGCAAGCCGTGCGGACGGCGTAGTGGGTCGCGTAGTCGGTGAGCGCCGCCATCGTGCCCGCGTCCGGTGACGTCGATCTGCCGCAGCTCGCCAGCACGATCCCGTTGAAGTTGCCGTGGCCGGCGCCGTCCGACAGAGCCGACGGCGACAGCGGCGCGGCGGTGGTGACGGTGGTGTACGGCGTCCCGATGCGGTCGAGCTCCGCGGTCATCGCCGTGAACGCCGGTTCCGATCCGCTCACCCCGACGACCAACAGCTGCGCCCCGACCGTCGTGTTGGCGGCGATCGCCCGCGTCACCGTTCCCGCCACGGGGGCCGCGGGCGGGCGGCGATCGACGCGGGCCGCCGCGAGCTGCAGCGCTCCCGCTGCCCCCAGCACGAGAGCGCCGATCACCTTGGCGGACCGCATGGTCTCAGCGGACGGGGCGGGCGCTCACTTGCACCCTTCCTGGACCATTTCGCCGGCGCCCGTCGACATGCAGCTCCCGCCGCTCGCCGAGCAGGCATGCTGGATCAACGTCTGCCCGCAATCGCTCGACCCGCCAGGCCCCGCCGTCCATCCGTGAGCGGGGCACGCCCCGGCCGGCGCGTCTTCACACGCCTTCAGAGGGTACTGGCGATCGACGCCGTTGTTGCAGTTCCAGTCCCAGGATCCGTTCGGCGCCGCGTCGGTGTGGAAGGTGTCGTCGGGCTGCCCGGGCATGGCGGAGCAATCGGCGGTGGACGGGTCCGTGCAGACCACCGTGCCCATGACGCCGCAAGCGCCCATGCCGGGGTAGCACTTGGCGCCGACCGCCGTCCCCTGCCAGGAAAAGCCGTTGTCGACGACGCCGTCGCAGTCGTTGTCCTTGCCGTCGCAGATCTCCGGACCGCTCGGGACGCAGTTGCTCGGACGCGGGTGGCCCGCGTCCGCTCCCGATCCGGCGTCGGTCAGCAGCGCGGCGTCGGGCGAGCCCGGGCTGCCCGAGCAGGCGGCCACGCCCATCACCGCGATCACCGCCAGCGCGCGCCTCGTCGTCCTCCAGCTCATGGCCGCTCGCTACTCGCCCGCGAAGTCGCCGGCCGTTCCGCTGCCGTCGGCCGCGCTGTCGATGTTGCCGGGTGTCGGCGTCTCGTTGCCGTCCTCGCGCCGGCCGTGAAAGACGACGTCGCCGCCGCTGCCGTTCGCCTTGCCACCGCGGACGATGATCTGTCCGCGGTTGTCGAGCCAGCCGTGGTCGGAGCCGTGGACACCGTCGCTGTTGATGAGGACGGCGATCTGCTCGACGGCGTACTCGTCGTTCTGGACCACCGGGAACTCCGCGACCGAACCGGCATGCCCGTCGTTGCGCGCGCTGCCGCCGACGGCGCCGTCGCCGCCCGAGGCGTCGATCACACCGTCTGTCTCGATGATCAGGATGCCGCTCATGCGATCGTGGCCGTCGCCCGTGAAGACGTAGACGAACCCGCCGCCCCCGCCGGTGCCTCCGGGGTTGGCGCCGCCGCGCGCCAGCAACTTGCCGTGTATGGAGGTATTGCCGTGGATCGTGAAGAGGTACATCTTGCCGCCGCCGCCCGCCGTGCCCGCGCCGGCCGCGCCGCCGCCGTCCGCCTGGACCTGTCCGCCCGCCTCGACGGTCATGAGACCCTCGCTCGCCTTGGCGACCAGCTTGATCGTTCCGCCCGCCGCGCCGTCGCCCATCCCGCCCTTGGTGATCGAGCCGCCGTTCGACATGACCTGGCCCGCGACGTCGATGCCGGCGCTCGCTACCTCGGGGCCCGGGTTGCCGTCGATGGTGCCGCCGGCGCCCGGCTTCGTCGCCGAGTCTCCGCCGCTGACGTCGACTGTGCCGCTGATCCGGAGATCGCCGCCGTGCGCTTCGAGCTTCGCTGCGCCGCCGTCGCCGCCCGCGGCCTGCCCGTCTCCGCCCTTGAGGACCAGCGGGACCGTCATCCCGATGCCGCTTGGCCGGTTGGTCTCGCCGATCTTGAGCGCCCCGGGCGCGCCGCCGGTCGCGCTGCCGTTCTTCGCGGTCGCGGAGCCGCCTCGCAGGTCGTAGGTTCCGGCGAAGGCGACGACGCCGGTCGTGTCGATCGTGAACGTTCCAGCGTCGCCGCCGGTCGCCTGAGACGCGGAGGTCGTGGCCGCGCCACCGCCGGTCAGCGCCGCGGTCCCCGTCAGCACCACGTCGCCGCTCGCCTGGATCGTGAGATCCCCGCCGTGCCCGCCCGTGACATTCTGCGCGCCGTTTGCGTTGCCGCCGGCGGTCAGCAGCTTGCCGCCGACCACCACGCGCTGGGCGCTCAGGGTCAGCGGGCCGCCGGCCTGCCCCGATCCGTCCGCGCCACTGGTGTCGATCGACCCGCTGACGTAGATGGTTCCGGACGACGTTTTCAGGGTGAGCCCCTGTCGCGCGCCGCCGAGATCCGCGGCCCGCAACGTGCCGTTCACGAAGATGTCGCCGCCGGCGACGATCTGGCGGACGGCGTCCGACCCGCCGGAGCTGACGGAGCCCGAAATGGAGACCGCGCCGGATGCCATCACGTCGGCGGTCAGGCCCGCCGTCGCGATCGCCATCGCATCCGCCGGCGCCTGGGCCATCGCGGCCGCGGGCGCCTGGAAATCGGGTCCGATCGTGATCCCGCCACCCGAAACGAGGTGCGCCGCGCCGCCGGCCTTGCCTTGACCGCCAGCGGATGAGGCAGAGCCACCCGCCATCGTCACGCTGGGTGGCGGCGGATCCGACCCACCTCGACCGGGCGTCGTCGAGCCGACGCCGCCCGAGTTGCCCGAGCTGGATCCGCAACCGGCACTCGAGACGTACAGCAAACCCACAGCGACCATCCAGGTCACCCTCGCGACGACATTCGACATTTTCGCCACCCGCCCTGCCTCCCCTCCCGCCCGAACTGATCAACAGACGTGCCAGCCGGTTCGCGGCGTCATTCCGACCTCACGGCCGAATTGCGTCCGCCACGCGTAGCAGAATGTGACGGCGCCGTGACGTCACCTCCGATCGATCCATTTGCCTAGGGTGGGGGTGATCCGTGGAAACACGGACCGAAACAGGGGTTGGCAAGGCGGACGATCAGGGGCGCGGGCGGCGCGCCCGACGGGGGAACGCGAAAGGTCGCGACGCACTTCGCGTTCTCGTTCGCGAGACACTGGGCCGTCGGTCGGTCGACGCTGTTTGGGATCTTCAGCTTGACCTCGCGCTGGCCGCTCCCGACGAGGCAGTAGTCGCCCGGGGAGAGCGTGGTCTCGAACAGGCCGTCGGCGTCGGTCCGCACCTCCGCGGCGATCTTCGGATCGACGTTGCGGTTCCCGCGGCGGATCAGCAGCGGAAGGTTTCTCGCCGGCGTCTCCGCGATGCGCGGGTCCCAGGGCGGGGGCGGGACGCCGCCGCAGCGGCCACGGGTCATCGACACCACCGCGGCGCGCACGTTCCCGCGTGGAGGCGGCGGAACGTTCTGCGCCGCGGCCCCCCAGCGAACGATCGTTCCGGCGCCGTAGCCCCAGACCATGACCTCCTGATCGGTGGCGACCACGAACTGGCGCGCCCGCGTGTGCGGGAATCCGATGCCCCGCATCGGAAGCACGCACTCTTTCCGCGCGAGATCGACCTCGCAGGTCAGTCCGGCCGAGCCGAGGACGCGCAGCCCGGCGCCTGACGGGAAGACGGGACCCGAGTCGCAGGCGGGCGCCAGCGCCTCGAAACGGCCCGTGCGCGGATCGATGCGGAACATCGTCGCGCCCTGCGCAAAAAGATCGCTCCCGACCAGGTAGACCGCGCCGTCCG
>Ga0066903_100004014_pt1 | contig 12270 bp, 10 predicted proteins | sample PanSoiMetaGPlot1_FD_67491 | JGI IMG/M metagenome (GOLD analysis project Ga0066903, IMG submission 67491) | Tropical forest soil microbial communities from Panama analyzed to predict greenhouse gas emissions - Panama Soil - Plot 1 (version 2) | ecosystem: Environmental > Terrestrial > Soil >...
CGCCGCCTCCCAGGTGTCGTAGTCGGCCTTGTCGCCCTTGAGCCAGACGGTCGCATTGATGCTCGACCCGCCGCCGATGATCTTGCCTATCGGCGCGACGATCGTGCGATTGTTGAGGTTTGCTTGCGGGACCGTTTTGTTGCCCCAATCGGTATCGGTGCCGAAATTGGTGGGATAGAGCAGCGGATTGACGATCTTCTCCTGGTCGAGATTGGTGCTGCCGCCCTCGATCACCAACACGCTGAAGCGGCTGTTCTCGGAGAGCCGATGTGCCATCACGCAGCCCGCGGATCCGGCGCCGACAATCACGTAATCGTATTCGTCCTTGAGATTGGCGCGTTGCGCGGCCTGGTTGGCCTGCGCGTGGGCGGCGCGCTCGGCCATGTCGCGCGCGGCGACGGCGGTGAAGCCTGCGGCAACGAGACCTCTGACGAAGGTGCGTCGGTCGATGCGGCCGGCATAGGCCGAATTGATCAAGGCATTGACGGCTTCGCCGCGTGATTCGCGCTCATTCATAACGTCCCTCCAGGATCTCGCTTGGATCGTTGTCTTAGGATTCCTCACAACAGGGCTATCGCACGAGCTTCCCTCTCCCCGCAGGCGGAGAAAGGGAACGCGCGCTCGGAACGTGCCGCGGCTCAGCGCTCACACCACGTCAGTATCGAGCAGGTCAGCAAGATGATCCGGCGCGATCACCATCGCGTCGTGACCGCTCCTGATCTCGAGCACCTTCCATCCCGCCGCCTTGACCCAGTTGCGGCTCGCTTCCAACGGCTTGTAGAGCGGATCGGTGCAGACGATGTAGGTCGTGGGCAGGCCGTTGCCGACCTTGTTCGCGAGCTTAAGTGGAGAGACGAAGGTGCTGAACGGATGCGGCGTGAATCGGCTTTGGACGAACTGCGTCTGCGCCGCGTCGGAAATGCCGAAGGCGGAGGGCGGCGGAGCCGGAATGCTGAGGCCGCCGCTGGAGTCTTGCGCAGCTTTCGTGCGCGCCTCGACGATGTCCTTTGGCAGCTGGCCGAACACGCTCTGGCCGTTCTCGAGGATTACCGCGTCGAGATAAATGAGCTGGCGGATGCGGTCCCGCACGGTGTCCGCGACACCGGAGATGGCGTTGCCGCCGAAGCTGTGACCGACCAGGACGATGTCGTTGAGATCCTCGTATTTGATGACGTTGGTGATGTCGGTCACGAAGAGGTCGAGATCGATCGACTTCGAGATCAGATGCGCGCGCTCGCCGAGGCCGGTCTGCGTCGGCGTCACCACGGTATGACCGCGCCCGCGCAGGATCGACGCCACTTTGCTCCAGCACCAGCCTCCGTGCCAGGCGCCATGCACGAGAACATAAGTTTTGGACGCCGCCGCCCGAGCGATGGTTGGCGCGGCGCTGCCGGCAGCGGCCATTGCGCCGGCGGCAAGAAACGATCGACGATCCATGAGCTCCTCCTTGATCCCTTTGATCCCTCGGCACTGTCGGCCATGCTCCGTTGCGCAGCGAGTGTAATCTCGTCCGAGCTGCCAGACCATCTGTGGGCGCCAGCCCAATTGGCGTGCCCAATTTTGTAGGTGGTGCACAGCACTGCCTGCGTTGGCGAACCGGAATCCAGATGCTTGTGCGTACGTCCTTTTGGATTCCGGGTCCGGCGCTTGCGCGCCGTCCCGGAATGACGGTCGAGAGAACCTTTCGCCTACTTTATTCCACGCCGCTTTTGCTCCGCCTCATCCCATGCCGTCAACGCCTGGAAGTCTGGGACAAAGCCGAGCCCCTTCCGCGCGTCGGATGACACGACCGTTTGCGAAGTGACGACGTCGACCAGCGCCGGAGCGCTGTTCAATGCGCGCCGAAGCGCGGCTGGCAGGTCCGCGGCCTTCTCCACGCGTTCTCCATTCGCCCCGAGCGCGCGCGCGAGCGCGGCGTAGTCGGAATGGCGCAACGTCGTGCCGACGACGCGGCCGCCGTAGTTCATTTCCTGGTCCAGCCGCTCGATATTCCACGCGGCATTGTTCGACACGATGAACACGACCTTGGCCGCGTGGCGCACCGCCGTGTCGATCTCCATCGCGTTGATACCGAACGCGCCGTCGCCGTTGACTGAGATCACCTGCCGGTTCGGCGCGGCTAATGCTGATGCGATCGCAAACGGCACGCCGACGCCGAGGCAGCCGAACGCGCCCGCGTCCATATAGGTCTTGGCCTGCAGCCCGGTACGCGCAAAGCTCAAGAGATCACCGCCATCGGCGATGGCGATGTAGTCGGGATCGGCGACGGCGGCGATCGCATCGAAGATCGCGCGCGGATGGATCTTGCCGTCGGCGCCGGTGGCCGGAAGGTCCGTGGCGGTTGCGGCCGAGGTCATGCGTTCGCGATGGCGGCGACGCAGCCCGTCGGCCCAGGCCTTGTCGAGGCCGGGCTCGCGGTTGCCGGCAGCCGCAAGCATCGCGTCGAGCGCCAGCAGGGGCGAGGCCAGGAGCTCCGGCTCGCCTCGGCGATTGTCGATGAGCTCGCCTGCATTGTCGGCGATGCGGATGAAGCGCGCATTCGGAAACACGGCCGGGGAGCCGTAGCCGACTTGATAGTCGAGCTTGCGGCCGAGCAGCAGCACGACGTCGGCGTCGGTCATCGCCGCCGCGCGCATCGCCGCGACGATGGAGGGGTGATCGGCCGGCACCAAGCCGCGGCTTTCCTGCGTGTCGAGATAGAGCGCTCCGGTGGCATCGAGGAGGCGGACGAGCGCCGCCGATGCCTGCCGTGCGCCGCGGCCGGTGACGACGAGCGGCCGCTTCGCCGACCAGAAAACATCGACCGCCTCGGCGACGGCGCTGGGGTCCGGAGGCAGCATGCGCGGCGGCTTGGACTGCATCCATTCCGCGAGCACGAGTTGCGGCGGAACACGCGTGCGCAGCACGTCGGTCGGGATCTCGATGTAGACCGGCCCGGGTTCGCCGGCGTCTCCCGTTGCCCGCGCGACGGCCTCGTCAAGCTCGCGCACCACCTGTTCGGCGACGCGCGCCGTCCGCGCGGCACGCGTGACCGGCCGCAGGATGTCGACATGGGGGATGTCCTGGAGCGGCCCCATGTTGGCTTGCGGACGCGAGGTGCAGCCGCCGATCAGCAGCACCGGCATGCGGGCGAGCGAGGCGTTGGCCATCGCCGTCACCGTGTTGGTCACCCCCGGTCCCGCCGTGACCATCGCGACACCGAACTGGCCGGTCAGCTCGGCGTGCGCGTGTGCCATGTGTACGGCGGCGCCCTCGTCGCGGACGTCGATGATGCGGATCCCTTGTCGCGCCACGTGGTCCCAGATGGGCTGGATGTGACCACCCTGCAGGCCGAACACGCGATCGATGCTGCGGGTCTTGAGAAATCGGGCGATCCAGGCGGCGCAGGAATTTTCGTCGATGTTGAGATCCTGCGTGTTGTCTGCCGCCATCTCTCTCTCCCTATTCCGCAATCTTGCAGTTACTTGGTTTCTGCGCCACCGAGTTGCGTCCGCAGCACGCGATGCAAGATCTTGCCAGTCGCGGTGCGCGGCATCTCCTCTTCGCGCAGGAACGAGACCGAGCGTGGCCGCTTGTGGCCGGCAATGCGCTCGCGGCACCAGTCGAGTATCTCTGCCTCCGTCGGTGCTTCGCCATCGCTTGCGACGATCACCGCATGCACGCGCTCACCCCACTTTGCGTCGGCGAGCCCGATAACGGCCACGTCCTTCACCTTCGGATTGGCCCCGAGCACGGTTTCGACCTCGGAAGGATAGACATTCTCGCCTCCGGAAATGATCATGTTGCTCTTGCGGTCAACGAGATGAATGTAGCCGTCGTCGTCGCGGCGGGCGAGGTCACCGACCGTGCAATAGTCGCCACGGAACGCTTCCTTGGTTTTTTCCGGCAGCTTCCAATAGCCGTTGAAGGTGTAGGGATTGCACGAATAGAGCTCGCCCGGCTCGCCGGGGCCGACGTCGCCACCCTGCGCGTCGAGCAGGCGGATAGGCCGCGAGCCGACGCATTCGCGACCGACGGAGCCGAGCTTGGTGAACTGCTCGTCCGGATGCAGCATTGTGACCCACCCGGCCTCGGTCGAGCCATAGAGCTCGTAAAGGCCGGAGCTTCTGAAATGCTCGAGGATCGCGAGTTTGGTGTCGCGCCGCGCCGGCGCCGAGGAAATCATGAGTTTCGTCACCGCACCGACGTTGTAACGCTCGCGCACGGCGGCAGGCAGGCCGAGCATCATGATGTAGTGGGTCGGCACGAGCGAGGTGAACGTCGCGCCACCTTCGGCCAGCGTGCGCAGGAGGTGCTCCGGATCGAAGCTCTTGCGGCTGTAGATCGTGCACGGCGCGCCGCAATAAGTGAAGGCGCCGAAAAAGTAGAGCGAGTTGGCGTGACACATCGGCATTACCAGCAGCGCCGCGTCGCGTCGCGAGAGCCCCATCTCCACCTCGGTCACCAAGGAGAGCATAGCGCTGCCGTGGTGGCTGCGGATGGCGCCCTTTGGCTTGCCGGTCGTGCCAGAGGTGTACATCAGGGTCCACGGGTCCTCCGCGATCACCTGGACCTGTGGAGCGGCGCCGCTCGCCTTTGCGATCAGGCCCTCGTAAGCCCGGTATCCGGCGTCGTGGTGCGTGGAGCCGAAACTGATGAAGCGATCGGCCGGCACCGGCAGATCTGCGCGCACGGCTTCGACAAGGTCGGCGAGATCGTCCTGCACGATGAGCGCCTTGGCCTCACAGTTTTCGACGATGTATTTGATCTCCGGGCCGACGAGGCGAAAATTGATCGGCACCGCAATGAGGCTGGCGAGCGCTGTCGCCGCGTAGATTTCCATCCACTCCAGGCAATTGTAGGCGAGGATGCAGACGCGGTCGCCTTTGGAAAGCCCGATACCGGAGAGCGCGTTGGCGAGGCGCCTGGCGCGCTCATTCCACAGGCGGAACGTCATCGCCCGCTCGAGGTCGCGTGCCCCAACCTGGTCTGGAAACAGGCGTGCGTAATATCCCAGCGCGTCGCCGATATGCGCGAGCGGGCTCATTGTTCATCCCGTCAACCTGCGTGACGATTTGCGACGCAACCGAGCACCATTCCGTGCGTCAAAAATCCATCTCTAGAATATAGAGCCCGCCGACATGACGGTCGACCGTGTACACGATCTCGCGCTCGTCCACGAACACATCGTTGAGCTGGATGGTGCCGCGCGGGGCAAGCTGTGGCGCTTTCGGCACGAACACGCCGACCTCCTTGGGCTGGTAGGGGTCGGAAATATCAAACGCGCGCAGGCCGCCGTTGAAGAAGGTGCCGATGATGATCTCGTCGGAATGCCAGGCGGTCGGGCGCGGCACGTTCTCGAAGATGTTGTGCGCGCCGAAGCGGCCGCCGCGGGTGGCGAAGGCGTCGTGGCCCGACACCGGGCAGGTGGCGATCGGCACCGGGTTGGTTTCCGTGCGCGCGTCGAGGATCCAGATCAGCTTCGGCCAGTCGGCGGCGTCGTCGACGACGGATTCATCCGTCACCACGAGCAAGTTGCGCTCGAACAGCGGCAGCACCGTATGGGTGAATCCGAAGTAGGGCGGCGAGTTGTCCCAGCGCGCGATCGGCTTCGGTTTCGCCTTGTCGGTAATGTCGAGGATGAACATGCCGGCGTCGAGATAGCCGAGGTAGCAGCGGTCCGGCCGCTGCGGATAGACGTTGGTGTTGTGGGCGCGAAAACCCATGTCGGCGATCGGTTTCTGGTGACGCGGTGGTGCTGCTTCCGTGTCGCCATCGCGCGTGCCCGGCAGCCACCATCGTCCCACTTCCAGCGGTCTTGATGGATTGCGCACGTCGAACACGCGATAGAACTGGTCGTCGAGCTGATTGCGCGGGGTGAAGTCGGCCGCCCCGGCGGCCATGTGTACGAACTCCCCGTCGCAGAACCAGAGCTGATGCACACCGCGCGAACAGGGACCCGAGGTGTCGACGAAGGCGATCGATTTCGGCTGCTCCGGGACGCTGATGTCAAACAGCTCGAAGCCCGCGGGCCGCTGGCCCGGCCGCTGGGTCTGGTAGGCGACCGCCATCATGTTGCCGACGACTTCGAGCGAATTCGACCGCATGAAGCTCTGCGGCAACTCGGTCTGCACCACGAGTTTCGGGTTTCGGGGGTCGGACACGTCGATGGCGGTGAAGTTCTTCGGCGCGCTTTCGTGCGCAAGCCACAGAATACGCCGGCCGTCCTTGGCGATCTGGATCGACATGCCTTCGCCCATGCCGCCGAAGCCTGCGAGCTCGTGATGGCCGATGAGCTTGAAATTCCAGGCGATGGTTTCGGTGGCGCTCTTGCTCAGCGTCGGGGCGGACATTTTGGCTCCGTCTTGAAGTATCAGTTTGGGACTGCGGTCTTGGAGTTTCAATAGAGCCGCGTCAAGCCTCCACTCGGGCCTCGGCGTGCCAGGCAAGCAGGCGTCGACGGATCATCTCCACCGCGCGGATTACGACAATGCCGACCATGGCGATCTCCACGATCCCTGCGAATACACCGACGGAATCGGCAAACCGCCCGGCGTTGATCATGCTGCCGCCGATGCCCTTGCCGCTCATCAGCATCTCGGTGACAACAGTGGTGATCAGCGCGACCGGTAGCGCAATCTGCAGGCCCGTGAGGATCTGCGGCAAGGCCATCGGCAGAATGACCTCCCAGAGCAGCTCGCGCTCCGTGGCACCGAGCGAACGCGCTGACCACAAGGGCCATTTGTTCACGCCCTGCGTGCCCGCGTAGGCGGCCGAGACCACTGGGAACACCGAGGAGAACGCAACCATGATGATCTTCGAGGTATCGAACAATCCAAACCAGAGCACGAAGATTGGCAGGAAGGCGATTTTCGGCATGGGAAAGCCGGCGGAGATCAGCGGATCGAAGAACCAGCGAAACGGGGCCGCGCGCGCCATGAGTATGCCAAGCGGAATGCCGATGACGGCGGCAATGGCAAAGCCGGACAGGGCGCGATACAGGGTGAGCGCGAGGTCGACGATGACGACGCCCGAGCCGACATCCTTGCCGATGCGCACGACGACGTCGCTTAGTGCCGGCAGCAGGAAGGGGTTGATCAGTCGCATCTGCGCCGTCGCTTCCCACGCGGCGAGAGATGTCCCGATGACCAGCATCGGGATGAGAAAGTCGCCGATCACGTACGCGCGCGGAGTGGCGCTCATTGCTCCCTCCATCGCAAGGTGTGCCGCATCAACAGACCGAACAAGCGGTCCGCGCCGAAGCCAACCCCGGCGACCGTGAAGATGCAGGCGAACATCGCGGCGTAAGCGCCGCCATCGCCGAGCGTTGCAATGAGAAAGCCGATGCCATCTTTCGCCAGGATGAACTCGGAAGAGACCATCAGGATGAAGGAAAATGCGAGCGCAGTGCGGATGCCACTGAGGATATCCGGCATCGCCGCGGGCAACACGATCTCGGTCAGGATCTCGCGGCGTGATGCGCCGAGGCTGGCGGCCGACCAAACCAGCGCATGATCGACGCCACGCGCCCCATTGTAGGTGCTCACGACCACCGGCAAAATGCAGCCGAGAAAGATCAGCACGATCTTCGACAGGTCGCCGAGACCGAACCAGACCATGACCACGGGGATCAACGCCGATTTTGGCATCGGATAGAAGACCTGCACCAGCGGATTGACCAGCAATCGCACCGGGCGGATCGTCGCCATCAGCAGACCGGCAACGACGCCGAAGGCAGTCGCCGCCGCAAGCCCGCTCAACGCGCGGCCAAGCGAGCGGGCAGCGTTGAACAAGAGCTCGCCGCTCGTGAGGAGTTGCCAGAACGCCGTCGCGACATCGCCGAGGTCAGGCACCAGCGCTCTGGACACGAGGCCAAAGCGGGTCGCGATCTCCCACAGCGCAAAGACGATGACGATCGGCACATATCGAATCAAGGTGCTCATCAGACCGTACCGCGGGTTGCCGCAATCGCTTGTTGCCGAACAAGCTCCCAGATCTGTTCGGACAGCTCGGCGAATTCGCGCGACTTCATCACCTCCGCGCCTGCCTTGCGGTCGAGGCGGACGTCGATGACGTGCTCGATCCGGCCAGGCCGCGCGCTCATGATCGAAATGCGCTCAGCGAGAAACACCGCCTCATGCACGTCGTGAGTGACGAACACCACGGTCTTCTGCTTACGCTGCCAGATGGCGCGCAATTCCTCCTGCATGACACGCCGAGTCTGTGCGTCGAGCGCGCCGAACGGCTCGTCCATCAACAGGATTTCCGGGTCGACCGCCAGCGTGCGGGCGATCGCTGTGCGCTGCTGCATGCCGCCGGAGAGCTGTGAAGGGTGGGCGTCCTCGAATCCGTCGAGATGCACGAGCTCGATGAATTCACGCGCACGCTGCTCGCGCGCCTTGCGATCGAGCCCGAGCTTTTCCAGCCCATAGAGGACGTTCTCGCGCACGGTCTTCCAGGGAAACAGCGCGAAATTCTGAAACACGATGCCGCGCTCGCGAGCAGGGCCGGTGACGGGCCCACGTGCCGTGGTGATAGCGCCGGTCTGCACCGGCACGAAGCCGCCAATGAGATAGAGCAGCGTACTCTTGCCGCAGCCCGACGGTCCGAGCAGCGCATGGAATTCGTTCGGCCGGACGGCGAGGTCGATTCCTTTGAGAGCGATGATCTCGCGCCCGCCGCGGGCGCCATAAGTGTGCGACACGCTCCGCACGTCGATGCCGACGGACGATTCCATCCGCTAGCTCGAACGACAATTTGGCGTTCCCTCCCGCCTTGCGAGGGAGGGACACGCGAAATCAACGTACGCACGATTGGCGTTTACGAGCCGCACCATTCTCAATGCCTGTCCGCTTCGATACGCCGCCTCGCCTCGGCGACGAAGCTCATGTCGACGTAGTTCGGCGCCACTTGCAGCTTGTCGCTGATCAGTCCGGCGGTGACGCAGGCGTCCGCCATCGATTGGATCCCGGTCACGTTGGGAACCAGATAGGGATCGCGAAAATAGTCGCCCTTCGTGAAGACATATTGCAGGTCTTCCGGCTTCTGCTTGGTGAAAGCGGCGATGATCTTCACCGCCTCGTCGTGGTTCGCGGGGTCGTTGAACCAGCGCATGGCGCGTACGTGATCCTCGAAGAAATCGTAGAGCGCCGCCCGATTCTGCTCCAGAAACTCGGTGCGGGCGGCGAGGAAAACGAACTGTACCGGCCCGAGCGCGTCGCGGGCGGAGAACAGGACCTGGTAGCGGCCGGTTTTCAACAATTGCTCGTGGAACGGCTGCAGCACCGGACCCATGTCGATCTTGCCTTCCTCCAGCATGATCGGGATGTTGGGAAACGATGCCTCGATCAGCGTAAAGTCGCGCGCCTCCAGCGGGCCGTGCTCCTTGAACATCACACGCATCGCGGTATCGATGGCGGATCCGATCGCATTGGTGCCGATCCGCTTTCCCTTGAGATCGGCGATGCTTCTGATGCCGGAATCCACGCGCACGAAGAAGCTGTCGGAATGATAGTCGGGCAATCCGTCCTGCAGAATGTCGGCGACCGCTTTGACATCGAGGTGCGCCTTCTGCACGGCGAGCGCCAACGCGAGCGGCGCAAAGGCGCCCATGTCGATCTCGCGCGCCGCCATCGCGGTCAGTTGCGGGGTGGAGCCGCGAAACAGGATCGGCTCGACCGTGTAGCTCTTGCCGTAATGTTTGAGGATCTCAGGCTTGGAATAGAGCACCGGGATCATGTGCCCCGGCATCTGCGCCCAGCCGATGCGGATCTTCAGCGGTTCCTGCGCTTGCGCCGACACCGCGACGATCAGCGCGACCATGGTTGCGGCGACCAACTCGACGCGTCGCCACAGCGGCCATGCGTGTCTCATGCAGCCCTCCCATGCGCCGCTTGATCGGCGATTTTACTTTTACGAACCCCGCTCGCTGAGGATAATGCGGTCCCGCCTCATCCTACAAGCCGATGCCGAACCCTCCTACCGACGAGACGGCGAGACAGGTCGCGTTCACGCTCCCATGGAGAGATCGCGTGCTTGCGCTCCGGCACTTGCCGCGAGTGGCGACGCTGACATTCATCGCGGCGGTTATCGCGACGTTTCTGGCAGGTCTTGCCGGCGGCGTCCTCGCCCGCTTCATTGGCATGCCGCTACCCTACATGTTGGGTTCGTTCTTCGTCACCATGGCGCTCGGCTTGTGCGGTGTGCCCATTCGCCACATCGGCCAGGCGCGCACGGCCGGGCAGTTCGTCGTCGGCTCTTCGATCGGCGCCCAGTTCACGCCGGGCATCGTGTTCAAGCTCGTCTTGTTGCTACCCGTCATTCTCGGCGGTGCGGCGCTGTCGATGGCAGTCGGCGCCGTCTGCGGCCTGATGCTCCTGCGGCTGACGAGCATCGATCGCAAGACTGCATTCTTCGCCACCATGCCCGCCGGCGTGGTCGAGATGGCGAACATCGCCGGCCGCTTCGGGGGCACGCCGGAGCCGATCATGGTGGTGCAGACACTGCGCGTCGCGCTCACGGTGACGGCGGCGCCGTTCTTTGCCGTGCACTTCGCAAGCTCCGGCGCGCGACAGGCACTGAGCCAGGCGGCGATGATGCCCTGGCCAGTGCTCGCCATGGTCGCGCTTGCAGCGGCCGTGATGGGCACGCTGCTGGCTCGCGTTCGCGTTCCCAATGCCTGGTTCCTTGGCTCGCTCATCGGCGCCGCGGTGCTCGGCGGATTAGGGCTCGCGGAGGGGCGCGTGCCTGACGTGCTGCTGGTGGTAGCGCAGGTGGTGATGGGAATCTCGCTGGGCACCCAATTCCGCCACGAGTTTCTCACCAAGCTGTTCGTGGTGATGCGGGCGGCCATGGTCACTGTGCTCTTTGCGATTATCATCATGGCGATCCTGGGCGTCGGCTGTGCGTATCTCCTGGCACTGCCGGTGCCAACCATGGTGCTTGCATTTGCCCCTGCCGGCATGGGCGAGATGGTGTTGACCGGCAAGGTGCTCGGGCTCGACGCGCCGTTAATTGCCGGCTTTCAAATGGTGCGGATCATGGTGGTCATGCTCCTGTGCGTGCCGGCCTATCGGCTGTTCGAACGAACGATGGACCGCCTTGCGACGCACGGTTGAAGCGTCGTTTCTGCTATGATAGGCCGCGCGTCGAACAAAGTGAGTGCAATAGGGAGACAGGAGATGGCGGATAAATCGCAAAAGATCGGCTGGATCGGCATGGGCCGCATGGGCTACCCCATGGCCGAGCGGCTGCTGAAAGCCGGCTATCACGTCTCTATCTGGAATCGTACCCGTTCGAAGGCCGAGCCGCTCGCGGCTGCTGGCGGCAAGATCGTGGACAGGCCGGCGGATCTCGCCGACGCCGACGTGCTGTTTTCCATCGTTTCGACCGGCAAGGATCTCGACGAGGTCTATTTCGGCAAGGACGGTGTCGTCAGCCGCGCGAACGGCAAATTGCCGCGGATCATGGTGGACTGCTCTACGATCGCCGTCGAGGAGTCCGCCGATATTCGCAAGCGGCTCGCCGATCGTGGCGTGGATTTCATCGCGGCGCCGGTGAGCGGCAACGCCAAGGTGATCAAGGCCGGCCGGCTATCGTCGGTCGTCTCCGGGCCCGAGGCATCTTGCAAGACTATCATGCCGATAATCGAGGTGTTCGCGCCGCAGGGCGTCTCCTATGTCGGCGAGGGCGAGCTCGCGCGCGTGTGCAAGATCGCGCATAACGTCATGCTCGGGGTCGTCATCGAGAATCTGATCGAGATCACCTTGCTCGCCAACAAAATGGGCGTGCCGCGGCATGCGTTCCTCGCTTTCATCAACAACAGCGTGATGGGTTCGATGTTCACGCGTTACAAGTCGCCGGCTCTGGTCAACCTCGACTGGACGACGACGTTCACGCCGGAGCTGCTGCGCAAAGACCTCGATCTCGGATTGGGGCTCGCGCGCGAGCACGACGTGCCGATGCCGGTGACGGCGGCGACGCGTGAGGTGCTGCAGGGGCATTTCGGCGCGGCGATCCTGCAGAAGAATCCGGAGGACTATCTGGAGAAGGATTTCGCGGCGCTGCTGGAGACGATGGCGCTTGCCGCCGGGATGAAGATTACGAGCGAGAACAAGAATGTGCCGACGGGGTTGGAGGGGTAGCGTCGCGGAACGTTGGTCGTAGATGGGGGTGAGAGTCGGTTATGTCGTTCACCCCGCGCCGCAATCGACTTGCAGCATGTGGATACGCGGCAATCAAACTAGCGAAACACCGCGCGGCACGCTGGGCTCAGGCTCGGCCGCTGCACCC
>Ga0066903_100004015_pt1 | contig 12269 bp, 7 predicted proteins | sample PanSoiMetaGPlot1_FD_67491 | JGI IMG/M metagenome (GOLD analysis project Ga0066903, IMG submission 67491) | Tropical forest soil microbial communities from Panama analyzed to predict greenhouse gas emissions - Panama Soil - Plot 1 (version 2) | ecosystem: Environmental > Terrestrial > Soil >...
GCCCTTCGAGTAGTTCATGCGCACGCCGGTCGCCGTTTTCTCGAAAGACTCGATGGTGCCGAAATTCTCTTGCACCACCATGCCGGACTCGCGGAACGCGGCGGCGGCCGCCGCGGATACTGACTCGTCCTCAGTCGCCAAGACGCGCGGGCCCGCCTCGAATAACTGGGTTCGCGATCCTAACGCGTTGAAGATCGAGGCGGGACTGATGGCGCAGTTCCAGCGGCTTTTCCGCCTGGCCGGCCAAGTGCGCGAATCGGGACACTTCAGCGACACTGTTGAACGCCGTGATGGATAACGCTTTGAATTGACGATGTGTTCTCAAGATGAGGGCGATAAATGCAAGCCCTATGAAGGTGCTCTGTAAAATCATCCTCTTCGGCGCTACAATATTACTAAGAAAATAAAAGATCTTGGAGGATGAAATGGCCGAGGAGCTCAAGATCCGCGTCAACGAGCAAGAATCGATCGTCGCGGCCGATCGCGACACGCCGCTGCTGTACGTGCTTTCAAACGAGCTTGGCCTGCAGGGACCGCGTTTCGGCTGCGGACTTGCCCAGTGCGGCTCTTGTTCGGTGCTCCTCGACGGTGTGGAGATCCGCTCATGCATCACGCCAGTCGGGGCGGTCGAAGGGAAATCGGTGACAACACTTGAGGGGCTACCTGCGCTCTATGCGCGGCAACGGAATCTTGCGAACGCACCGGCACTTCACCCTTTGCAGCGAGCCATGATCGACGAGCAGGCTCCGCAATGTGGCTACTGCTACAACGGCATGATCATCAAGGGCTTTGAATTGCTGAGCCAGAAGCCACAGCCGACTGAGGGCGCAATTCGCGAGGCGATGAATGGACATCTCTGCCGCTGCGGCAGCTATCCACGCATCATGAAAGCAATTCAACTTGCCTCCCGGATCATGGCGGAGGAACGCCGATGATGACGCACATGCAACCAACATTGTCGCGCCGCAACCTCCTCAAGGGTGGTGCCCTCATCGTTGGCTTCAACATTGCGGGCCCTCTGACCAGCCCGATGGTAGGCCCGCTGGCGGCACCGGCCGCTGCCGCGACGCCTGACCCGGAACTCCTCGACTCGTGGATCGCCGTGCACGCGGACAACACCGCAACGGTGTTCATGGGCAAGGTCGAACTCGGCCAGGGCACCACGACCGGAATGCTGCAGATCGCCGCCGAGGAGCTCGATCTCGCCATGAGCCAAGTCCGGGCCGCCCGGGTCGATACCAACGTGACGCCGAACCAGGGACCTGCGGTTGCGAGTCTCTCGATAATGGACAACGGACCGCAGCTGCGCGGCGCCGCCGCAGAAGCGCGCCAGGCGCTCATGCAGCTTGCCGCCGTCAGGCTAGATGCATCGGTGGATCGCCTCAGGGTCAAGGACGGCGTCGTCACGGTCGAGGGTGATCCGGGCCGCGCGGTTTCGTACGGCGCCCTCATCGGCGACAGGCAGTTCAACGTCAAAATGACTGGCAAAGCCCCGCAAAAGCCGATCTCGCAATACCGGCTTGTGACCACTCGGGTGCCGCGCGTTGACATCCCCGATAAGGTCAGCGGCAAATACGCCTACATGCAGCACGTGCGCTTGCCGGGCATGTTGCATGGACGCGTTGTTCGCCCCCGCGGGCAGGGCGCATATGGCGACAGCGCCAGAATCGTCAGTATCGATGCGAGTTCGATTTCCGGCATCGCGGGCTCTCGCGTGGTGCGCAGGGGCGACTTCGTCGGTGTGGTTGCGGAGCATGAGTGGGATGCGGTGCGGGCGGCCGAAAAGCTCAAGGTCACGTGGGACGTGCCGCCGCGTCTTCCCGCGGGCAGGCTGTTCGAAGCGATGCGGACGTCGCGCACGATCGACTCGGTGATTGTCGACACCGGGGATGTGCCGGCTGCCCTCGCCACGGCGGCGCATGTCGCCTCCGCAACTTATTATGGGCCGTACCAATCCCACGCTCCATTTGCGCCAAGCTGCGCGCTCGCCGATGTTGGCGCCGGGAGCGCGCTCGTGATGTGCTCGACCCAGTTTCCGCACGGCGTGCGCAACATGCTGGCTCAGACGCTTGGACTTTCCTCCGATCAGGTGCAGGTCAGGTACTATGAAGGCGCCGGTGTGTTTGGTCGGGCCTGCCATGACGATTGCGCGATTGCTGCTGCAGTGATGTCGCAAGCGGTCGGCCGGCCCGTGCGGGTCCAGTTCATGCGCTGGGACGAACTCGGCTGGGACAATTACGGCCCGGCCCATCTCGCCGACGTGCGCGGCGGTGTGGACGCTGCGGGCAATATGATGGCCTTTGTATATGAGGGCTGGCATCACGGATGGAACACGGCTGAGACCTCCCAGGAACTAGCCCTGGGAGGACCGGTGCAGCCCCCAGTCAGCGGTCGCGCGCGTCTCGTCAACAAGGAAACACTGACCGCAGTCTATTCCATGCCGAACGTGCGGTTGATCAATCATCATGTTCCGGGGCTCGACGGCTATCTCAAGGGCGGCAATCTGCGCTCACCCATGGACCTTTCGATCTCCTTCGCGTCCGAGCAGACGATCGATGAGCTGGCGCACGCAGTGCGCATGGACCCGGTGGCGTTCCGTCGCCGCAACATCACCGACCGGCGCTGGCTCGGTGTGCTCGATGCGGTTGCACTGGCCGCCGGTTGGGTGCCGCGGGTCACGCATGCGGCGTCTTCAGGCGCTAGGGTCGTAACCGGACGCGGCATCGCGCTCGGCACTCACATCGTCTCCTACGGCGGCGCGGTAGCCGATATCGAGGTTGACCGCGAGAGCGGCGAAATCAGGGTTAAGCATCTCTATGGTGCACTGGACGCAGGCCTTGTGGTCAATCCGGCATTGGTCGAAAACCAGATCGAGGGCATGCTGATACAGGCGACAAGTCGCGCACTTATCGAGGAGGTTCAGTTCACCAACACGAACGTCACCAGCCTCGACTGGAAGACCTATCCGGTGTTGCGTTTCGCCGACCATCCTCAGGTGACGCCGATCGTGGTGCAGCGGCTCGATGAGCGCTCGACCGGGGCCGGGGAGGAGGTGATGGGCGCGGCGGTGGGTGCAATCGCCAACGCGTTTTTCGACGCCACGGGTGCGCGCATGCGCGAATACCCAATGAGGCCCGACCGCGTACGGGCGGCGCTAAAGGCGTAAACCGCGTTTGCAATTCTGCCCATCCCTAACTTTGCGGAGAGTGGCGGTGCGCAAGTTCTAGCGGCAGCAGGAAGGTGCTCCCTTCGATGGAGGCGTTTCGCAACGACGAGCATTTCTCCGGGCGGGCTGCCGCGTACAGCTATGACGCCTTCATGATCCGGGCCCGTCAGCGCACCCAGCGACACAATGTACATTTCCGCCAATGCAAGTCGATTATGTTTCGATCGGAGCATGCCAAGTCATCTTCAGCAGTCGTGCGCCATCCCACTGACGGCAGTTTATCCCCAGACAGCTTCCGCGCTCCGCGGATGCTATTGACGGCAGTTCGGGCCAGATCCGGACATGCCAGCCCCTTCCGCGGTTGGAGCAAGGAATGTAGTTTGCTTCGAGCATTGCTGGCTCAGACAGGCCGCGCGCCCCTGACGGCCACCGACAGCGGGACCTGGGAGCGTTTTAGCCGACCCAACTGTCTTTGGATTGCGAGCCATGTCGACGCCTTGCCTAAAGGGAGAAGCCAATGCAACACCGAACGAAGCTTTCGCGCCGCGATTTGCTCGCCGGCGCAGCCGGCACGCTTGCCGTAGCCGCACCCGGACTGCGACGCGCTAGTGCCCAGACCGTTGGGCCAAACATTGTCTTCATTCTTGCCGACGACCTCGGCTTTGCCGATGTGAGTTGTTATGGCCAAAGCGACTACACGACGCCGAACGTGGACCGGCTTGCGCTTGAAGGAATGAAATTCCTCCAGGCCTACGCCAATTCCGCCGTGTGTTCGGCCACGCGCACGGCCCTAATCACTGGACGCTACCAGTATCGCCTCGCGGTCGGATTGGAGGAACCGATCAACGCGGGCACGCCCAGGAACATTGGGCTGCCGCCAAGCCATCCGACATTGCCATCGCTCCTTCGGCGCACCGGCTACGGCACAACGCTCGTCGGCAAATGGCATCTCGGCTTCCTGCCGGATTTCAGTCCGCTCAAGAGTGGCTATGACCATTTCTTCGGGATATTCGGCGGTGCAGCGGATTATTTCAATCACGGCGCCGACCATGCGCGTACCGGCGCAGAGTCGTACCAACTTCACGAAGAGGAGGTCCCGGTTGAGCGGCACGGGTACATGACCAACCTGCTCGCGGATCGCGCCGTCGAAACGATCGACGGCTATGCCAAGTCGAAACAGCCATTTCTGCTCAGTCTGCATTTCACCGCACCGCATTGGCCATGGGAGGGCCCAGACGATGAGGCGGAGTCGAAACGAATCCGCGACATTCGCCATCGCGACGGCGGTACGCAGAGGACTTACGGTAAGATGGTGCAGAGCCTCGATGCCAACATCGGTCGTGTGCTGCAGGCGCTCGACGTCCATGAGCTGTCATCGAACACAATCGTGGTGTTCACTAGCGACAACGGGGGCGAAAGGTTCTCCAAGATTTGGCCGTTTACCGGCATGAAGGGGGAGCTGCTCGAAGGTGGTCTGCGTATCCCAGCGATAGCGCGCTGGCCAGGCCATGTGGTGGCGGGATCGGTGTCCGATCAAGTCATGATCACAATGGACTGGATGCCGACACTGCTGGCGGCCGCCGGAACGCAGCCCGATGCCGCTTATGCGTCCGACGGCGAGAATCTGGCGTCGGCTCTGACCGGCGCGGCCGCGCATCCGCGCAAGTTCTATTGGCGATACAAGGCCGGGTCGCAGCGCGCCATCCGCGATGGGGATTGGAAATATCTGCGCATCGCCGGAAACGAGTTTCTATTCGATGTGGTCCAAGATCCGCGCGAGCGCGCCAACCTCAGAGATCGACGCAAAGATGTTTTCGACCGGCTGAAGAGTGAGTGGGAGGCGTGGAACGCCACCATGCTGGAGGAGCGACCGCGGCCGGCAGCGTACGGGCAACCAGGCAACGTGACCGCCGATCATTACGGGGTGGTCAACCCGACGGCAGTGGCTCCGGGCGCAGCCACTGTTACGAGGTGAGTGCCCAGCGCGACGGGCACCATAAGTCTCCCGTGTCGGTAGCGCCGTCCCGCCGACGCTGCCCGCTCTCGCCGATGAGGTGATCGAATAGCAGCGGGGAAGCACGACGAAAGCTGGCATCACCGCATACGGCTTTCCTACCCTGCTGTTTGCCCTAGAGAAGTTGCATCCGTCGCAACCCCCACCATCACTGCGTTCGACACCAATGAATGGCATGGGGTGTTCTGGTCGGACCAAGCCGATCAACTCGTAGGGTTCGTGCTTAGGGCAGACGACAGGTTTCAATGACGCTCCAGGCTGATTTGTTCGGCTGCGATCTGCAGCGCGGACTCGGAGAGTAGAGTCGGTTTGTCGATGTACTTCAGCCGCCGACACGCGGGGATCGCAGTCATTCCTGCCGGTCTGGAGCTATCAGCATCCAATGCGTGATCTCCCTCAGCAGCACCGACTGGCGCTCAAAGCGCGGCCTCGAGATTCCGTTCATTACTTATGGCGTCTCGGCGGGAATGGGCGTCGGATCGCCGAGGCTATCCCGGACCTAGCTTCTTCACGGCAACCTCACGCCGTCCGCATGCGCTGCGCCCGTTACCATGGGCGGCCTCCTTGAGTCGCGCAGGCGTGAAGCTTAGGATGGTGACATCAGCTGCGTGGGATGACGCCGAGCGTCTGTCAGGTTTTTCGCTACGGCCGCGGCACAAATCGCGCGGCAGAACGAGCCGCTATCAATCGCGCAGGGAGGAAGCGGTATGTCGACCTCGCTCGCCGTCAACGGCATGGCGTACAACGTCGATGTGGAGCCGGAGACCCCGTTGCTGTGGGTGCTTCGCGACTCGCTGAAACTTACGGGCACCAAATACGGTTGCGGCATTGCCCAGTGCGGCGCCTGCACCGTTCTTGTCGACGGCCGGGCGACGCGATCGTGCAGCGTCGCCCTGTCGGCCGTTGGCGGAAAATCCATCACCACCATCGAAGGGCTCGAAGGAAGCCATCCAGTGCAACTGGCGTGGATCGAGTTCGACGTTCCGCAGTGTGGATACTGCCAGTCGGGTCAGATCATGGCTGCGGTGGCTCTGCTCAAGAGAATCCCGAAGCCGACCGACGCCGATATTGACACCAGCATGGACAACATCTGCCGTTGTGGAACGTACCTGCGCATCCGCAAAGCGATCCATCGGGCGGCCGAGCTGCAGGCGTAGGGAGGACCGAACGATGACCGTAAAGGTTGCGTTTACTCCGCAAGCGGAATTGGACCGCCGCGACTTCCTCGCTCGCAGTATCGCGGTCGGTGGCGCGATGGTTCTCGGCTTCTACCTGCCACCGGCGGGCGCGCGTGCCGCTCCAATCGAGGGCCAGCCCTGGTATCGCGATGCCGAGGCTCCCGAGCTCAATGCGTGGCTCACAATTGCGCCCGATGACACCGTGACCATTCGGGTGGCGCAGACCGAAATGGGTACTGGCGTGTTTACGTCCTGCCCCATGATGGTGGCCGAGGAGCTGCAATGCGACTGGTCAAAGGTGCGGGCCGAGTATGCTTCACCACACCGCAACCAGGTCGAGCGCGCGCCGGATTGGACCCTGCAAGTGCCCGGCGGCGGCGACCCCACGATCCGCGATGGCGGCGGTGAACCCGCCTCGAGCAGCGGCGACAAGGGCGTGTACAGGCGCATGGCTACCAATTCGAGCGGTTCGGTCCGGGAAAGCCGCTATTACCTGCAAATGGCCGGCGCCGAGGCGCGCGAGCGGCTCCTTTTGGCAGCGGCCACGTTGTGGGGTGTGCCGACATCGGAATTGGCGGCGAAAGACAGTGTCATTACCCACGCACCAAGCGGACAACGCGCCACCTACGGCGCGCTCGCCGCGACGGCCGCGAAGATTGCGCTATCCGATCCGTCGAAGATCAGGATCAAGAGCCCGGACCAGTTCGCCCTGGTGGGCACCGAGCAGAAGAATCTGGACGTGCCGCTGAAGGTTAGCGGCAAGGCCATCTACGGCATCGATGTGCAGCTGCCCGGCATGCTCTATGCGGCGGCCGCCGCCTGCCCGGTATTCGGCGGCAGGGTTAAGAGCTATGATTTCAACGCCGTCAAGGATCGGCCGGGCGTTCACTCAGCCGTCAAGTTCGAGGGGAAGGGCTATGTCAGTGGTGGAATCGCCATTGTGGCCGACACTTGGTGGCGGGCCAAGACGGCGCTTGATCTCATGCCCATTGAATGGGACTTGGGACACGACGCGAATCGAAACACGGGAGAAATGATCGCGGCCAACATCGACCTGTTGACAAAGGCCGGCACGATCGTTCTTGCGGAAGGCGGCAGCTACACCGCCGCCAAAGCTAAGGCCGCCAAGGTGGTCGAGGCGACGTACACGGTGCCCTACCTCGCGCACGCCCGTATGGAGCCGGGTAACGCAACCGCAATAGTGACGCCTGATCGCGTCGACGTGTGGACCGGCGACCAGTCGCCCGACCGCGCCTTACTCCGGGCGGCCGAAGAGGCGGGCGTCGCTGCCGACAAGGTGTTCGTGCATACGACCTTCTTGGGCGGCGGGTATGGCGGTGGTGGCGGTTCCGATCAGTTGCGCCAAGCGGTAACTGTCGCCAAGACGGTCAACGCAAGGCCGGTGAAGCTCATCTGGAGCCGGGAAGAGGACATGCGCCTCGGCGAGAGATATCGCCCGATGGGCATTGGCCGCTTCGAGGCGGCGGTCGATGCCGATGGCTGGCCAATGGCGCTCGCCATGCGGACCGTCGGCGACCGCTATGACAGCATCAATACGCCGGCCGGTACCTACAGGAACTTGGTCGCCGAACAGGCGGTACGCGGATTGCACGAGCTTCCGTATTATTTTCCGGTTCGCCATTACGACGTTCATACGCTCAACAGCCACGTTCCGGTGGGATTCCGGCGCGCCACGGGAAGCTCGGTCAACGTATTCTTTCTCGAGAGCTTCGTCGACGAACTAGCGCACGCGGCCGGCAAGGATCCGTATGTGTACCGACGCGAATTGGTCGCGCGGAACGCCAATTTCCGCGGCCGCGACGACTGGATCAAAGCTCTCGATCTGGCCGCCGAGATGTCGGGTTGGGGCACGCCGCTGCCCGAGGGCTGGGCGCGCGGCATTGCGATCGATGACCGCCGGCGGCCGTCTCGGGCGACCGTCGCCTTGTGCGCCGAGGTCGTCACCGTGTCCGTGCGCCGGGGCGGACTGCTCCGGTTGGAGCGGGTCGATGTCGTGTTCGACGAGGGCTTCTCGTTCATCAATCCGCTTTCCGTGCGCAAGCAGATCGAGGGGCAGATCGCTTGGGGCCTTGGTGATGCGATGTGGCAGGAAATCACGGTCAAGGACGGACGCGTGGTGGAGGGCAATTTTGATGCATTTCAGGTTGCCCGCATGGCGGACTATCCGCCGCAGGTCAACATCGCCTTCTTGAAAACCGACAACAAATGGATTTCCGGGGTCGGCGAGGAGGCAATTCCGCAGATCGCGCCCGCTATTGCCCAGGCCGTATTCAAGATCACCGGCAAACGTATTCGGTCGCTTCCGCTCGGAAATCACGACTTGAGTTGGGGCTAACATTCGCGGGTCGGAGACTAGCGTAAGCCACTCACTGATACGCAATCGGCGAAGGGTAAACGTGGACGCTACCGTAGCGTCGCCACCACAGGAGGGTGGTCGCGGACGGCGATCGCGAAGCAGACGATTGTCAGAGCGGCGGTCGTCGCGCTGCGGCGTTTCAGCCCAGCACTGTTAGACGCTGGAGGGTGCGACCAACGATGCCGACGATGGGTATCGGCGCATCGGTCGCGCGCAAGGAGGACGAGCGCTTTCTCCGAGGGCGCGGCCAGTATGTCGGTGATTTTCGCATTGCGGGGACCCGCGAGGTTGCGTTCGTCCGCAGCCCTGTTGCCCATGCGCGCCTGAGATCCATCGCCATTCCGGACAAGCACATGGACGCGGTGTTCACGGCCGACACTCTCAGCGTCAAGCCGATCAGAGCGGCGGCATCGGTTACCGGCTTCAAGCATTCGCGTGAGCCGATCCTCGCCAGCGGCAAGGTGCGGTTCGTCGGCGAGATCGTAGCCGCATGCATCGGTCGCTCGCGGGCGGAGGCAGAAGACGTCGCCGGTTCTGTCCAGCTGGAATTCGAAGAACTGACTGCCGTCGTCGATATGCTGGAAGCGCGCAAGGCGGCGGCGCCGCTCGTCCATGAGGATTGGAACGACAACGTTTTCATCACCTTTCTCGCCGACACGGGGATAGATGCCGCGGCCTCCGCTGCCGCCATCAAGGTTACCCGTGAGATCCGCACCGCACGTCAGTGTATTTTGCCAATGGAGGGACGCGGCGTTATCGCTTGGTGGGATGACCGCCTGCGCTATCTCACCGTCATCACGGCGACGCAGATGCCGCACATCGTGCAGACTGGCCTCGCGGATTGTCTCCGCCTATCGGATGGCGCGGTCCGGGTGATCTCACCGGATGTTGGCGGTGGCTTCGGCTACAAGGGCTTGCTGTGTCGGGAGGAGGTGGCCCTGGGGTGGCTCGCCCTGCATTTCAGTTATCCGCTGCGCTGGCTGGAGGATTGCCGCGAGCAGCTCTCGGCCAATGCGAACTGCCGCGAGCACCACTACTTCATCACCGCCTACGCCGATGCCGACGGCCGCCTGCTCGGCATCGATTGCGAGGCGAGCGTCGATGCCGGGGCCTATTCGGTCTATCCGACCTCGGCCGCCCTCGAGGCTGGGATGATCCCAAGCTTATTGCCGGGTCCTTACGATTTCGGCGCCTATCGTTGCAGCGCTGCGGCGATCGCAACCAACAAGTGCCCGATTCTGCCTTATCGCGGCGTCGCGCGATCGGGCGTCTGCCTCGCGATCGAACTCGCGATTGATGCGGTCGCCCGGCAGACTGGCATCGAACCTTATGAAGCGCGGCTGCGCAACCTGGTGCGGCGGGACCAAATGCCCTTCGACAATGTCGTGAACAAGCATTTCGATAGCGGCGACTATCCTGAGTGCATGCGCCGCGCCGTTGCCGCTATCGACGTCGAAGGCGTGCGCAGGCGCCAGAAGCGCGGCGAGCCGGATGGGCGCCTCATCGGGGTTGGACTGGCGATTTTTTGCGAGCAAGGTGCCCATGGCACGAGCGTGCTCGCAAGCTGGGGACGGCCCGTGGTGCCGGGTTATGAACCTGCCGTGGCGCGGCTAACCACGGACGGCGACCTGGAGATAAGAGTAGGAACCCATTCGCACGGCCAGGGGCACGAAACCACATTCGCTCAGATCGCCCACGAAATGACCGGCGTTGCTTTCGACCACATCAAGATTTTGCAGGGCGACACCCTCTATGCCCCGTTCTCGACGGCGACGTGGGGTTCGCGCGCGCTCGTGATGGGCGGCGGCGCCGTGGGCGAAGTCTGCAAGGAGCTCGTCAGGCGAATTGCCAAGATCGGCGCTTCATTGCTGCAGGCCGACCCCGCCACCGTTACGGTGCAGAACGGATGCGTGCAGGGGAGCGCCGGCAGAGTGACGTTCCGCGAAGTCGCGCATGCGTGGTACTTGGAACCGCAGCATCTGGGGTCCGATGTCGACGCAAGTGGACTCGAGGTGACAGCTGGCTATCGCGCGGCACGCGACAGTGGCACATTTAGCTATGCGACGCACGCCGCCGTGGTGGCGGTCGATACGGAAACCGGGGGCGTGGAAATCTTGGATTACGTAGTGGTGGAAGACGGCGGCGTATTAGTCAATCCGATGATCGTGGACGGCCAGATTCGCGGCGGGACCGCGCAGGGCATCGGTACGTGCATTTATGAGGCGATGCCATTCGACGAGCAGGGCCAGCCCCTAGCCGGGACCCTCGCCGACTACTTGCTGCCTGGAGCGACCGAGGTTCCTGCAATTCGCGTTTTGCACATGGAAACGCCGTCGCCCTATACATCGTTCGGCGCCAAGGGCATCGGAGAGGGCGGCGCGGTTGGGCCACCGGCTGCGATCATGTCTGCAGTCAACGATGCGCTCTTGGGGCTGGGGGTTGAAATCTGCGATTTGCCGCTGTCTCCCCAGCGCATCCTCGACGCCATCGAAGCTGCGCGGGCAGCGCGACTAAGTCGCATCGAATGAAGGCGGCGCTGCCCGCAGGCCAAAATCGAAGGGCACGATCCGCCGTCGGTCGTGGCCGGTTCGGGTCAAAGCGTCTGATCGAGAATGCAGTTCGCATGTCCGCATGACCCCATCGCGTGGGGACTTGCTTCGACGTCGCAGGGCCGGACATTACGCCCCCTTACTGACGCACACCCGAAGAGTGCTATTGACGATCACGGCGACTTTCACCACGCCATGGTCGGCGTTTGTGACCTACCGCCGTGTGCAGCGCACACGGCCCGAAGCCGTATGCCGAGAACACACGGGGATCCGGCTCATCAGGCGTCAGCCTCGTTTCTGTCGCGAAAGGCAAGCCGAGTGCCTCAGGCCTTGAAGGGCAGATTTCTGAATTCGGCACGCATACTTGGCCCCGTCCTGCCCGATATCGGTGAACCGCTGGCGAGCGGGCTGCTGGCGGTGCAACCGAATTCGTCTCAATGCGCTGGGGGCTCCGGTGCCGTCGACTTGTCTCTCATGCAAAAAAAGCCCCGCCGAAGCGGGGCAAAGTGGATCGACCTTCCTTGGGGAGGAAGGCGCCATTAGTGTTCGGCACGGGGCGCGAGGTTCGAATCGAGCACAAAAATTGAGGGCCAGTTTTCGAGGCCGGATGCCACGCGCTAGCAGCCGTTGGGGGGTAGCGGCGATTCAGACTTGATCTGCTATGGAAATAGCTCGCCAGGACCTAGCTTGCCGTCGCCTCTGCCAAGCATTCCTCCATTCTTGTCAGCTTCAGCCGGATTAGCACCAACCAGATCTCGGGAAGCGATTTCCGGTTGCGCGAAGGCGATTTTCTGTTGGCATTCTTGCCTCCTGCAATTGCCGACGATCGGCGCATCGCATGGCGACACGCACGATCATACGTCGCGGCATCCCGTCGCCGAGGTAATCGCTCGCTGTCGCGGCGGCCGACCCGATCCGGCCATGGATGGCGTGGTGCGGTGGCGTTGCGTCGACCTCGGACGCGTCATCAAGGAACGCTTCGATG
>Ga0066903_100004016_pt1 | contig 12267 bp, 15 predicted proteins | sample PanSoiMetaGPlot1_FD_67491 | JGI IMG/M metagenome (GOLD analysis project Ga0066903, IMG submission 67491) | Tropical forest soil microbial communities from Panama analyzed to predict greenhouse gas emissions - Panama Soil - Plot 1 (version 2) | ecosystem: Environmental > Terrestrial > Soil >...
GGAGTCGGCGGGCCCGAGGCAACAGAAGATCCGACTGCTGACCCCCGGTCGGCCCAGCGAACACGAGGGCCGGACGGACAGGGCTCTAAAGCCCGAACGGATTGGCCGGCCGCGTGCCGGTGCTGACGATCACGCTCTTCGTCTCCAGGTAGAGGTCGAGCGCGTCGATCCCGAGCTCGCGGCCGAAGCCGGACTGCTTGTAGCCGCCGAACGGTATGCCCGGGAAGGCCGTGTACGGCATGTTGATCCCGACAGTGCCGGACTTGATCTGGCGCGCGAGGCGGTGGCCGCGCGCCGGGTCGCCGGTCCACACGGTGGCCATGAGCCCGTAGGACACGTCGTTCGCGAGCTTGACCGCCTCGGCCTCGTCCTCGAACGAGGTCACGGTCACGACCGGGCCGAAGATCTCCTGCTGCGCGACCGACATCGTGTTGTCGACGCCGGCGAGCACAGTCGGCGGGTAGAAGGCGCCCGGCCCTTCTGGCGATTGGCCACCTGCGACGACCTCGGCCCCTTCCTCCGTCCCCTGCTCGACGAATCCGTGGACGCGCGTGCGATGTGAGTCCGAGATCAGCGATCCCATCTGCGTCTCCGGGTCGAGTGGATCGCCGACCTTGAGCTGCCCGGCCTTGTCCGCGAAGGCGGACACGAACTCGTCGTAGAGCGGCTTCTCGACCAGGACGCGCGAGCGCGCCTCGCAGCTCTGGCCGGCCGAGTAGAAGATCGACCAGACTGCGCTCGGTATGGCGTCGGCGAGGTTGGCGTCCGCGAAGACCAGATTCGGGCTCTTCCCACCGAGCTCGAGCGTGATCCGCTTGATCGGATCGGAGGCGAGCCGCATGATCTCGCCGCCCGTCCTCGTCGAGCCGGTGAACGCGATCTTGTCCACGCCGGGATGGCGGACGAGGTAGCCGCCGGTCGTCGGCCCGTCGCCTGGGATCACGTTCACGACACCCGCCGGGAACCCGACCTCCGCGGCCAGCTCCGCGAGTCGGATCGCCGTGAGCGGCGTCTGCGCGTCGGGCTTGAGCACGACGGTGCAGCCGGCGGCAAGCGCGGGCGCGAGCTTCCAGGTGGCCATCATCAGCGGGTAGTTCCACGGCACGATCTGGCCGCAGACTCCGACCGGCTCTTTCAGCGAATAGAAGAGGAGCGATCCGCCGACGGGGCTCGAGCGGCCCGCGATCGAGGCGATCGCGGCGGCCATGTACCGGAAGTTCTCGGCGGCGCCGTGCAGCTCGGCCTTGACCGAGGAGATGGCCTTGCCGACGTTGCGTGCCTCGAGCTCTGCCAGCTCGGCACGGTTGGCGACGATTGCATCGGCGAGGGCGTGCAAGAGGCGCGAGCGCTCGGTCGGCGCGGTCCTCGCCCATGCCCCCTCGAGTGCTGCGCGCGCAGCGCCGACGGCACGATCGACGTCGGCCTCGCCGGCCATGGCCGCGCGCCCGAGCGGCTCGCCGGTTGCGGGCTCGACGAGTTCGCGCACTTCCCCTGATACGGGCTCGCGCAGCTCGCCGTCGATGTAGAGGCCATACTCGCGCCCAGTCGTCACCGCCACGTCAAGGACGATACCGCCGCGCCGTCGCCACACGAGCCGGCGTGCGAAAGACGTCTCCCCCTGGGGGGTGCGAGAGCCCCTACCGAAACGCTAGCCGGGGTTTCGTGGCGCGTGTGTGTCCCAGCCGTGAACATCCGAGCGCACGTAGATGACCACGCGCTTGTCGCGGGCGGTCTCGACGAAATCGCTCCGCCTGCCGAGCCGTTTCTGCGCGGCCGATCCGACCGTCGCCATCACGACGCGGACGCGGGAAACCTCCACGTCGCCCGCCGGGCGTCCTGCGAGCCAGTCGAGGTAGCGCTGCTGCTCTCGAAGCGGGAAGGCATCGAGTGGGTTCCCGATGAGGATCCGGTGCCCCGCGAGCGCCAACTGTTCCGCATCGACTCCGTCGGCGAGAATCGGGGTTCCCCTCGCAGCAACGGCCGCCCGCTCCAGCAAGGTGGGCGTGGCGCCGGAGGACATGGGTGTTCGCGCGAGGCCGGCGACCGCGACGGCAGCGAGCAGCGCGGCAACGGCGCCGGCGACGAGCGGCGAGAGGGTGACCCGCCACTGTCGCGATCCGGCAAGCGTCCGCGCGGCCGGGAGGGCGATGAAGAGCGCGAGCCAGACCTCGTTGCGGCTCGAGCGCACGGCCGCAATCGCGAGACCGACGATCGCGATCGTCTCCCAGAGCCGCGGTCTCGAGCGGAGAGCCAGGAACAGAAGCGGCAGAGCGACGACGAGGAAGACGACGTCGAACGGCGCGTGTAGCGACAGCGGTCGCCAGAGGCCCTCGCCCTGGGTCGCCGCCCGGCTTCCGAGGACTCCGTGGTAGTACGCGGCCGTCTCGACGAGCGCCGGGGTCGCAAACAGGGCCAGGGCCATCCCGGCCAGAACACCGACGGCCGTCCACGCCTGGCTTCGGGCACGCTCGAAGACCAGGTACACCCCTGCCACGGCGACGCCGAGCAGCACGCCGCCGTGCAGGTTCGACCAGAGCGCGACCAGCGGGACGAGCAGCCAGATCCGGCGGGACGGCGTGCGAGCCTCGGAGCGGAGGAGCAGCACGAGCAGCGGGAACAGCGCGAGCGAGAAGAGCTGCGAGCGGACGACGAGGAGCGCGGCGGCAGCGGCGAACGCGGTCAGGATCAGTACGAGCGCCGCCGGCGCGTCCGGCACTCCGCCGCGCCGCATGTCCACGGAGACAAGCGTGAGGCAGGCGACCACCGCGACGACCTGCGCGAGCACGAGCCCACGGGCGCCGAGACCGGCCTGGAGCGCATGGAAGACCAGCTCACCGAGCACGGGCACGTTGTGCCAGCCGTCGGACGAAACGGCGGCGAAGGGAACGCCGCCCGGGATCGACCACGAGTGAGCGACATCGCGGCCGAGCGCGGACAGCCAGTCCGCGTCGGCGCCGACCGTGGCCAGCAGCGCGCATAGCGCAGCTACGAAGCAGCCGACGAGGAGGGTCAGCCGTGACGGCGTGCGCGACGAGGGGTGCAGGAAGTGCACCCCGTCTGTATCGGCCGCGAAGCCCTTAGGGTTCAGCGTTCGAACAGCGCGGCCTGGCCCTGACCGACGCCGACACACAGCGTCGCGAGGCCGTAGCGACCGCCGCGGCGGCGCAACTCGTGCAGCATCGTGACGACGAGGCGCGCTCCGCTCATGCCGAGCGGATGTCCGATGGCGATCGCTCCGCCGTTCACGTTCACCTTCTCGGGGTCGAGCCCGAGCTCGCGCATCACCGCCAGGCTCTGCGACGCAAACGCCTCGTTCAGCTCGACGAGGTCGATCTCTCCGACCTCCACTCCGGCGCGGTCGAGGAGCTTTCGCACCGCCGGCGCGGGCCCGATCCCCATCACCCTCGGGTCGACGCCGACGACGGCGCTCGCGACGAACGCGCCGAGCGGCTCGACGCCGAGCTCCTGCGCCTTCTCTTCGCTGGCCACGACGAGGGCGGCTGCGCCGTCGTTGATCCCGCTCGCGTTCCCGGCCGTCACCGTCCCGCTCTCCCGAAACGCCGGCTTCAGCTGGGTCAGTCGCTCGGCGGTCGTATCCGGGCGCGGATGCTCGTCACGCGCGATCTCGCCGACTGGCACGAGTTCGTCGTCGAACCTGCCCGCCTCGCTCGCCGCGGCCCATCGCCGCTGCGACTCGAGCGCGAAGGCGTCCTGGTCCTCGCGTGAGACGTTCCAGCGCTCGGCGACGTTCTCACCGGTCTCGCCCATCGACTCGAGCAGGAACATCGCCTCCATCCGCGGGTTCGGGAAACGCCAGCCGAGCACGGTGTCGTAGACGACCTGGTTGCCGCGTGGAAACGCCTTGTCTGGCTTGGCCATGGCCAGCGGAGCCCGGCTCATGGACTCGACGCCACCGGCCACGAACAGGTCGCCGTCGCCGGCCACGACCGCATGGCACGCGGATACGACGGCAGCGAGGCCCGACGCGCACAGCCGATTGACGGTCACGCCCGCAACCGACTCGGGCAGCCCGGCGAGGAGCGCCGCCATGCGGGCGACGTTGCGGTTGTCCTCGCCGGCCTGGTTCGCGCAGCCGAAGTGGACGTCCTCGATCTCGGCCGCCGACACGCCTGCCCGCTCGACGGCTGCGGAGATCGCGAGCGCAGCAAGGTCGTCCGGGCGCACCCCGGAGAGGGCACCGCCGTAGCGCCCGACGGGCGTACGGACGGCCGAAAGGATCACCGCGCGGCTCACGCCGCAAGCCTAGTGGGCTACACGAACTCGACGCGCACGGGCTCGGGGAAGGCCCCCAAAGCCTCGGCGCGACGCAAGAGCTCGCGCACCGCCTGCCGACCCTCGTCGCCGTAGTCCTGCGTGAGCTCGTTCACGTACATGCCGACGAAGCGGTCGGCGAGATGAGGCTCGAGCCCGCGACTGAACTCCATCGCATAGGCCATCGCCTCGGGGCGGTTGTCCAGGCCGGCACGGATCGAGGCCGCGAGCACCTCGGACAGCTCGCCGAGCGTCTCCTCGCCGAGGTCGCGGCGCGCCACGTTCGCGCCCAGCGGCAGGGGAAGGCCCGTCTCGAGCATCCACCACTCGCCGAGGTCGAGCACCTTCGTGAACCCCTCGGCCTCATACGTCAGCTGGCCCTCGTGGATGAGCAGACCGGCGTCGACGGCACCCGAGCGCACCTCGTCCATGATCTGGTCGAACGGCACCTCGCGGAAGCGGAAGTCGCCGATTGCCATGCGCAGCACGAGGAACGCCGTGGTCATTCGACCGGGGACGGCGATCTCGATCTCGGACAGGCGGTCGAGCGCCATGGGCTCCCGCGCAACGACGATCGGCCCGTAACCGGAACCCATGCTCGCGCCGTGCGGGAGGAGCACGTACAGGTTTTGGACATACGGGTACGTGTGGAGCGAGATCGCGGTCGTCTCGAGCTTCCCTTCCAGCGCCCACTCGTTCAGCGTCTGGATGTCCTTGAGGATGTGCTGGAACTCGAAGCCGCGTGTGTCGACACGGCCCGCCGCCAGGGCCCAGAACATGAACGCGTCGTCGGCGTCGGGGCTGTGTCCGAGGCGGATCAGCATGGAGCGGGGCAGGCTAGCAGGGTCGGCGCGCTCCCGAGTCAGGCTTCGCCGCGGAAGAACAGGCGCTCGAGCCGCGGGACGATCTCCTTGCGCGTGAAGGGCGCGACCCTGCCCCCGGCGCCGTCCTGCTCGAGCACGCTGACGTCGTCCTCGAGGGCGCCGTTCGCGGCCTCGAGCGCGTCGTCGAGCTCGTAGCCCTCGAACAGGTAGTCGTCCGCGCGCGGCTCGTGGCTCGCGCGGTGTTGCGGGTTGACCGCTCGGCCCACGGCCCAGACGCCGCCCTCCTTGCGCTCGATCCAGAGGACGATCCGCTCCGGCGCGCCGCCGTCGTCGAAGCTGTCCAGGACTCGCTCGGCATACCGCCCCGAAGCCCCTGCCTGCTTCATGGGGGCCAAGGATAGACCACGGCTAGAATCGCCCCGTGGCGGAGAAGTCCCGGTGGCGGAACCCACTCTCGTTCCTCTTCGCCGACAGGCGGGATGAGAAGCAGGTCGCGGTTTACATCGTTCGCGAGCACAAGCGCGGACGCAGCCTGGACGACATCCTCGACGATCCGTACGTCCGCAACCGCTGCAGCGAGAAGGACGTCGCCCGCGTGCTCGAGTCGCCCGAGGTGATCCGCGAACTCGGCAACGACATCGTCGCCGAGAAGATCGAGAGCATCGAAAGCGCCTAGAGCTCGCGCCCGACGCCGAGCTCGCGCGCGCGATCGACGGCCAGGGCGCCGATGGCGAGATCCCAGGCGGCGATCCCGTTGGACTTGAAGACGACGATGTCGTCGTCGGATTGACGGCCCTGGACCTGGCCCGAGACGACCTCGGCCAACTCGTGCACCTCGAGCCAGTCGAGGACGCCCTGCTGAACGGGCTCGATCAGGTCGCCGGACTCGATCTTCGCGTCGTCGATCGAGTCGCAGCAGACGAACGCCGCCCGCTGGAGGACGGCGTTGTCGAGTTCGCGTGCGTGCGGACGGTTGGCTCCGGCCGCGCAGACGAGGGTTCCTGGGCGCAGCCAGTCTCCGCGGAGCACCGGGTCGGGCGAGGACGTGATCGTGACGACGACGTCCAGCGCCGCCGCCTCCTGGGCTCCCTCGACGGCTTCCGCGCCGACGCTACGCGCGAACGCCTCTCGCGTGTCGGGCGTTCGCGACCAGACGGCGACCTCCTCGATCGCCGGAAGGGCGGCGCGGATGGCGCGCACCTGCATCTCGGCCTGGGTCCCGGCGCCGATAACCCCCAGGCTCGTCGCGCCCTCGCGGGCCAGGTACTTCGCGGCCACACCGCTCGCGGCCCCGGTGCGGTACTGCCCGATCCGGTCAGCCTCGATGAGCGCCAGCGTCTCGTCCGTCTCCGCGTCGAAGAGGACGATCACGAAGGATGCCCGGCCGCGCCCGGCCGCGTAGGTCTTCACGCCCGCGACGCCGAGGCCCGTGTCGGCAGCGGACATGACCGCGAGCATGCCGCCATCGAGGCGCAGTCGCCGGCGGGGGACGTTCTCGACGGCGCCCTCGGCCAGGCGCCGGAACGATCCCTCGACGGCGTCGAGCGCGTCCTCCGGCGTCAGCAGGCTGTCGATGTCGCCTTCGGCCAGGTACAGCGGCATTGGCCGCAGTCTAGGAAGCCTTGCCGTCGCCCCAGTCGAAGACCGGCCCGCCCGACCACACGTCCTCGAGGGACTCGAGGAACGTCTCTGCCTTGGGCCGCTTGCCTTTCCACTCGACGGTGTCGAAGGCCGCGCCTTCCGCGCCCTTTTCGCCGTCGAAGACACCGCCGACGTCGAGGTAGGACTCGAGCGGCATCGACGCCTCCAAACCGCTGTTTCGGCGCTTCAGCTCGAGGTGCTCCTGGATGATGTCGTCGAACGAGCTCGTCAACGTTTCGTCGCCTCCTTCGCGGTCGCGGCGTACGCCGATGCGCTGCCGACGAAGGCGCGCACGGCATCCGAGTAGTCGTTCGCCTGCGTCGCCAGCCCGTCAGCCGCCGTGCCGACCTTGCTCAGGCTCGGCTTCAGGTAGTCCAGCTGGGCCTGGAGGAAGGCGGGGTCGAGATTGGATGCGTCTGCCCCGGAGACGTAGTGCGACAGGCTGGCGAGGTCGTTGTCGAGAGTGCGGATCAGGGAGCTGAGTGCCTGCGAGCGGCCGGTGATGGCCGCGGCCTGATCCTGGAGCGGCGTCGAGGACGCGAGCAGCGAGCCGGCGCTCCGGTCGAGGCTCGCGATCAGCGACTTGCGATCGGCGGCCGTCTTCGCGGCGGCCGCGGCCGTGTGCCGCGTCGCGCGGAGCTTTGCGCGTAGCGCGTCGATCTGGGCAGCGAGCTCCGTCGTCCGCGCGTGCTCCTGCGCCAATGCGCGCTGTGCGGCCTGGCGGTCGGCGGTCTCGTTCCGCCAGAGCGACGCGAACACGGCCGATCCCACGGCGAGCCCGCAGAGCAAGGCCGACACGGTGAGCACCGGCGTTGCCAACCGCGCCGGCAGCCGGAGCCGGAGTGCCCCCCGCGGGAGGCGCAGATCGCTGCTTCTCGACAGCACGGGAAGACTCCCTTTCCCGCCCGGCAGCGGACTCCTTCCCTTCGTAAACTCCGACGGTGCGTCTACACCGGGACGCCAAGATCGACCTGATCGCGCACGTGCCGCTGTTCGAGCGCTGCTCCAAGCGCGAGCTCGAGGCGATCGCCGGCCTCGCCGACCAGGTCGAGCGCGAGGAAGGCCGCGTCCTCGTCCACGAGGGAGAGCTGGGCCGCGAGTTCTGGGTGCTGGTCGACGGTATCGCCGACGTGACCCGCGACGGGCAGACAGTCGCCACCCTCGGCGCGGGCGACTTCTTCGGCGAGATCGCGCTGGTGTCGAACGTCCCGCGAACCGCGAGCGTCACGGCAGCCTCGCCGCTCATCGGTCTCGTGATCTCCAGCCGAGATTTCTGGACGCTACTCGACGAGTCGCCGGAGACGCAGCGCAAGATCCTCGAGACGGTCGGCGACCGGCTCGCCCAGCACGACGACAGCTAGACGAGTCGGGCGGGTAGCGCTTCCTCGGACCCGGGCTCCACGCGGTACCCGGTCGCCTCCTCGCGGGCCGTGATCACCTCGGAGAGGCTGCCGTCGACGAAGAGCAGGCCGACGCCGGAGTCCGCGGCGTAGCCGGGCGGAAAGTCTTCCTCGTCGATCAGCCGCCGGTACATGGGCCGGCGAAGCACCTCGTCGTCGTAGTGCGGGCACGCGCTACCGGCGATGAGCCCGAGGCCGTCACGAAGACCAACGAGTTGTGGCCCGAACGAGTCCGTGACGCCGGCGTCGAACCAACAGATCATCCCGGCGCTCGACCCGGCCAGCACGATGCCGCGCTCGTACGCCTCGACCAGGTTCTCGTCGAACCCGTGCACGCGCCAGATGGCGAGCATGTTCGCCGTGTTCCCGCCGCCGACGACGATCAGGTCCTGCGCCAGCGTGTGCTCGCGGAGGTCCTCGCGCGGCCAGGGGAAGAACTCGGCGCGGCTCAGCTCGGCCCGGCCCGCGTAGCCGTCGTAGATCCGGAGCGACTGCGCCGGGTCCTCCGCGGACGCGGTGGGCACGAGCAGCACCCTCGGGCGCTCCTTGCCGGCCAAGGACAGGAGGTGCTCCTGGACGGGCTCGGGCGTCGAGCCGCCGCCGATCGCAAAGATCCGCTTCTCCACGAGCGCATGGCTATCACGCCGGAGCCTGGTCGTGGCACGGTTCCGGAATGCCCCGGAGCCTCGATGCCGACCGCGAGCTCGCCAACGCCCGCGAGGCCATGGCGGCCGGGGCGTTCGACCGCGCCCGCGACGCGGCGTGGCGAGCTGCTTCCGCCGCCGCCCAGATCGGCGACGAAGGAGCCCTGGAGGAAGTGGTCGCGATCGCCTCGACCCTGGCGGAGAACGACGTGGGCGAGGCCGACCAACTCCGTATCTACGCCCAGGCGAGCCTCGAGGACGCACGAGAGGGAACACGCCCGCCGAGCATGTTCGAGCGCCTGCTGGGCCGCGATCGACGTCGGCGCTAGGAGCGATCCGCGAGGTACGCGTCCCAGTCGAACTGCCCGTCACGAAGGAAGCGCACGAGCTCGATCTCGTTTGCCGTCAGCTCGGGTGGGCGCTGCGGATCCTCGACCTGCGAGCGGATGTGCTCCTTGACGGCCATGGCCGTGTACTGCCGGAGGAGGTATCTGAGCCCAAGCAAATGCGCCCGGCATGATTGCAGAGAGGACACCCTTCCTCCGTTTTCTCCTCGCATCGCGTCTCCAGCGGCTCGTCATGGATCGACACCACTCGCCGTCGCGATACTTGGTGCTGTCGATCGCTCGAGGAGGTGCAAGGTGTTCTCGTTCCTGTTGGCCCCGGTAGCGACGCATGTCAGGCAACGCGCAGGTGTTGTCGTCGTGCTTCTTGGAGCGGCGTTCGCCGCAGCGCTCGTGGTTCCGTCCGTCTACGCTCGGGGGCAGGTGGCGCCGGTGAACACTGCGGCCCCGACAATCGCCTACCCGCTCGGAATCGGCGCCACCCTGACGATGACGCAGGGAACCTGGAGCAACTCGCCGACGTCGTTCACGTACCAGTGGCTGCGCTGTGGGCGCGATGGCGGAGCAGCGGATGGAACGGGCTGTACCGCGCCCTCGGCTCCGACGACGACACCTCCCGAGGTTCTGTTGGAGCGTGAAGACGCGGGCTCGACCTGGCGCGCCCGTGTCACGGCAACGAACACGACCGGGACGGGCATTGCCGTCTCCGCCGCCACAGGACCGGTCGACAATCTGGGTGCGAACCTCACCGGCTGCCCCGATGTCCACGGGACAGGGAATGTCCACGTGAGCGAGTTCTCACCACCGGCGCGGCTCCTTGTCGACCGGCGGCAGATGACGCCGTCCGTGGTCACGCGGAGCACGCAGAGGATCACGCTCCGCATCCACGTGGTCGCGTGCGATGACCGCGACGTGATCGGCGCGCTCGTCTACGTCACGCCGACGCCGTTCAACCAGTTCACCCACGCCGAGCAACTCACGAACGCGACCGGGTGGGCGACGCTGACCCTGAACCGCCTGCGCGCCTTCCCCGCCACGCCGCAACAGCGAAACCTGATCGTCTTCGTCCGCGCGAGCAAGCCCGGCGAAGACCCGCTCGGCGGCATCTCCTCCCGACGGCTCGTGTCCTTCCCGGTCAGGCTCTAGCGGTTGGCCTGACCCGAACCGCGGCGAAATGCGCCCGGCATGATTCGAACATGCGACCTCTGCCTCCGCAGGGCAGCGCTCTATCCCCTGAGCTACGGGCGCGGGACGATTCAGTTTAGCGGGCGAGCCGTGACCGTTCCGACGGCGACCTCTGCGTCGGAAGGCACTCCCACCCGCACGTACGCGAGGCCCACGATGCGGTCGCCGTCGCGGGCGGCGCTCGTCACGCGGCCGACCTCCTTGCCTCCGTACGAGACCGGCGCGTCGTACTCGGGCAGCTCCGCCCCCTCCCACGTGAGCACACGCAGGCCGCGGTTTGCGTGGCCGCGGTAGTGCAGCCGCGCGATCGGCTCCTGGCCGGGGAAGCAGCCCTTCGTGAACGAGACGGCGCGCTCGACCAGACCTGCCTCTGCCGGGAGCACACGGTCGTCGATCTCGCGGCCGAACCGGGGCGTCCCCGCGGTGATGCGCAGCATCTCGAGCTCGTCGTCCTCCATCGTCGGCTCGGCAGGATCGTCCAGCACCTCGACCGCCGGCATGCCGTAGTCCGCGGTGGGGATCCCCTCGGTGCCGCCGAAGACGATCGACGACGTGTGTTCCTCCGGGTCGACCTCGCACTTCGCGGCAAAGCGGGCCCGCAGGAGCGCCGCGCGGACGACCTCACCCAGTTCGGGCTCCGTCAGGAGCAGGAAGTCGTCGGGCCCGCGTCGCCATACCCGGAGCGGCGCGATCACCCGCGCCTTGGGCGTCAGCAGGAGCGCGTCGCAGGTCTCGGCGGACACGTCGTTCGAGAGCATGCGTTGCAGGAAGTCCTCGGCATCCGGCCCCTGCACGCGCACGTAGGCGCGCGGGCGGCGCGCGACACCCGTGGCGATGGCCATGGAGGCAGTCTAGGGAGCGGGCTTGCGCTCGCGGCGCGCACGCAGCAGCTCGGCCCCGACGATGGGGATGAAGATCCCGGCGACCACGACCAGCGACGTGACCGTCCGGCTCGCCGACGTGGAGAGCAGGTAGTGGAGACTCGGCCGCTGTACCCAGTAGGCCCAGAGCAGCGAGAGGAAGATGATCGCCAGAAGCCCCGCGACGAAGACCGGAGCGGACCAGGTGCGCCGCCACACGGGGACTGCGACGCCCGCGACGAGCAGGATCGGCACGATCGCGAGCCAGTCGCCGTCGAACGACTTCTCGACGATCGTGCGGACCGACGGCCAGACACGGTCGAAGCGGTCGACGAGATAGCCGGGGTCGAGGCCCTTGCCGATCGGCGTCGAGGAGCGGATCCCATGATTGGAGATCCAGATCCGCCAGGGCACGATGGCGATCAGGCACCACAGAGCCGGCCACACGAGCGGGACGAGCGAGCGCCGGCGGAGGAGGCCGAAGACGATCAGGAGCAGGAACAGCCCGAGGACGAACGGCGACCCCTCGGGTTTCGTCGCCACCGCGGCGCCTCCCATCAGGCCGAAGAACCAGATCGACCGCCGCTCCTCCGTGACGAGATACCGCCAGGCCGCGATCGCCGCCAACGCGAAGAAGAAGGCCACCGGCGCGTCCCCGTAGGCCGAGGTGAGGTTGTCGGCGAGCGCCGGCGCGGTGCCGACGAGGAGCAGCGACGGCCAGAGCAGCGACTGCGGCACACGGTCGCGGAGGAGCTCATGGGCCGCGACGAGGAAACCCACGAGCAGGAGCCAGAACTGGACGTGAACGACCATGGTGTCGAGGTGCCCCATGAAGCGGAAGTCCATCGCCTCGAGCCCGGGGATCAGCATCGGGTAGTCGAGCACGAGCGGCTGATAGGCGTGGTTGGCGAACACGGACGTGTCCAGACCGCCGAGGAGGACGATGGCGCGCGCCTTCATCGTCCACTTCGCCCACGCGTCCCACGAGTTGAGCGGCTGGAACAGGCACTGCACGAACAGGACGACCAGGTAGCCGCCGAGCAGTCCGCCGAGCGGGATCGCCAGGCGCCAGTCGGTCCTGCCGCCTGCCGGCTCTA
>Ga0066903_100004017_pt1 | contig 12267 bp, 23 predicted proteins | sample PanSoiMetaGPlot1_FD_67491 | JGI IMG/M metagenome (GOLD analysis project Ga0066903, IMG submission 67491) | Tropical forest soil microbial communities from Panama analyzed to predict greenhouse gas emissions - Panama Soil - Plot 1 (version 2) | ecosystem: Environmental > Terrestrial > Soil >...
GCGCAAGGCGCGCAGCGTCATCTGTGACGCTGGCATTGATGCCGACTGCGTTAACCGTGAGGCAATGCGCGATCGCGCTACGGAGCACCAGGAGCGACTAGACGAGATAGCGCGTCTAGAAGCTCTAGAGGTTCTGAAAGAGCGCGAGCGGGCGCTTGCAGCCAATTGCAGGCACATTCCAGGATGCAAGATCAATAAGCCTGAGATCGTCATTTGCACCACTGATACAGATTGCCAGAACAAAAACCCATGGGTTGAGTACTAATGCCGAGTTCACGCGAGCTAGGCACTAACCCCCGCGCCATGGGAACCAATCCGAGAGCACTAGGCGAGAACCCTCGTGCCCTCGGTACTAACCCCCGAAGCATTCGGGAACGCGAGACGCGGCGATCAGCGTCAAACAGGAGAACTGAAAATGAAAACGACTATCGCTCTGTTCGCCCTCACCGCTTTGACCGCCCTTAATGTGTCTGGCAACGTCGCCAGCGCGAAAACGGTCAAGATGGTTGAGCGCACCATTTGGGAAATCAAAGATTTCCCGACGCTGGAAAAGTCAGTGCTGGCCCTCTGCACCAGCGCTGCCGAGGAAGGCACGAAGCTCGTGCTTTCCGACAAGGCGAAAGCGGTTTGTGCTTCTCATGCATGGCCCTCAATCACGAAGGCCGGCGCTTTCCGCAACACTGGTGTGGGTGCCGAGTTCAATACGCTGATGCGGCAAGCTTCCAATCCTCCCGCGCCAGCGTCGGCACCGAAGGCCGAACAGAACTAGCGTGCAATGCGGTAGGTGCAGCGCAAATGCTGCACCGCCGCGATCGCGCTGCGGTAGCTGCACTGCACTTGCTGCGCTGCGGTAGCTGCACCGCACACGCTGCACTGCACTGTGAGTGACGTCACATCACACTTTGCCGCGCCAAATCAGCCCGGTATACGGACCCTGAGATAGGGCAACGGCGCGCGGACAAGAAAGACGCGGCGAATAAGCTTGACATTTCAACGCGTTAGTGCGATAATATATAGTTGTGAGCGACTGTTACCTTTTAGGTAGCAAACACATAGCGATTTAGTTTCGTTTGAGTTACACGAAACTATCGATGAACCCCAAAACGTCATCCCGACATTTTGGAAAACAGGAGAAGTGAAAATGGCGAAAGCTCTGAAACCTGAACCCAAAGCCACACCAAAGAAGGAACCCGAAGTTATGGCCGCAGATCAAAGAGCAACGGCACAAACTACGCAACAGGCACCGGCAGCGGCGAAACCCACAACTACTAGCGTTGCGGAATACGTCAAAAAGAATGCAATTCAACCGCGCGCTGTTGGTCTCGGCATTGTTCGCGAGTTGAACAAGTGGGAGCAAGACAAGTACAACGCGGAACGCGCCATGATGGAAGTCGAACACCGCGACAGAACGCGGCGCGTCGATTGCGTCACGGCTATTTGCTTCTCGGCAGATCGAGACAGCAACATCAAAGAAATGTTGCGTCTGGTCAACGGTAAGAAGGGCGACAAGTCCAAGGTCAAAGACCGGATCGAAGTCGCCCTCGGTATTCGTGAAATCAAGGTGTCTGAGGATGGGGTACAAACCTATCCCTACATTCCAGAGGTTCACGAAATGATGTTCCTTAAGGAGGGCGAGAAGGAAGGCTCGCAAACTGCCAAGGGAAAGGAAACTTTCCGAACCAACTATACGAACTTCATTTTCGATTGCATCCGTATGGCGCACGTCGTCGAAGAACAAAAGGTTATGATTACAATCGAGACGCGCCAGATCGAGGATAAAACCGGCAGAATGCGCGAGGAGAAAAACATTCGCGTATCTGATAAGCCCGGATCGAAAGGCGTGCTGGAACGTTTCGGCATGGATAGCGTTGTGCTGGATGGTAAAAAGTCCGTATTCGTCGGCATGGAGGGCGACAAGGAACGGCACGAGGAATTGAAGGCCATACCCGGATTTGCCGAAATGGCGCGTTGGTCTCGTGACGTTGGTGAACAAGCAGCAACGCCCGGCAGCGGCAAGGCGTCAAAGAAGGGCGGCAGCGCTGGAAACACCGCTGACGTGTCGGTGCAAGGCAAAGACCAGTTGCACACGTTGATTGACAACGCGAAGTCTATGGCGTTGACAGTCTCGAAAGTCGAAATTTCTAACCCTGACTTGTATGATGCACTGGTCAGGCTCCGTGACGTTATCAACGAGGCAGTTGCGAAGCGGCTCGACCCTGAGTTGCAAAAGAAGGTTTCGGGCAAGGCGGCTTAGTGCTGCATACCGCCTTACCGTCAAGGCCCCGGTGTGGTATCCCCACACCGGGGTTTTTTTATGCCTGTTGCAGCGCAGCATGGCTGGCGGGCGACGGACGATAGATATGCGCGGACCCTGAAATAGGACTTGACAGGACCGTATCATTTTGCTACTATATAGGATGGTGTGTCACCTCCCATGCCCCCCGACACACCATGCGGGTGGAAGCACTATAAAGAGCCGTAAGTCTGTGGGAATAGTGGACCCCAGCGCCCGCTTTCGTTTGAAACACACAAAAGGAGCGACTTGTGAAGAAATACGTGCTGCATATGATTGTGAACACGGATGCGGGCGAAGAAGAGTTCCAGACCGCATCGCTTACCAGGGAGGAATTGCTAGCCGAGGTGGGCTTGCAGTTGGACAATGCTGAGGCCACTTCATGGGTGCTCACCATTGCTGTTGCGAAGGAGGAAGAGAGCGCTACGTCCAGAGCGAGCCATTACTCATAATGGTTAGGTTCTTCAAAGTGGACTGCGACAAATGTGGTGATACAGGCGTTGCAGCCGTGGATATCATCGCGGGTAGAGCGACCCGTATATTGTGCAACTGTAAAGCAGGAGCGAGCCGTGCTAGCAGACGTGTATCGGGAGATCATGGGGGATATTCCGAAGACGGAATTAGAGAAGTTCGAGGGGTACCTTCGATTGCTCCACAGTGTGGACCAGAACTGCCGGGTAAAGTTCGTAAATAGAGGCACCTATCTATGCTTCAAGGACGGAAGTATTTGGATGCTAGGTAGGTCGGAGACTATCGAAATGGTTCGTGTAAATCAAACAGGAGAGGGAAGTGTCTAGCATCATCTACAACTTCGAAGAATTGGGAAAGGCGTGCGATAAGCTTTCCCCTAGTATCCGTGATAAGTCCATGTGTTCGACCTGCGAGAACGTGGGCTGGATCATGGGGGCCGATCCTCGTTCTGGTTATCCAGACCGTGGTTATATCTGCCCGGCATGCAAGAACAGGTACTGCAATTCCAACCCGTGGCCTCCTGGCGACGCACAACAGCCGGAGGTAGACCAGCCAGTCCCGGCTAGGTTTCGCAAATATAAAGGAGATGCGCAAAAGGTATGCAGCCGTCCGATGCCTGCAAACGCAATCCCTGAAGAAATCGTCGACGCGGTTCGCGCTCGGAGGGCCAAGGCCCAGCAACCACCGAGGGCTATGGGGTCGTCTAAGCAAGTCGATGACGACGAAGAAATCAGGTTCCTGAGAGAGCCAAAGGGACTATTCAACGGGTGTCCTCGGAAATGAAGATCGATCGTGCGACAATGGAAAAGGCAGCGCCCCACATCAAGCGTGGGTTGCGCTGTCTTGAGATGCTCAATTCGTTTGTCTCAAACAAAGAGCACTATCGTTTGGACCAACGCGTTGACGTTTACTATAATGGTCTGGCAGAGTCCGTATTGGCTCTCCAGGCCATTTTAGTTAGCGATGCAGAGTACACAAAGAAGTCTGTAGTGGCCATGCGACGTGCGAATAGAGGCAGGGCCTACACACACCAAATACTAGGCAACGACAAAGGTGAAGTGTTTTACGAAACGAGGGCTGTCATGCCTCTGAGACGTGCGAAGCGTAATATCATCTTTGTCGATAAGGAGCGAAAGGATGTCTACGAGATACGTAATCCCAAAGCCGCTAAGCAGAGAGCGGCTGAATAGGTTCGTATGCTTAGGCAACCTTACGGCGCAGGTGCCCTTGATCGAAATACGGCCGTCGAGCGTGCGCATTTGGACGGCATACGACTACGAGCGGATCAAGGGCACCTATACCGAGATATTCAGGGATGGGCAGGTTGTCACAGTCACGGTTTATCCTGGTGGTTTGAATGACACGAAACTGGTGAGGGAGCGTGATGACAGAGGGAAAAAGCGACAGAGGAAGCGTCAGGTGCGAGCTGCTAAGGGAAAGCCCAAGCGGGCTCGCGTGGCTGATCGACTTCGAGGGCGAAGAGGTTTGGATACCCAAAAGCCAGGGCGAACTGTATAAACGGGAGGATGGCGGCTATACTCTATTCGCCGAGAAGTGGTTATTGAAGAAGAAAGGGCTGATATGATCCTGTACCAACTGACAACGGATTTACACGGACAGCAATACGTGTCCGTGCGGAGCGAGAGAGACTTGCGGGAGGCCATGATGCGGTACATCCGAAATCGACGTGAGGCTGGTGCCAAGATTAGTCATATCATCTTCAGCTACGCACGATGCGAGCCGAAACCGATACCGACAGGAGAGAAGAGAAATGCCTGACATTCCGATTGCAGAGGCCCGCAGGCAAGCCCTAGAGCTAAATGCTAAGGGCATTAACTGTTACCAGAAATTCACGTGTGAGAAGTGTGGCAATCGCCTGACCATGGACGATGCCAATATCTTCCATGACAACGGCAGATGTGATGCCTGCGGACACGTCAGTCCCATCACGCATTGCGGTTACATGGTTCATGCGCGTGGTGATAACGTTGCGACGCTATTGAAGGATATGCTTCGTAGGAGTTTGAAGTAATTCTGTGTCGCTCAAGCACAGGATCGCAGCGTCTTCAAGTTTTCCTTGAGCGCTGCGTAACTTGCGAAAGCAGCTAACGGTGGCCAAGAGCCTTCAAGCAATGACCATGACCCTCCATGTAGTGAACCCCAACTCACTTCCTCCAAGGGTCCAGAAAAGGTTAGGATACGTTAGTCATTTTTTAGGAGAATGCCATGGAGAAGAAGTTTCTATGGTGGAGGACGACGATAGCCGAGGTCGGCGAAAGGTCTATGTGCGTCGGCGGCCGTGTCAATCAAGAGGGCAAGGCCGAGTTGTACATGGAAAGTGGTGGATGGTTCCTGCAATTTGGGAACATCTCTATCTCTACTGGTGAAACTAAGCCGCCCTTTGCGAAGGGTGACCGCGTGCGAGTTATCATTGAAGAGGATACAGAGGATGCCAGTGAAAGAACTGAGAGTTAGCTGGGTCGTCGATACGGACTTGTTTGCGCGCTTCCTTGCTCGCGAGCATAAGGCCATGCATATCGACGCAATGCAAAACGCAGTACAGGAAACGGAGTTCGTGAGCGACATGGAACAAGAACCACTTCGTTTGACACACACAAAGAAGGCGAGGAAGCGTGGAGGCATGGCTCCGCTTATACTCAAGGCCATGGCTGTGGCCCCAAAGCAGCGGATGAACACGAAGGAGATCGCCGGCGTCCTCATCGCGGCTAGGTACTCCGAACTCAGTATGCCTAACCAGTTATACACGCTGAAGACCAACAAACTGGTCAGGCATTTGTCCACAGGTCTGTACGTGATCACAGCAAAGGGGCTCGAATATGTCAAAGCTCACTAAGGAACAGGGACTGCGCTGGAAAGAGCAGCGCCTGTTCAGTTGGGCTGATGAGAATGGCAAGTACATGAGGACCATCAGCAAGGCCAGTGTCACGCATAATGACGAGGCAGCGGCTGCGGGCTTGGCACGTCAGACAGTCCACAGGCTTAGGAACGGCGATACCATGTATCCTAAACACGAGACACTAGCACGGCTCGCGAGAGTACATGGCTACGAGTTCGCACTCGTAAAGACGCGCGATCCAAACTACGACTTGGAACTGCCTCGTGCTCGCGAGGCATACCGAGACTACCAGAAGTACCTACGTCAGCAGCGAGAAGGGGAAGGCAAGCGTGAAAAGAAGAGAGTACGATCAAATCGCAGACATTCTGCGGGAGTGGCACGTAGAGCATCCGGAGGTGAGTCACGACGCGTTCACTAGTCTCGTGGCCCACATCGGCGAGTATCTCAAATTGTGCAACTCGGGGTTCAACATGAATAAGTTCCTGGGGAAGGTCTATGCACACCAAAGACAAGCTCGCGCAAGCGCTGAAAGCAATACAGCTGGATGATATGGCGGATAAGGCGGCGATCGGGTACTACCATGACTTCCTGTCGCCGCTCGACTTCCCTGAAATTCAGCTAGTCAATGATCTAGCGGAGGCTGCCAAACGGCTGCCTCTGCACTACAGAGGGATCATGGCTCTCCGTCAGCGCGTAATTGATGGAGAGTTTGATGCGTCAACAGAGGAGAGTGAGGAATGGGCAAGGAGTCCCGAGGGGCAGGCCGCCATGGCCAGCCTCGTCGGACGGAAGAAGCCAAAACGAACGAAGAAGTGATTTCGTGTGTCTTAATCGAATGGAGCGAGATTATCATGAACAAGCGCGAAAAGCCTGTATTACCCCAGCTTGGTTTCCAGGCTCGCATCTACAACGACCTCGAAGAGATGCCCAATCGCATCACCGTCGATGAGAAAAGCAATGCTGGGAGGATGGCCGCGATGCTTCTCATGTGGAAGCGCGTAGCCGATATCGCTAAAAAAAAGTACGAAGGACTTCAGAAGAGCCTGATTACGGATGGGGTGATGATCGACCCGAAGACCATCACCACTCCTGGGGACCATTATTTAGGTGGCGGGGGGAATATGGCGATCAACGTGAAGGTGACGCAGCCCCGCCGCGAGTTCAATCAGCTCTGGTTTATCACAGAGATGGAAAAGCGTCACAAAATTCCACAAGCGGTAACTCTCGCGCTAATGGAGGAAGCCAAGAAGACTGGCACAACTCAGAACCGCGAGATCAGCGTAACGGAGAAGGGAGCGCAACTGTGAGCACATTCCAATTACCGGAAATCTACATCGACGGCGTGCGTCTGAACGATGAGCAGGTCCGTGTATTTGGAACAGCTCTACATACTCTTAGGTTCATGATGAAACAGACCCCAGGCTTCGGACGAGGTGCCCTGCCTGGGGTCAAACTCGACATAGTGACTACGCAATTACTCTCACTCTATGATGGATCAAACCAAGATGCCCTTGATACTGGCACCTAGCTTCGACGACAACTCGCGACAAGAGATCGAGGCGTTCCTTGAACAGGTACGCTTCCGTCGCATTGCCGCAGCCCTCGTATATCAGCAGGGTAAGAAGCTGAAACTGCAAGGCGAGCATGACGCGCTCGCTAGCAAGCTTACAAGGAACTACAAGCAACTCGGCAGGGTGCTTGAGAGACTAGAGAACGACCTTGCCAAGGCAGAGACCTATCTCAATACGTGCGAGCTATTGTACGGCGAGATAGGATTTGTGAGTGAGAGGATCAAACTGGCGGAGAAGTGATATGGTCAGTTGGAATGACTTCCAGCGTGAGCTACAAAACCGTGTGTCTGACTCGGGCACACGGTACATGCTTGCGCTCATGTACGAGCGAATACTCGAATTGTCCAAGAGTCAGGATGCGGCTGGCAATTGCATGGTCGCAATGGCTGAGACGATGGGCAATATCGTCAAGCTCAACGACGTGCAGGAGAGCCGATTGCAGGACTTGAGAAAGCAAATGCTCGGCGAACATGATGGCGTCCAGCTCGATAGCGTCCCGCTTCTAAACGAGGATGACTAATGGCTAAACAAGTTAACGGGTTCATCGCATTCGATGGCCAGTTCTTCGAGAACGAAGCTGAGTGCAAGAGGTACGAGGCCGAAGAAGCGATCAGGGTTTTGTGTAACACAAACGAAATCAATCCCGTTAACTTCTTCGCCCTCATCAATGAATGGAATGGGGAAATTAAGGAGTACTACGATGCGGACGAACATTGTGAAGCCAGGAAGGCCACCAGAACGGGAAACCTCATCTACGAAGCCGATCTATCACAAGCTGAAGTTGATCCGCCCGACCCTCCAATCGGAGACAAAGACGCTCCGGGCTTTCTCGAACAGCAGGCTAGAGGATATCTCGGTCTGTCCGATTTGGGGGGTGGTCCACGCCCAGAAGCAGTACCCGCAGCGCGGACGCGCACTCGCCCTTGAAGCGGGTGAGTGTATGCATCAGTTCTTCGCGGCGTTTAGGGTCTGGCAGCTTCACTACCGGCAGAAGTTGCCAGCTCATGCCAAGAACGCCGGACAACGAATATTCGGGGAGGATAGATGGAATGACGTGTGGCACGAGGTGCGTAAACACAAGGAAGAAGTTAACCAAATCGGTGCGCTCACTGTCGGCGTTATTGGGTCCTCCGGGTATTATGATGATCCGAATGACCAAACCCGTACACTGTCAAACATGCAAACCGCCGCAATGGTGTACGCGCGGGAAACCCTACCGTATCTTGAAAGCTGGCCAATATGGGTGGACGATCCAAAAAATCCGATCAAGCCAATAGGCATCGAACAAATCTTCGACGTAGTGCTAGAGTATGAAGATGGTACGCGAATACGTTATATCGGTACACTGGATGGCATACTCCGGAACGCTCTCAAAAACGGTCGGGTTACGATGGCAGAAAACAAAACGGCTGCCCGGCTTGACAAAGCGTGGATCGAAAGCTTCAAGATGCGCCACCAGGTTACTGGTTACATGGCGTGTGGACAAGCGCTCTTCAACGTTGAGATGTGGCACGCGAGAGTCTACGGCTGCAAGATCAAACCGACATACCGTGGAGAGGATGTACATATCGAGCCGGTGGTGCGTAACAACACGGACATTAGCCACTGGGCAAACTGGGTCTACAACCAAGTGGCCATCTTCGAAATGTACAAGGATCATTGGGAGCAAGCCGAACGTCGAACGCATTCTTGTAATAGGTACTTTAGGCCATGTTCTCTTATTCCGTTCTGCGGGGACAGTCCTGAAGGCCGCTTGGAGCAATGGTCACAGATGGTCAAAGCTGTACCATCACCATCGGAGCGAGCGATAAATGAAGGATGAGAGCGAAGGGCTGACCCCGTTCCCAATACATTCAGGACAGGATATTAAGTCAAGGATGTCCCTGATATTGTGGGGTCCGTCTAGTGCGGGGAAGACTACGTGGTGCGCGACAGCACCAGGGCCGTTAAAGCTGTGGCTTGCATTCGGCTCAGACGAGACTGTGCCTATACAGCACAGACCAGACGTTAAGGTCATGAACCTATCAGGATATACGTGCGAAGAGATATTCAAGCACGGCACAGGACACAATCCGTTCGGGTTGGACAAGCTCCTGCCCGCACGCAAGGACATAGGAACCGTAGTATGCGACAGTATCACTGCTATACAAGACCTGGGACTGGAAAAGGCGGTGAACGATGGCATTGGGAGGTCCGCGAAGGACGGGTTTATCCCAACGCTGCAATTTCCAGGGAGATCAGCTTACGGTGGGCGCAATGCCAACACCTTGCATCTTATGAAGTGTCTGCTTCAGGTGACAGCACGGCACAATCGGCATATCGTATTCACAGCACACGAGAACGAGCCGAGAACGCGGCCAAAGGACGATACGCCTATATCCATCGATATGTCGCTCGGTGGTATGCAGCTCAATACCGTTACTGGAAGGGTCTCCGAGATTTGGAACTTGAGAAGAGACATAAGCCGCGACCGTAACCAGATCATATCGGTGCGTACCTACGGTCTTCGCAGACCGCTCAAGACACGCATCTTCGACCAGAAAGGTGAGCCTTCGTTTAAGTTACACTACGACCCTTCGTTGCCTGACGATGCCAAGGATCAGATGACTATCGCTGGCTTTTATGGACAGTGGATAAGAGGGAACAAGTTACGCATTATGCCTCCGAAGAACAGAGACTCTTCGAAGGACGAGGACAACTGAGATACTTCGGGCGGGAAGTATAGCAGGCCCAAAGATGAGGCAAGCCGCCCATTGCCTAACAGGAGCAGCCAATGGCTGGTGAAGACTTAGGTATCATCTCCCTTGATGTTAACCTAGCAGATGTTGAGCGTCCGCCGGAAATTCCCGTCGGGCGTTATGTTGCGGAAATCCAGCAGATCGATCGGAAGACCGCGGCGAATACTGGAAATGAATACTATGCAATGCAGTTCCTCATTCCGGCGGAGCAAATTCCGGCGGAGATCGCCGAGCACTACGAGGACGGAGCCCGGATGTTCTACAATCGGCTCTTGGTTCCGAACTCAAGGGATCGTCGGTCACTGTGGAACATCAAGCAGTTCATCGAGAAGCTCGGGCTTGATGTCAATACGACTGAGATCAACCCGGCCGACTGGATGAACCAGAACATCGGCATCGTCGTCGGACTGGAGAAGAACCTCGAAGGCGAAATGCGAGCGGTTGTGAAGTCGCTCTATGCCGCCGAGGAGGCTCCGTCTGACGTCGGTGAGGAGGACGAGGAACCCGAAGAGGCGCCCGCTCCCAAGCGCACTGCTAGGGGTGGTCGTCGTCGGTAACGACTGACCGGGGGGTTTCGTTTGTCTCAAACGAAACCCCTCACAAAGGAGCAGAAATGCCTATCGCACCATCTCTCATAACGATCAACCTCGCGGCGCCTCATCCCGATCCGGGTGGGGCGAGCACGATTATCAGGCTGACGACTCGCGACAAAAGCATTATCGACATAGCGGCCGACGAACTCGGATGGCCCAAGGCGATGCTTATGAGAGTCCTACTGATACGTGGTGCGCAGAAGATACTCGACGAGTTGGGTGTCGAGTTAGAATACACCTAAGAGGGGAACGCCAGGTGAAAGCTGTCACACTATCTAGTCAGCAAGAACGCGCAGTGTTCATGTGTCAGGACAAGCATCTGCGCATATTCTCGGTGACTGGGCGCGCGGGGACGGGAAAGACAACCGTCCTCGGTGCTGCCTACGAGGAAACCGAAAGGATAGTCGGTGTAGGCCAAGTGGTACTGTGTGCGCCTACGGGCCGCGCAGCTAAAAGAGTGACTGAGCTTACTGGTAAGAGAAGCAAGACCCTTCACAAGCTATTGGAGTTTCCAGAACCAGATGAGACCGACGAGAAAGGGAAGCCCCTCCCGCCTGAGCCGCGTCGTAATAGGGACCGCCGTCTTAATGAGCGTGTGGTCTACGTGGACGAGTCCTCTATGCTCTCGCAGGAGTTGTACGATCAGCTCTTGGCTGCTCTACCTAACAATGGGAGACTACGTTTCTTTGGTGATAAAGAGCAGCTTCCTCCTGTTGATAAAGGAAACCCCTTTGACGACCTACTTGAGTCCAGAGATAGTCTCGAACTTACCCACTGCTTCCGAAGCGACGACGAGATCATCAGAAATACAGAGCGGATACGAATGGGAAGACTACCTATCCCAAACGAACGCTTCCAAGTCATCTATGTCCCAAATCCGGTAAAGACCTTGATCCGTATAGTGGATCAGGGAGTAACTCAGCAATCGTGTCAGATCATAATGCCAACGAGGACAGGTCAGTATGGGACAGCCCGTGTTAATCCTTCACTCCAACTTAAGTTTAATCCTACCGGAGACATCCTCCGCATTGATCGACCTGATAAACTTGGTCAACGATCGACTGATCCTCCTATCGCTGTACGGGGCGGAGACAAATTCTTATGGGTCAAGAATGATTATCCCCTTAAGATGTTCAATGGAGAGACCGGGTTCATTGACTGGGTTAACTCTGAGGACGGGAGTGTACAGCTTACAATGGATGCTCGTACCCTCATTGTTCCACCTTTCATCCAAGTCTATTCCCCTTATCACGGGTCGATCATCCATTACGACCCCAGGAAGAAGATTGAGCTGGGATATGCGATCACCACTCACAAGTCACAAGGTTCGGAGTTCGATACGGTCATCTACTGCATGTTTAAGGGGGCACCGAGACTACTGAACAGGAGGAACTTCTACACTGCGGTGACCAGAGCGAAGCACCGTGTTATAGTCGTAACCGACACAGCAGCAATGGGAATGTCAATGAGGAGGTACGTAGCACCATGCTAAGAATGTGGGCAGATGGGACTGAGAATGGCAAGAAGATTGTGATCACCATAATTGGTTTGTCACACGCGAACCTCGACGAGCTGCGCAAGGGGAGGCCAATCAAACTCAATGGCGTCGAGGCTGGCTTACCAGAACACGTCAGGCTTCTAATCTTCTCAGGCAAGAATGAAGCCGCAATGCACGCAGAGGTCGAAAGCCTGATCGGCCCCAACACCAAGGTCTCCATAGACCCGAGGTTAAAGTCATGAAAGA
>Ga0066903_100004018_pt1 | contig 12266 bp, 9 predicted proteins | sample PanSoiMetaGPlot1_FD_67491 | JGI IMG/M metagenome (GOLD analysis project Ga0066903, IMG submission 67491) | Tropical forest soil microbial communities from Panama analyzed to predict greenhouse gas emissions - Panama Soil - Plot 1 (version 2) | ecosystem: Environmental > Terrestrial > Soil >...
TCCGGGTGCGCAATCACAGGCCGCAGCCCGGCCGACTCGACGTGCGCGCCGAGCGCGAACACCAGCTCTGCAGGCCCGGTGAACGGCACCTCCATGAGGACTCGATCCGTGCCTTCGAGGACGTAGCGCTCCGGGTTCTCCGACAGCAACGCGCGCGAAGGCGTCAGCTCGAAGCCGAGGCGCAGGTCGAGCGGCGCGTGCTGCCGCATCCGCTCGAAGCCCTTCCGCACTTCACGTTCCCGCTCTTCCGTCAGGACGAAGTGCGGCCACACGTGCGGCGTGGCGAAGAGAACGGCTGTCCCGTGCCGTGCGGCACTCCGACAGAGCCCAAGTCCGTCCTCGACGGTCGCGGCGCCGTCGTCACCGGAGGGGACGACATGCGAGTGACAGTCGACGAACACACTTTCACCGTAGCGACTCCATCCCACGCCGCGATATGGCCCGAGTGGGTTGTTCGGGCGCCTCAGGACCGCAGATACAGCTCGAGGTCGGGCGCCACCGCACGAAGCTCGCGCAGCGCCCGTGACTCGAGCTGGCGGACGCGCTCGCGTGTGATGCCGAGCCCCGCCCCCACCTCTTCCAACGTCTGCGGCGGCTCTCCGTCGAGGCCGAAACGGAGCGACAGGACGCGGCGCATGCGCGGGTTCAGGCGCAGCAGCGCTTCGGCCAGCTCCTTGCGGCGCAGCTTCTCCGACGTCGTCTCATCGGGGCGCTCGGAGTTGACGTCCTCGATCAGGTCGGCGTACATGCTCTCCCCGTCCCCCACCGGCGTCTCGAGGCTGACGGGATCCTCGACGAGATCGAGCAGCTCCTGCACTCGCTTCTCGGGGAAACCGCTCTCCTTCGCGAGCTCCTCCATCGTCGGCTCGCGGTTCAGCTTCTGCGCGAGCTGACGGCGCGCTCGCATGAGCCGGCGAACCTGGTCCGCGACGTGGACCGGAAGCCGGATCGTCCGGCCCTGGTCGGCCAGCGCGCGCGTCACCGCCTGCCGGATCCACCAGGTCGCGTACGTCGAAAGCTTGTAACCGAGCTTGTAGTCGAACTTCTCGACCGCTCGGATCAGGCCGAGGTTCCCCTCCTGGATCAGGTCGAGCAGGGGGACGCCCGCCTTCGTGTAGTTGCGCGTGATCGACATCACGAGCCGGAGGTTCGACTCGATCAGCTTCTTCTTCGCCTCCTCGTCGCCCGCGTCCTTGCGCCGTGCGAGCTCGCGCTCCTCGGCCGGGGTCAGCAGCGGCCCGTCGCCGATCGCGCGGACGTACAGCTTCAGCGGGTCCTGCGTCGTCTCGGCGGTGACCGCGACCGGAGCGTCGTCGTCCTCCTCCCTCTCCTCGGCCTCCTCGGTCTCCTCCGCCTCCTCGGCAACGAGCTCGAGCCGCGGCTCGACCGGGGGGTCGGAAGGAGCTTCGGGCAGCGGCCGCATGACAGCTCTATCGGCCTCGCCGCGAGAGCTCTTGAGCAATTCGTCGGCTCGGTGACGGTGGGCGACGGTTCCGGCGTATCCAAATCCCCTTACAGAAGGTTCACCTAACAAGACGATCAGCCGATGCGTCTTGAAAGATGAGCGACGAAACGTCGCTCAATGCGGTTTTTAGAGACTTTGTGCGGAATCGCCGGATATAGCCTCGGGCTCGACAGCGGAATCGAGCGGACCGTCGCTGCCCGTGCGCTTCTGGCCGGGATCGCCGAACGAGGCGCCGACGCCGTCGGGTACGCCTTCCGCAAGCCCGGCGCACCGGTGAACGTCTACAAGCAGCGCTCCGGTGCAACGGCGCTGCTCGAGCGGATCAGCGTCCCGGACGAGGCGACGAAGCTCCTTGTCCACGTGCGCGACTACACGAAAGGCCATCCGAGCCTCGAGGCCAACAACCACCCCATCCGCCACGGCGCGGTCGTAGGCGTGCACAACGGGATCATCGCCAACGACGACGAGCTCTTCGACGAGCACGGGATTCCGCGCGCGGAGCCCGAGATGACCGTGGACTCGGAGATCATCTTCGCGCTCGCGGACCGGTCGCGCGGCCGGACCGCGCATGCGCTGCAACAGCTCTACGGCTCGATGGCCGCGGCCTGGCTCGACGAGAACCGGCCCGAGCTCCTGATCGCGCGCGGGCTGGGCCGGCCCCTCTGGATCGGCACCTCCAAGCGTGCACTCTTCTTCGCGTCGACACGGCTCGCGCTCGAGCTGGTCGAGAGCTACGTCGGTCTGAAGCTGAAGAAGGTGCAGCTCGGCGAGGGCACGGTCGTCGCGGTCGAGGGCGGCGCGATCGTCGCGCGCGACACGTTCACGCCGGACACCTCGTTCGAGGAGACGCCGCTGCCGGCCGTGCGTGCGCCGGACGAGGCGCGCTCCTGCCTCGCGCGGCTGAAGTCACTGCACGCAGCGGCGTAGGCCCGTTTATGGCAGGCGGCCGTCGGCCTCGACGGTGACGCCCTCGTCGTCGAGCCGTTCCTTGATCAGGAACTGGAACGTCGACCACGCGCCCCGGCGGGCGTCGAACATTCGGTAGACCTGCCACTCGGTCATCATCGCGTCGTCCTTGCGCCGAGCTGCAGCCCAGTCCGCGAACTTCGGCAGGCGCTTCAACCGGCGCGCGAGCTTCGTCCCCTGCTCGACCGCCCGCTCGAGCCGCTCTTCGCCGAGCGGGACGTCGAAACCGGCCTCGCGCAGCGCCTCGGCGAGCGAGCCGAAGGTGTGCCAGTAGAGAGACTTCGACGGCATCGAGCCGCGGCGCTCGTCGAGGTCCTTCGCGGTCGGCGTCCGCCCCAGCTCCGAGCCCAGGTCGCGCAGGAGGCCGACCAGCTCCTCGCGCGTCGCGAAGCGGCGCGGCACCAGCCCCGCTTCGCGCTTGGCGGCGTTCCAGCTGCCGAAGTGCTCGATCACCGTCTGCGGGTGCACGGTCGTCTCGGCGTCGGCCGCGAACTCCCGCATCGTCGGCGAGCGGCCGAGCCGCTCAGCGCAATCGCGCAGCTCCGCGAGGATCTGCTCGTTCGTGTAGCGCTTGCGAATGCCGGCCTGGAACGACGCCAGCGCGTCCGGGTCGATCTTGGCGACCGCCCGGTAGTGCCGTTTCCTCGGCATGCCAATAAGGATAGAGCGTGGTGGAAAAGACGCAAGCCTTTTCGCTAAGACGCGACCGAGAGCCGGGGCCGCTCGTCTTCCCGCTGCAGCGCGTCGAGCGGGAGAATCCGCTCCAGAGCGCCCACGCACCGCGGGCAGAATTGCGTGCCGGCCGCTGACCGTAGCTCGCGGAGCGCCTCGGCGGCGGGCCGCGCAGCTCGGTAGATCCGGGTCGTCAGCATCGAGTCGAGCGCGTCGGCGACGTGGATGATGCGGGCGCCGAGGGGAATGTCCTCGCCGGCGAGCCGGTCGGGGTAGCCGGTGCCGTCGAAGCGCTCGTGGTGGTGCCGAATGGCCGGCACCGCGTCGTTGAGGAAGCCGAGCCGGTCGATGATGCGAGCCCCCTCCTCGGCATGCCGGTACATCAGCGACCACTCGTCCTGCGTCAGGCTCGCCGGCTTGAGGAGGATCGCGTCCGGGATCGCGAGCTTGCCGATGTCATGGAACAGCGCGGCGTGCCCGAGCAGGTCGAGCTCCGTCTGCGACAGGCCGAGCTCGCGCCCGATCGCGAGCGACAGCTGCTGCACGCGCCTCGAGTGGCCGGCGGTGTAGGAGTCGCGGGCGTCGACCGTCGCCGACAGCGACTCCATCGCCGCCGTCGAGCGCTCCTTCAGGAGCTTGTTCGCCATCTCGAGCGACACGTTCTGCGACTGGATCGTCTCCGCTGCCTGACGCAGCTTCTGGGCGCTGCGGTGCGTGTGCTTCAGGTACGCCTCCTGCGTCTTGCGCATCAGCAGCAGCGGCACGGCGAACACGGCGAGCGCGAGCAGGTTGACTGCCTCGTAGGCGAGTGCCATGACGCCGCCGATGAACCCGTACACGACGTAGTGCGGAAGCAGCCACGCGAACCGCTCGCGGAAGACCGCCCACCAGCGCTCGTGGCCCTGCAGCGCGAGCGCGAGCGACACGAGGCCCATGTTCACCACGAAGTAGCCGGCACCGGCGAGCAACCCGAGCGCGGCAAGCGCGAGTCGATGCGGCGTGCCCTCGGGGAAGAAGCGCGCAAGGTTGAAGATGCTCGCCGCCGTCAGCGAGGCGAGTGTCAGTGCGCCGATGTTGAACAGGACGTTGTGCAACGGCTGGCGGCGCGCGCTCCAGTCGACTGCGACGCTCGTGATCGCGAGCGGCAGCGCGGCCCGGAAACCGAAGAGCGACGACGCGGCAAGGCAGCCGACGGCACTCACCGACAGGACGGCCGCGCCCTCGTCCGCTTCAAGCGCAAGGGCCTGCCCGACTCCGACCAGCAGGATGACGGTGAGCAGGCCGATGAGGTCCTCGGAGGTCCAGCTCAACGCCAGGCCGGCGACTCCGGCGGTCACGCCGAGCGCGCTGACGAGGCCGACGGTCAGGCTGAGACGCCGGTCGAGTGACAGGAAGCGCGGGCCGTGGACGGCGTGCGGGCGAGGATGGCGGACGTCGGCTCGGTGCTCCTCCTTGGGCTGAGGCGGCGGCGCCGTCTGTAGGGACGCCGGCTCGTCTTCCTCCGGGACTGCGATCAGGCGCGCCGTCCGGTCCGAGGGGACCAGCAGCGGCTCCGAGTTCGCGCTCAGCACGCGGTTGCGTCCCTGGAGCTTGGCGCGGTAGACGGCGAGGTCGGCCTGGTGGATCAGCTCGTTCGCATCGGTGCCGTCGTTCGGATAGCCCGCGACGCCGATCGAGACGGTCGCGCGAATCGGCTCGCTCGACGTCTCGACGTCGAACGTCCGCTGCGCGACGGCGCGGCGGATGCGCTCCGCGATCTCCATCGCCTGCTCCGGCGGGGTCTCCGGGAGCAGGATCGAGAACTCCTCACCGCCGAAGCGAGCAGGCACATCGTAGTGGCGGAGCTGGGCGCGGAAGATGTCCGCGATGCCGCGCAAGACCGCGTCCCCTGCAAGGTGGCCGTACGAGTTGTTGATGTCGCGGAGCAAATCGAGGTCGGCCATGATCAGCGACATCGGCCGCTCGAACCGCTCCGCGCGCCCGATCTCCTCCGACAGCGCCGCCGCGAAGTGGCGCGCGTTGAAGAGCCCTGTCTTCGGATCGATGCGCGCCTCGGCCTGCAGTTGCGGAACGGCGAGCGAGCGGTGCACCAGCACGAGCGGCGCAATCGCGAACGGGATTAGCCACGGGTTCCACTGCCAGAACGCGAAGGTCGCGACGCCCAGGGCCGCCAGCACCAGGTCGGTGGAGAAATGCTCGAGCTCGAACAGGCCCGTCTCGCGCAACGTGTGCCCGCGGGCGAAGTGCAGCATCAGGCCGAGGACTGTGTGATTGATCGTGACGAACACGACGCTGCAGACGAGCCCGGCGACCGCGACGCGCAACGTTCGATCGGAGATCGCACTCCAACCCATGATTCGGTGCGCGAGGAACCACACCGCCATCAGCGCGAGCATGTAGTTGCAGATGTTGAACGTCTGCAGATACCACCGGTACCGAACCTTCAGCCATTCGGGGATGTGCTGCACGATCGCGATCAGCGCGACGAGCTCAGGCGGGAGCAGGAACGCCGCGGCGATCACGAACACGATCGCTGTGTGATACGCCTGGTCGCGCGGCATCTGCACGCGGAAGAGCTGCGCCGTCGCCGCGGCCGTGCCGAGGATGACAAAGGCCGCCCATTGGTGCGTGTCCTGCAGTCGCGGCATGAACGGCAAGGTGGCCGCCGCCGCCGCGGCCGCCACCAACAGGAAGTAGAGCCGGGCGTTCCGCGGCAGCTGCTCGTTCCGGGCAGGACTGGGCTCTGGGACGACGGGCAAGTCGGTTGGTACCGCGCTCAACGCCGGGTTGTCTCCTTCTCAACGCAGGGCCGCAGGACAGAGCGCCCAGAGCGGAAAGTACGGTGGCCCGAGGACCGGGGCATCCCCCGATCGGGGATCACTCGATCGGTTCCCCCAAAAGGGGTAACCCCCTCCTGTTCCATGGCTATGGGGTGAGCGTGCCGTTGAGGACGGCCTGGAGCTCGAGCGGGTCGATCGCGCCGCCGTCCGGGTCAGCGCTTTCGGCCTCGGTGTTGTCGGCCCAGGAGGCGCTCGCGAGGCTCAGGTCGGCCCAGCTGGCTGCCGCCGTGACGCTCGAATCCCAGGACGCGGAGGCCCAGCTCGCGGCCGCCCAGGAGGCCGACGCCCAGCTCGCCGATGCCCACGACGCCGACGACCAGGAGGCGTCGCTCCACGAGGCGCTCGCCCACGATGCGTCGGCCTTGGCCGCCGATGCCCAGCTGGCCGCGTCGAAGACGGGCGCGCCGGTGACCGGGTCGCTGGCGACGAACCCGGTCAGCGCTCTGTTCGCAGCCGGCGGGTTCTTGAGCTGGATCGACTTGCCGGCATTGACCTCGCCGGCGCCCCCGGACAGCGGCGGCGCCTTCGGCAACGGCTTGGCGCCGAGCAGCAGCGCGCCCTTGACCTGATCCGGCGTGAGCGTCGGGTTGCTGCCGAGGATCAGCGCGGCGATGCCGCTGACGACCGGGGCTGCGAAGGACGTGCCCGAGAGCTCCATGTAGCCCGTGCCGACCACGTGGTCGGGCCGCTCGCTGTAGAGGGTCGAGCCGACCGGGACGGGGCCGACGATGTAACGGCCGGGCGCCGAGACGTCCGGCTTCGCGAAGCCGTCGAGCGTGTACCCGTACGCCGACCAGGGCGCGGTGGTGTCGTCGTTGGTCGAGACAGACTTGCCAGTGTCGCTGGCGCCGACCGTGATCACGAAGGGGTCGTTGCCCGGCGCGAACGGGACGCCGCTCGGACGATCGGGATAGCCGTAGTTGCCGGCCGCCGTTACGACGACGACGCCGTTGAACCAGAGCCGCTCGACGGCCTTGTCCAGTGGGTCGTACATGAAGCTGTTCGCGACGGAGGAATGCAGCGAGAAGTTCGCAACCTTGATTCCGTACTGCGTCTTGTGCGCGAGGATCCAGTCGGCCGCTGCGATCACGTCGCTCGTGCGGGCCATGCCCTGGTCGTCCATGACGTCGATGGAGACGAGTTTTGCGTTCGGCGCTGCCCCGTCCTTGCCCGCGAGCTTGCCGGCGGCGATGCCCGCGACGAACGTGCCGTGACCGCGACCGTCACCCGGCGAGTTGCCTGGCAGCGTGGTGAGGTTGACGTTCGCGAGGATCCGGCCCGCGAACTCAGGGCGCGTCGTGTCGATGCCGGAGTCGACGATGGCGATCGTGGCCGCCGGCGCGCCGCTGTACTTGTCGACGCCCGTGACGTACGGCCACTTTTCCTTCGGGTCGGCTGCGTCAGACGCCGCCGAGAGCCGGACGCGCGCATCGGGCGTGATCGCCGTGACGTGCTTGTCGCTCGCCAGTGCCAGGAGCTGCGCTCCGCTGAGCTGCGCGGCGACGCCGTCGATCGAGCCGAAGTCCTTGTACTCCTTCTTGTCCACGCCGAGAACGTCCGCGACGGCCTTCGCAGCCTGGTTGCCGCCCTTGCCCTGCACGATGACGTCGAAGCTGCCGGCCGCGTTCGCCTGTGCCGACGAGAGCAGCGACGGCGTCACGAACGCGCTCACCCCGCCCGCCTTCGAGGGGCTCGCGGCCGCATCGAGCGGGAGGAGCACCGCGAGCGCCAGCGTTGCGAGCAGCGCCGTGCGCCGCTTGCCGCTGTCCCACAGAGCGTTGGAGCGCGAGCCGCCGGTCCCCCGCTTGCCGCTCCCCCACAGCGCGCTTGCGCGCGCGCCCTGAGGATGATCTGCCTGCCGCATTTCCCTCCCTGTCAGCCGCAGTTGACGGGTCGCAACGTAGAGAGCCGCGCCTTGGGCTTCGTCACCCTTCTGGGTTACAAGCGTGAAAGTTCCCTCGTACGAGTGACCAGCGGCCCTGGGATAGCCTCCCTCGGGTTGTGCGGCTTGCACTGGAGATCGCGCTCGCCCGGGCAGCCGGACGGCTGTCTCGGCTGGCGGGCGCGGGCGGCGGCACGACGGTCCCCGGCAAGCTGTTGTGGAAGGTCGATCCCGGCGCAGTCGACCGCCTCGCCGCCCGGCTGCCGCTCGGCTCGGCGCTGATCTCGGCGACGAACGGCAAGACGACGACGGCGGCGATGGCCGCGGAGATCCTGCGTGGGCGCCTCCGCCTTGCTCACAACCGGTCGGGCGCCAACCTCGTCTCCGGCGTCGCGTCGACGCTTCTCGACGCACGCGGCGCCGAGCTCGGCCTGTTCGAGGTGGACGAGGCGGCGCTGCCGGAGGTCGCGGAGCGCGTGCGACCACGTGCGGTCTGCCTCGGCAATCTCTTCCGCGACCAGCTGGACCGCTACGGCGAGCTTGAGCACGTCGCGGCAGGCTGGCGCGAAGCCGTGCGAGCGCTGCCCGCGGAGGCCGCGCTCGCGCTCAACGGCGACGACCCGCAGGTCGGCGACCTCGCCGAGGACCGGCCGGGCGCAGTCGTGTTCGGCGTCGACGACCCCGCGGTCGCGCGCCCGGCCCTTCAGCACGCAGCCGACTCCAAGTACTGCGTCCGCTGCGGGACGCCGTACGACTACGCCGCGGCCTACGTCGGCCACCTCGGCGACTACCGCTGCCCCAAGTGCGGGCACGCTCGGCCGAGGCTCGACGTCATCGCACGGGAGATCCGGCTCGACGGCCTCGCCTCCGTCACGTTTCGGCTCGAGACACCGGACGGCGCCGAGGACGTCCGGCTGGGCGTTCCCGGCCTGTACAACGTCTACAACGCTCTGGCGGCGGCGACCCTCGCACGCGCGCTCGGCGCGTCACTCGAGGAGATCCGAACCGGTCTCGAGCGCTTCAGCGCCGCGTTCGGCCGCTTCGAGCGGATCGCAGTGGGCGACCGCCGCTTGCTCATACTGCTGATCAAGAACCCGGCAGGCGCGAACGAGGCCGTGCGCACGATCGTCGACGGCGGCGCGCCCGCGCACGCGGTGATCGCTCTAAACGATGCAATCGCCGACGGTCGCGATGTGTCGTGGATCTGGGACGTCGACTTCGAGCCCCTGCTCCCCGGCCTCGACCGCCTCGTAGCGACGGGCGACCGTGCGGCCGAGCTCGCGCTGCGGTTCAAGTACGCCGGCCTCGATGCCGCGGCGATCGAGGTGATCCCAGACCTCGAGCGCGCTCTCGACCGGGGCCTCGAACTGACGGCCGCCGGCGAAGAGCTCGTCCTCCTCCCCACCTACACGGCGATGCTTGCGCTCCGGAAGACCGTGGCGGAGCGCGGGTTCGTGCGTCCGTACTGGGAGGAGCGCGCGGCGTGAACATCATCGTCGGTCATCTCTATCCCGACTACCTGAACATCTACGCCGACCGCGGGAACATCGCGGTGCTGGCGCAACGTGCTGCCTGGCGCGGGCACGAGCTCGAGGTGCGCTCGGTCTCGGTGGGTCAGCCGGTCGAGCCGGGCGAGCACGATCTCCTGTACGTCGGCGGTGGCCAGGACCGTGAGCAGGAGTTCGTCGCCGAGGATCTCGTCGCGAAGGCCGACGGCGTCCGGGCAGCAGTCGACGGCGGCGCCGCGCTGCTCGCGGTGTGCGGCGGCTACCAGCTGCTGGGCCGGTCGTACCGCGACCTCAACGGCGCTGACCTCCCGGGCGTCGGCCTCTTCCCGCTCGAGACCGTCGCCGGCGACACGCGCATGATCGGCGACGTGCTGCTCGAATGTGAGCTCGAGCCCGGAGTCGTGCGGACACTGGCCGGGTTCGAGAACCACGCCGGCCGCACGCTGCTCGACGCGGGTGCGACCGCGCTGGGGCGGGTCGTCGCGGGTTTCGGCAACGACGGCCAGAGCGGCTACGAGGGCTGCCGCGTCGGTCGTGCCGTCGGCACGTACCTCCACGGGCCGCTGCTCCCGCGCAACCCGTGGTTCGCCGACTGGATCCTCGCCCAGGCGCTTGCGCGCCGCCTCGGCGAGCCGCCGAGCTTCGAGCCGCTGCCTGACGAGCTGGAGCAGCAGGCGCACGCGGTGTCGGCTGCACGCGCGCGATCGCGCGGCGGCCGCCGCTAGCTAGCGCGCCCAGAGCGCGCCGAGATAGACGGCCGGATCGCCCGGCTGCCAGCGGCTGAGGAAGCGGGCGATCGGCGGATGCAGGACGACCCCGTCGAGGTCGTTGACCTCGAAGAGACGGTGTCCGCGCACGGCGGCGTCCCTCGAGGTGACCGCCTCGAGCGAGCGCCCGCCCAGGTCGCCGGCGAAGATGATGTGGACGACGTGCTTCGCGGCGAAGCTCGTGGTCGGGGCGATCGAGTCGACGATCGCCACCGGGCCTTCGACCGTCAGGCGCTCGTCGATCCCGATCTCCTCTGCCAGCTCGCGGTGCAGCGCGTCGACGAGGCTCTCGCCGGAGTTGACCCCGCCGCCAGGGAGCAGCCAGTACTCCTTGCCGGGCTTTTCGTGCCGGCAGAGCAGCATCCGGCCCTTCCAACGGAGGATTGCGGACACGCGAATGCGCGGCTCCATCCCGATCACGCTCCGGACGACCCGTGCCCGCGCACGCCGCGCTCCGTTGCGGGAAGCTCCTCGACCTCCTCGAGGTCGACCTCCGGGATTTCCAGCACGACGAGCTGCGCGACGCGCGTGCCCGGCTCGACGACGAACGGCTGCACACGGTCCGTGTTCAGCAGGATCACCTTGAGCTCGCCGCGGTAGCCGGAATCGATCAGGCCGGGCGAGTTGACGATCGTGATCCCGTGCCGGTCGGCGAGGCCGGATCGCGGCTGGACGAAGCCCGCATAGCCGTCGGGAATCGCGACGGCAAGCCCGGTGCCGACGACCGCCCGCTCCCCTGGCGCAAGCTCGACGCGATCGCACGCAGAGAGATCGAGCCCGGCGTCGCCGCGGTACGCCCGGGCGGGCAGAATCGCGTCGGCGCGGAGCCGTTGGATCGGGAGCTCGATCAAGCGACGAGGTAGCGCGCGAAGCGGCGCAGCTCGCGGCGCGGCAACCGCGCCCGTACGAGCACACCGTCGGGTTGGTCTTCGCGCTCCTCGATCGGCGCGCCCAGTGAGTACAGCTCGGCCAGCTTCCCACCGTCCTCGTACGGAAGGAACAAGCGGACCGCCTCGAAGCGATCCGCGAAGCGCTCGGCGACGCGCTCGCGCAGCCCATCGAGCCCCTTTCCCGTCAGCGCCGACACCTGCAGCGCATCCGGGAAGAGGTTGGAGAGCCGGCGTCGCCGCAGCGGATCCACGGCGTCGATCTTGTTCAGCACGAGCTCGAGCGGCAGCTCGTCGGCGCCGATCTCGTGCAGGACCGTCGCGACAGCCCGCGTCTGCTCGTCGAGCCGCTCGTCGTCCGCCGACGCGTCGACGACGTGGAGGACGAGATCGGCCACGAGCGTCTCCTCCAGCGTCGCCGCAAACCCTTCGACGAGCTGCGTCGGGAGCCGGCGAATGAAGCCGACGGTGTCGGTGACGAGGTACTTCCGGCCGTCGTGCTCGAACGCGCGCGTCGTCGGGTCGAGCGTCTCGAAGAGCCGGTCGTTCACCGAGACCTCCGCATCCGTGAGCGCATTCAGCAGGGTCGACTTCCCGACGTTCGTGTACCCCGCGAGCGCGACCGTCGGCGCTTCGGCGCGGCGCCGTTCCTTCCGGCGGACGTCGCGCTGCTTGCTCAACTCCTTCAGGCGACGGCGCAGCAGCGTGATCCGACGCCGCGCGATGCGGCGGTCGGTCTCGAGCTGCGACTCGCCGGGCCCGCGCGTCCCGACGCCGCCGCCGAGCCGCTCGAGGTGCTGCCACAGGCCGCGCATGCGCGGAAGGTTGTACTCGAGCTGGGCGAGCTCCACCTGGAGCTTGCCCTCGGCGCTGACGGCGTGCTGCGCGAAGATGTCGAGGATCAGCTGGGTCCGGTCGACGACGCGGGCCTGCAGCGTGTCCTCGAGCGTGCGCTGCTGCGCCGGGTCGAGCTCGTCGTCCACGAGCAGCACCTCCGCGCCGGAGTCCTTGTACGTCCGCTTGAGCTCCTCGAGCTTGCCCTTGCCCAGGTAGGTACGCCGCTCCGGTCGCGGGCGGTGCTGGACAAGAGTCCCGATCGGCTCGACGAGCGCGGTGCGCGCAAGCTCCCGCAGCTCGGCCAGCTCATCCTCGGAGTCTGCTCCCTGAGCCAGCACGGCGGCGATGAACCCACGCTCCAGCGCGGGGTCCGGCTGGCGTTGGATCACGACTGCAATTATGGCGCACGATGCAGCTCTCCCCCGCGCTCGCGGCCACCGGC
>Ga0066903_100004019_pt1 | contig 12265 bp, 11 predicted proteins | sample PanSoiMetaGPlot1_FD_67491 | JGI IMG/M metagenome (GOLD analysis project Ga0066903, IMG submission 67491) | Tropical forest soil microbial communities from Panama analyzed to predict greenhouse gas emissions - Panama Soil - Plot 1 (version 2) | ecosystem: Environmental > Terrestrial > Soil >...
AGGCACGATGCCCTCTTCGACGGCCGCGCGCGTCGCCGACAGCGCGTCCTCGACGCGGTGCTTCTTCTCCTTCAGCTCGACCTCGGTGGCCGCGCCGACCTTGATCACCGCGACGCCGCCGGCCAGCTTGGCCAGCCGCTCCTGCAGCTTCTCGCGATCGAAGTCGCTGGTGGTCTCGGTGATCTGGGCCCGAATCTGCTGGATGCGACCCTTGATCGCCTCCTCGGAACCGCGGCCCTCGACGATGGTGGTCTCGTCCTTGTTGGACGACACACGCCGTGCGCGGCCGAGATCCTGGACGGTGGCCGAGTCGAGTTTGCGGCCGACTTCCTCGGAGATCACCTTGCCGCCGGTCAGGGTGGCAATGTCTTCGAGCATGGCCTTGCGGCGATCGCCGAAGCCGGGCGCCTTGACCGCCAGCACGTTGAGCGTGCCGCGCAGCTTGTTCACGACCAGCGTCGCCAGCGCCTCACCGTCGACGTCCTCGGCGATGATCACCAGGTTCTTGCTGACCTGCAGGAAGCGCTCGAGCACCGGCAGGATGTCGGAGATCGCGCTGATCTTCTTGTCGGTGATCAGGATGTACGGCTCGTCGAGCTCGGTCTCCATCCGCTGCGAGTCGGTGATGAAGTAGGCCGAGATGTAGCCGCGGTCGAACTGCATGCCCTCGACGTACTCGGTCTCGAACTTGAGCGTCTTGCTCTCCTCGACCGTGATGACGCCGTCCTTGCCGACCTTGTCCATGACGTCCGCGATCAGGCGGCCGATCTCATCGTCGGCGGCGGAAATAGCCGCGACCTGGGCGATCTTCGTCTGATCGGCAACCGGCGTGGACATGCTCTTCAGGTTGTCGACCACGGCCTGCACGCCGCGCTCGATGCCGCGCTTCAGCAGTAGCGGGTTGGCGCCGGCAGTGACGTTCTTGAAGCCTTCGTTGACGATCGACTGGGCCAGCACGGTTGCGGTCGTGGTGCCGTCGCCCGCGATGTCATTGGTCTTGGTCGCCGCTTCCTTGAGGAGCTGGGCGCCCATGTTCTCGAACGGGTCCTCCAGCTCGATCTCCTTGGCGATGGTGACACCGTCGTTGGTGATCGTGGGCGGTCCGAACTTCTTGTCAAGAACAACGTTGCGACCCTTCGGGCCGAGCGTAATCTTGACGGCATCGGCGAGGGCGTCAATGCCACGCTTGAGAGCGCGGCGCGCTTCCTCGCTGTACTCCAGCTGTTTGGCTGGCATGTGTGTGGGCTACCTCCTGTGTCTGTGCGGCTACGTGCCGTTGCTGGTGACGATGGCCAGAATGTCGGACTCGCGCAGGATGAGCAGCTCGTCCCGATCGAGCTTGAACTCGGTGCCCGAGTACTTGGCGAACAGCACGCGCTCGCCCTGTTTGACGTCAGGGATCACGCGCTCGCCGGTGTCGAGAACGCGGCCGGGCCCGACAGCCAGGACTTCGCCCTGCTGGGGCTTCTCCTTGGCCGTGTCAGGCAGCACGATGCCGCTTTTGGTGACCTCTTCGCGCTCGAGTGGCTTGACCACCACGCGATCGCCAAGAGGACGCAGGTTGAGACTCGCCATGCGACGTCCCCTCTCCCTCTGAGCTAAGAATTTCCAGGCCCCGCGATTGGGGGCGAGTTAGCACTCGTTCGCGCAGAGTGCTAAGCAGCATCAATGCTACCAGGGTCGGATTAGCACTTGCAATTGGCGAGTGCTAGGCAATAGGCAGGCTGGGCTCGACGTCGAGGCGCAAATCGGAGCGGTCGCCGGCGCGGTAGCGGAAGAAGCCGGCCGAGGCGATCATGGCCGCGTTGTCCGTACACAGGCGCGGCGGCGGACACACCACCGACAGTTGAGCGCGTTGCTCAACCGTGCGCAGGAGCGTGCGATTGGCCGCCACGCCACCGCCCAGGGCCAGGGACTTCGCGCCGAACTCGTGCGCCGCGCGGGCGGCTCTGGTAGCCAGGACGTCCACGACCGCGGCCTGAAAGCTGGCCGCCAGGTCGGCAACGGGCAGCCGGGCGCGGCGTTCGTCGGCCGAGGCGTGATCCGGGTCGACGCCCAGGTCGCGCACCTGGTGGCGGACAGCCGTCTTGAGGCCGCTGAACGAAAAGTCCCACCCGTCTGGATCGAGCCAGGCGCGCGGGAACTGGAAGCGGCGCGGGTCACCACTGGCCGCCTCGCGTTCGATGGCCGGGCCGCCCGGAAAGCCGAGGCCGAGGAGACGGGCCACCTTGTCGAAGGCCTCGCCCGCGGCGTCGTCGCGCGTGCGACCGAGGCGGCGGTACAGGCCGTGCCCGTCGCTGAGAACCAGGTCGGTGTGGCCGCCCGAGACGATCAGCGCGACCAGCGGGAACGGGGGCTCGGCAGCGGACGTGTCGAGCCAGTTGGCGTACACGTGGCCCTCGAGGTGGTTGATGCCGAGGATGGGCTTTCCGCGGGCGAACGCCAGGCCCTTGGCGACGTTGACGCCGACCAGCAGGGCTCCAGCCAGGCCGGGGCCGCAGGTTACCGCGATGGCGTCGATGTCGCCCCAATCCGCGTCAGCCGCCGACAATGCCTCCTCGAGCGCCGGCACGATCGCTCGCAGGTGCGCGCGAGATGCTTGCTCGGGCATGACCCCGCCGTACCGCGCGTGAAGGTCGGTCTGCGACGCGATCACGTTGGATTCGACGGCGGTTCCGTCGCGGACGACGGCCACCGCCGTCTCATCGCAACTGGTTTCAATGCCGAGAATGCGGGTCACACTGGGGGGACGTCGAAAACGAGGACGCCGGAAGCAACCAAACCATACAGGCGCTGCCCATCCGGGCTGGACTGAATTTCCCGCACGCCAGCCAGGGCAGGGTCACGGAACTGGCGCACGAAGGTGCCGTCTGCCCGCGCGTGCAGGATGCGCGCGTGCGCGGGATCGGCGAGATACAGACCGCCGGCGCGATCGCCCGTGAATGCCGCCACCGGATTCTGCCGGCCGTCGGGCGGCAGGACCACGATCTGTTGGCGATTACCCTGTGCATCGAAGCGGTGGAGCGTGCTGTCGTCCATGCGCAGGACAACGGCGGCAGGGTCGCCGAGAATTTTTGATACCCGGTTAAAGGCAAGTCCCGGCTGAGCGGTGTCGTCGAGCAGCACGCGCGGCGGGTCTACGGCTCGCTGGCCGACGAACGCGTAGCGCAGGAGGCGACGTGCGCCGCTGTCGAGCACGTACAGGTCGCCGGCCGTATCGGAACCGAGCGCTCCGAGCTCGCGCCACGCGGCGCTGCCGGGCAGCGGTCGGATACTCAATTCTCGGTCATGCACGACCTGAACGACCGATCGCGCCTGGTCGACGATGATCAGCGGTCCATGTGTCGGACCCGCGTCGCCCAGGAACTCGATGGCCACGGGCACGGCCAGGCGGCGATCGCCCGGTCCGATCGGCGTGCCAGCACGCGCAACCAGAGTGTCCGGCGTGGGCGGCTGGTCGCGACCGTCAGAGCGGAAAGCACGCACGCTGCCTTCGACGACGTCCAGCGTGTAGATGGCGTCGTCGCCGACAGCCAGATCGACGACATTCACGCCCGACGGGCCGAGCCGCGCGGCCATGACCGGCGTAACGGGCACGACCCGATCGACTCGGTCGAGTGTCTCGGCCGCCTGGTCCACCAGATCGGTCGGCCCAGCCGCCTTGTGCGCGAGGTCCAGGGCACTCGCAGCCAGCGAATGCGCCTCGTACATGTCACTGGTCTGTTCAGCCTCGGCGAGGAGCGCGCGCGCCTGGCGGACTGTGTCGAGCGGGGTTGGCTCGGCTGACGGACCCAGCGCTGCTGCGACGGTGCCCGCCAGCAGCGCGAGGCCGAGCAGCGGCCAGAGCCAACATGCCGCGAACAGCGTTTTCCACGCAGAAGCTGTCGGGGGCTGGCGGGTCGCCTGCGCCGACGGAAGCCGACCGCCCCGTTGAGGGGTTGGCACCAACGACAGATGTCGCTCGGTTCGGGATTGGCTCACGACCAGCACGCCAGCGGGTCGCGAGCTGCCGAGCGCTTCAGCGAGCTGCTGCTGAGCCGACTCGTCGGATGGGGTGCCTCGCAACACCTCGTCGATAACCGATCCAACATTGCAGGGCCAGGTGGCGCCACACACGAGCACGAGCTGGTCGTCAGGACCAACAGGCGTGCTCCACAGCGTGATGCGCGGGTCCTGCTCCAGTCCGAGCGGGCGCGGCAAACGCAACGCTCCGCGCTGGCCCGTCAGCATCCCATCGCGCCAGGCGAAGGCCGCAGCGTCACCGGCCAGAGCGACGAACGCGGTAGCCCCGCGGACCGCCGCGACCGCGGTGGCCGCTTTGACCTGATCCAGCGCCAGGACGTCGCGGTTACGGTGACGCAAGACGTAATGGGCGGCCAGGGCTGCTTCGCGAACGGCGCGCGTCTGGGACAATCCGTCGGAACGAAAGTAGGCCTGCTGCATGGCGCGCAGCAGGCCGCGTCGGACTGTCTCGTCGGGCAGCGACGGCTCGACGAGAAGGAACAGGCGCGTGGTTCGGGCGGCGAACGGCCAGGCCGATAGCTGCCGTGCGACCACGGCGCCAAGCGGCGATTCGGCATGTTCGAGGGCAGGTTGAGCTACGTTCATGATCAGACGGCAGACCCCAACGAGCCTTGAACCCGCCCCTTGCGTCCGGCTGGACGGAGCACGGCAAAGGGCGTGGGATGCTCAGGATCGTGGCAAACGCGGTATCGCCGGCCAAGGGTTGGCACCGGCAGATGTGGCGGATCCCGCCGAGCGCCACGAGCGAGCCGAGTCTAGCAACATGACCGGAATCTTGTAAATGTCCGGAATCTTGAAAACGGGCATGTCAAGTTTTCGCGGAGGAGACCCTGACCGGAGCGGTTGAAAATGGATGGCATCGTGGGCGATGAAACGGGCGACGTCTGGGGGCTGATCTCGGATGTGCACGGGAAGTACGCGGCGCTGGAGGAGGCGCTGCGGGTGCTCGGCGCGGCGGGGGCGAGTCGACTCGCCTTTCTCGGCGACTATCTGGGGCGCGGGGACTCTGACTCCTGCGTGCAGCGGATTCGCGCGGTCGCCGACGTGGCCATCCTCGGCAACCGCGACCTGGACTGGCAGGACCGGGTCGCACCGGCGTCCAGGGCGTGGGTCCTCCAACTGCCGCGGACCGCGTGCGCCGGTCCGGTCTTGCTGTCCCACGGCGACCGGCGACTCACCCCGACCTTGAGCACCAACCAGATCGGCCGCGACTTTCCGAGGGCGTGGGAGGAGATGGATCGATACGACAGTCGGATCTGGGCATTCGGTCACAGTCACCACGCGCGGGTGTGGCGCAAAGCGAGCCCGACGGCCCCGGCGGAGGCGTTGGGCGGCGACAACCTCGATCTGGCCCCCGAGTATCGGTACTTCGTGAATGTCGGGACGACGGGGCTGCCGTTCCCAGGCAAGGGTGGTCCGAGCGTCGCGCTGGTCGACCTGGCACGCGGAATAGTGCGGCAGATCGGGCTCCAACGGGACTAGAATCCCGGCGCTGTGCCCACGCCGGTGTACCTCGACAACGCGGCGACGACACCCGTCGACCCGCGCGTGTTCGAGGCCATGCGCCCGTACTGGCTCGACGACTGGGGCAACCCCTCGAGCGTGTACGCGGTCGGCCGCCGCGCACGCCGCGCGCTTGATACCGCGCGCGACCGCATCGCGCAGGTTCTGAACTGTCGCGCCAACGAGATCATCTTCACCGGCTGCGGCAGTGAAAGCGACAACCTGGCCATCAAGGGCAGCGCGCTGGCCCTGAAGGAGCAGCGCGGCTGGAAGCACGTGGTCACCTCGCGGGTCGAGCACCACGCGGTGCTGCACGCCTGCGAATGGCTCGAGCAGCATCTGGGGTTCGAGGTCACGTACGTCGGCGTCGATCAGACCGGGCGGGTGGACCCGCGCGAGGTGGCCGAAGCCGTGCGACCCGACACGGCCGTGGTCTCGATCATGTACGCCAACAACGAGGTCGGCACGATCGAGCCGATTGCGGAGATCGCTCGGGCCGTCAAGGCGAGAAACACGGCTACGGTGGTCCACACCGATGCCGTCCAGGCAGGTGGCCTGCTGCCAATTGACGTGGAGGCCATGGGCGTCGATGCGCTGGCACTCTCGGGGCACAAGTTCTATGCGCCGAAGGGCGTGGGCCTGCTGTACCTTCGCCGTGGCACGCCGCTGGTCCACCTGCTCAGCGGCGGCGGCCAGGAGCGTGGCATCCGCGCCGGCACCGAGAACGTCGCCTACGTCGTCGGCATGGCGACAGCGCTGGAGCTGGCCGACGCTGAGCACGGCGAGCGCGTGGCGCACGTGTCACGCCTGCGCGATCGGCTCATCTCGGCTGTTACGGGCCAGATCGAAGGCGCGCGGCTGACCGGGCATCCGACCGAACGCATGCCCAACAGCGCCAGCTTCGCCATTGCCGGGGCTGACGGCGAGTCGCTGCTCTTGAACCTCGACCAGGAGAACATCTACGCATCGAGCGGCTCGGCGTGTACGTCCGGGACGCTGGAGATCTCGCACGTGCTCAAGGCGCTCGGCTTGCCCGAGGCCGAGTCGCGCGGCAGCCTGCGGCTCACCACTGGCACGCGGACGACCGATGCCGACATCGACCGCTTGCTGGAGGTCCTGCCGGGCATCGTCGAGCGCGTGCGCGAGGTGACCCCTAGCCTCATCGGCTGATTCGCGTCAGCTCTCGTCGATTTTGATCGAGTTGATCGTTACTGGTGTTCGCGGGGTGTCGGGGCCGCCTCGGCCGGGACCCGTCGGTGTTGTGGCGATCTTGTCGAGCACATCGAGGCCGTCAGTTACCTGGCCGAAGATGGTGTAGTTCGGCGGAAGCGGGTAGTCCTTGTGGACGATGAAGAACTGACTACCGTTGGTATTTGGCCCGGCGTTGGCCATTGCGAGTGTGCCCCGAACGTACTTGCGTTTGACTGGCTCGTCGTTGAACCGATACCCAGGACCGCCCGTACCGGTACCGGTCGGGTCACCCGTCTGGACCATGAAGTTGTTGATGACGCGATGGAATGTCACGTTGTCGTAGAAGCCTTGTCGTGCCAGGAAGACGAAATTGTTAACAGTCGCCGGCGCTTCATCGGCGAACAAATCGGCCTTCATCGTGCCCATGCTCGTGTCGATCGTCGCGGTGTACTTCTTTGACGGATCGATCGACATTGGCGGCGGGGCAGAGAACTGCTTGGGTGCAGCGGACACGGGCGCTCCTTGCGCTGCGGGCGACGCAGCGGTTGAAGGTGAGGCACCAGCTTTGGGCAATGGGCTGAGTGCGCTCGAAACCTGAGCCGAAGATGGTGGCGTGGCAGCCGCTCGGTTGGGTGTCGACGTTGGTGCGGCGGGTGCGGCGTTTTGGCCGCAGCCGGCCGCCGCCAGCAGAAACAATGACAGGGCTGTAATGCGAAAACGGAGACTCAAAAGGCACTCCCGTCTGGAGGTCGCGCCGGCGATGGCCGGCTGGGATAAGTGCTAGCGCGTGCTGATACTTGCGCTATGGTGATTTGCGCATCCGAACCGGATCGCCGCTTCGTATGTCTAAGAGGGCAGTGTACTCAATCGTGAACGTCACTTCCGCAAAGATGATTGTGACGCGGCCAAATCTTGTGCCCCGCCGGGGGTGGCCCTATGATGCGCGAATCGTGGACCCGCTCAAACAAGCGGGGAGAGAGGGTCGGTACGCTGGTAAACTAGGTCCAGAGGCGCGAGAGCAGGCGTGAATCCCACTGAGTCAGAAAACGTCCGAGGAGGAGAAGGCATGAAAGCCGAGCAATCGAATGCCCGCAACATTCTGCCGCGACTTCCGCAGGGCGCTGGCAGCAATCTCAAGTCCTACTCGCCGACTCAACTGCACTTCTTGATGCGCCTGTCGCACCTCCAGCGCCAGCGGCGCGACATGGTCAACGTCGCCGACGGCAACGACTGGCACATGCGGCTGGTCAACAAGGCTCTGTACTCGACGTATCGCGATTGCGAGGACCTCGGCGTCGGCGAAGAAGCCCGGCTCCTCATGGCGCAGCAAGCGCCCGAGCGTTCCTGACCGCTTCGCGCGCCTACACTTGGTAGCGGCGGGGCCGACAACCCCCGAAGCCGATGACGATTGACGCCGCCGCACTCGAAGCGCTGCTCATTGCCGGTTGGTCGGAGGTGCAGGCGCTCCTGATCCTGGTCGTGTCCCTGATCGGGATGCGCCTGGCGCTGAACTGGATTGGCAGCGCGATGCGCCGCGCGCATGTCGATTCAGGTACCCAGATCCTCGTCAAACGCGGTCTGGTCATCGTCTGGCTGGTCCTCACGGCCGTCGTGGTGCTGGGCACCCTCGGCGTCAATCCAGCCGGCCTGCTGGCCGTCGCCGGCGCCGTCGGTCTGGCATTCAGCCTGGCCGTGCAGGACATCTTGAAGAACTTTTTCAGTGGCATCTACCTGCTGCTCGAGCGCCCCTTCCGTGTGGGCGACACGATCCGCGTCAAGGACCAGGAAGGCGTGGTCGAGAACGTCGGCGTCCGAACGACCCAGTTGCGTACGGACGACAACGTCCAGATACTGGTGCCGAACGCCACGATCTTTGCCGAGGTCGTCAGCAATCACACGCACGCGCGCCGACCGCCGCCCGACACCAGGGCGGCCGACGGCCAGCGCGAGTCGCAAGAGGCGCGGCCCGCCAAGGCGTGAGGTCTGTCGACCTCCGCGTGCCGACGCCGGAGCGCATGCGCGCACTCGGCAAAGCCCTCGGGCGTGCCGCCGAGCCAGGCGACCGCTTCCTGCTCGAGGGCCCCTTCGGGGCAGGCAAGACGACGCTCGTGCAGGGACTGGCTGAGGGACTCGGTGTGCCAACTCCCGTCAGCAGCCCGTCCTTTGTCATTGAAAGCCAGTACCGCGGCCGCCTGGTGCTGTACCACGTCGACCTGTACCGTCTGGAACGCGTCGACGCCGAGTTGCTCCAAAGCCTCGAGGAACACCTGTATGGCGAGGGGGTTGCCGCCGTGGAATGGGCCGAGCGCCTGCCAGATGATGTACGCGACGGCGCGACGACGCTGCGCCTGGAGCTGGACGGCGAAGCGCGTCGTGTCGAGCTCACCACACCCGAGGAGCGCCTCGAGTCGGCCGCCAGGACGGCGTGAGCGCATCGCCGCTGCTGCTGGCGCTGGATACGTCGACTAGCACCGCCAGCGTCGCGTTGTTCGACGGCCAGCGTGTTGCTTCAGAGACCACCTGGCTGGCAGGTCGTGAGCACTCGACGCGATTGCTGCTGGAGGTCGAGCTCGCCCTCGAGCGCATTGGCCGCACTCAGCAGGAGGTGACGGGCCTGGTAGTGGCGCGGGGACCGGGCTCGTTCACGGGGGTACGCGTCGCGCTGAGCGTGGCCAAAGGTATGGCAGCAGGCCTGGCGATCCCGCTCTGGGGCGTGAGCTCGCTCGACGTCCTCGCGCTGGCAGTGGGCAACGTCGACCGGCCGGTCAGGGCGGTGCTCGAGGCTGGCCGCGGGCGGTACGCCAGCGGGCTGTACCAGGGCGGCGTCGCGATCGAACCGCCGCGCCTCGCGGCGCTCGACGAACTGATCCACCTCATCCACGAGGAGACGCTGATCATCGGCGAGCTCACACCCGACGCCCGAAAACGGCTGGAAACTGAGTGCAACGTGCGCCTCGCCGATCCGGCCGCGTGCCTCAGACGAGCCGGCTTCCTGGCCGAGCTGGGCTGGCGGATGGCGGTTAGGGGCGAACCGGGCGACCCCGGGTTGGTGGACGCGCTGTACATCAGCTAAGTCGCGGAAGCCTCAATCGGCAGGGGTACACTCTTGCTACCGTGAAAGTTGCCGCCGCCTACGTGGTCGAACCCATGCGCCTCGAGCACATCCCGGCGGTCAGCGCAATCGAAAAACTGTCGTTCCCGCAGCCGTGGCCGCAGAACGCCTACCGGCGCGAGATCTCCGAAAACCGCATGGCGCACTACATCGTGGCGCGCCGCATTGGCACACGCGACCAGCCGCAACCGCCAGCGGCTGAGTCGCCGCAGTCTGGCCAGCCCGCGTCCGGCGACCTGATCGGCCGCTTGAGTCGACTGTTGCGGCCGCCGGAGCCACCCCGCTCGCCGCAGCTCGAGGAGGAGCTGCGGAGCATCGTCGGCTACGCCGGGATCTGGGTGATGACCGACGAAGCGCACATCACGACCATCGCTTCGCATCCCGACGCCCGCGGGCAAGGTGTTGGCGAGTTTCTGCTCGTGGCGCTGGTGCACCGCGCCACCGCGGTCGGCGCGCGCTGGATGACGCTGGAAGTGCGCGCCTCCAATGCCGTCGCCCAGAAGCTGTACCGCAAGTACACCTTCAAAGAGATGGGCGTCCGCCGTCGCTACTACAGCGACAACGGCGAGGACGCCCTGGTGATGTGGACCGACGCGCTCGACTCGGAGTCGTTCCAGGCAGCACTGGAGACCAACGAGCGGCGGCTCGCCGAGCGGCTCGGATCGGCCGAAGTACGCCTGGGTGGCAGCGTCTGGAGCCTGCGGAATGGCTGAGCGGGTGGTGATGCTGATAGACGGGCACTCGCTCGTCTACCGGGGCTTTTACGCGCTGCAGGAGCTCGGCCGCCCGTTCACGAATGCAAAAGGCGAGCTGACCACCGGCGTGTATGCCTTCACCAGCATGCTGCTGAAGGCGCTCGAGGACCTGAAGCCGCAGTACGCGGCCGCCGCGTTCGACATGAGCCGGCCGACGTTTCGGCTGAACGACTTTGCCGAGTACAAGGGCACCCGCACGGCGGCCCCGCCAGGCATGCGCGATCAGGTGGTGTGGAGCCGACGCGTCCTCGAAGCGATGCGGGTGCCCCTGTTCGAGCTGGAGGGGTACGAGGCCGACGACGTGATCGGCGCGCTGTCGGTCGAAGCCGTCGAACAGGGTGTCAACGTCATCATCCTCAGCGGTGACAACGACCTGCTGCAGTTGGTCAACCCGCACGTGAAGGTGCTCACGTCGCGTCGGGGCATCACCGACACGATCCTGTACGACCAGGCCAGAGTCGTCGAGAAGTACGGCGGTCTGCGGCCCGACCAGGTCCCCGACTTCAAAGCGATCCGCGGCGATGCCACGGACAACATCCCGGGCGTGGCCGGCATCGGCGACAAAGGCGCCCAGAAGCTGCTGCTCGAGTTCGGCAACGTTCAGGCGCTCTATGACAACCTGGACAGGGTCCCAGCGAAGCAACGCGACCTGCTCGAGCCGCTGCGCGACCAGGTGCTGCTGGCCCGCAAGCTGACGACGATCGTGACCGACCTGCCCGTCGAGCTCGATCTCGACAAGGCGCGCCTGCGCGACCTGCGCCGACCAGAGGTGATCGGCATCTTCCAGGAGCTGAGCTTCAAGTCGCTGATCGACCGCATCCCCAAGTTGCAGCCGCCGCCACTTCCGAAGAACGACCGTGCGCAGGTAGGCCTGTTCGATGCACTGGTGCCGCCAGGCCAGCCTGCCGAGCGGGTTGGCGGGACGATCACGTCGATCGCGGAGCTGGAAGAGCTCATCGCGGACATCCGTGCCCACGGCTCGTTTGCCTTCAACGTCCAGGCGACAGGTTTGCTGCCCATGCGGGCCGACCTGGTCGGGATCGGCCTGGCTGCCGGGCAGAAGGCGGCCTACGTCCCGCTGGGACACGTGGCGGGCGACCAGCTCGATCGCGAAGCAGCGCTCGAGCGGCTGCGGCCGCTGTTCGCCGACGAGGCGCTGCCGAAGCGCGCCCACAACGCCAAGTTCCACATGGTCTTGCTCGCCCGATTCGGGGTGCCAGTCCACGGGCTGGCATTCGACACGATGATCGCCGCGTACCTGCTGGAGAGCGGCCAGCGCGCGCTCGCCCTGCGCGATCTGGCGTGGGCCAAGGTGCAGGTGGAGCTCCCGTCGGTCCAGTCGCTGCTGGGCATCGGCAAGAAGGCCATCACCATGGCCGAGATGTCGATCGGCGACTGCGGCAATTACGCGTGCAGCGAAGCCTTGCTGGTCGAGCGGCTCGTGCCCATTCTCGAAACGGAGCTCGAGGAGGCAGCTCAGACTAGACTCTTCCGCGAGGTCGAAATGCCGCTGGTGCCCGTGCTCGCCGAGATGGAGCTGGTCGGCATCAGAGTTGACCTGCCGTACCTGGCCGAGCTTGGCCGCGAGCTCCAGGCACGCATCGGCAGCCTGGAGAGTGAGATCTACGGCCACGTCGGCCACGAGTTCAACATCAACTCGACGCAGCGGCTGAGCGAGGTG
>Ga0066903_100004021_pt1 | contig 12264 bp, 9 predicted proteins | sample PanSoiMetaGPlot1_FD_67491 | JGI IMG/M metagenome (GOLD analysis project Ga0066903, IMG submission 67491) | Tropical forest soil microbial communities from Panama analyzed to predict greenhouse gas emissions - Panama Soil - Plot 1 (version 2) | ecosystem: Environmental > Terrestrial > Soil >...
TCCGTGGGCTTGCTTTGGTGGTTTCGCTCATCGACTTCGTAGCATCGTTACATCTTCCCACCAGCCATCTCGAGGGACAGCCCGGGTTCCAGTTCGAGATCAACGTGCCCTGGATTCCCACTCCGAATATCCATTACCACATGGGGATCGACGGCATTTCCATGTGGCTGGTGGTCCTGACAACTTTTCTTACGCCGCTGTGCGTGCTAATTTCCTGGAACTCCATTCATGAGCGTGTGAAGGAATTCTTCATTCTTCTCCTTGTGCTGGAAACGGCGCTGATCGGCGTATTCGTATCGCTCGACTTGTTCCTGTTCTACTTCTTCTGGGAATCGACCCTGATACCCATGGCGCTGTTGATTGGTGTCTACGGCCATGGAAGGCGCGTGTATGCAGCCGTCAAGTTCTTTCTATATACGATGATCGCGTCGGTGTTCATGCTGGCAGCGATGCTTTGGCTCTATGCGAAGACGGGAACGTTCGACTTCGTCGCGATTCAATCAGCTATTCGCAATGGGCAAATCGACGGTTTCGCAACTGCCGCTGGCTGGCTCTTCCTTGGATTCTTTATTGCATTTGCCGTGAAGGTGCCGCTGTTTCCATTTCATACATGGCTTCCCGACGCTCACGTCGAAGCGCCCACAGCGGGATCGGTTCTGCTGGCGGGAGTGCTTCTCAAGATGGGCACTTACGGAATGTTGCGTTTTAATCTTGGATTCTTTCCGGAGAAATCCCGAGAGAATGCACCCTGGATCATCACGCTGGCCTTGATCGGCATTATCTATGGTGCTCTGGTCGCGCTTGTTCAACCCAATATGAAGAAGCTGATCGCGTATTCGTCGATCAGCCACTTGGGGTTTGTCGTACTCGGAATATTCAGCTTTACGCCAATGGGTATCGATGGAGCGACGTTCGTCATGCTGGCGCATGGCGTCTCAACCGGCGCTCTGTTTATGCTGGCTGGAATCATCTACGAGCGCCGTCATACCTACGAGATCGCGGAATATGGCGGCCTCGCCACATCCATGCCGGTTTACGCAACGTTCTTTCTCTTTATTGTTCTTTCCTCCGTTGGCTTGCCGCTCCTCAATGGCTTCATCGGGGAGTTCCTCGTTCTAAGCGGAGCCTTTCAGGCACGAGCTCTCTACGGCATTTTGGGGGCCACCGGCGTCATCTGGAGCGCAGGTTATTTGCTCTGGATGTATCAGCGCGTGTTTTATGGAAAGATTCGTCACGAGGTCAACGCCACCTTACCCGACTTGAGCCTCCGAGAACAGGTTGCCTTGTGGCCAACGGCAATCGCCGCGCTGATTATGGGAGTCGTGCCCATTTTCTGGTTGAAGGCAATTGATCCAGCAGTTCAAGCCGTGTTGGCCCCGTTTACGCAGGTAGCGAGCAAGGTGGTTGGCCAGTGAATACCACCGTCCAAACACTTCCACAGACACTGGACTATATCCGATTATTGCCCGAAATCGTATTGTCTCTATTCGGCGTTCTGATCATGCTTTTGGACCCTATTTGGGTGGGACCTAAGGCGCGCAGGGGCCTCGGTATCGTTGCATTGGCTGGAGCGTTGGTTGCTCTTTTCTCAACTGCGTACCAGGGATCCCACGAGCCCGGCTATGCCTTCTGGCACATGGTATACGTCGATTCATTCAGCATCTTTTTTCACATTGTAGTGCTCGGCGTCACGATCGTCGTCATCTTGACTTCTTTTGAGTACCTGGAATTCCAACAGATTCGTGCCGGCGAGTACTATGCGCTGATCCTTTTTGGTGCGGTCGGTATGTGTCTAATGTCTTCGGCGGTTGAGCTCGTGCTGATCTTTATCGGACTGGAAATCTCGTCGATATCAACCTATGTTCTTGCTGGCTTCAGGCGTCGCGCTCCGATCAGCAGCGAGTCCTCCCTGAAGTATTTCCTTTTAGGCTCATTCGCCACCGCGTTTTTCCTTTACGGTGTCGCCCTGATGTTCGGGGCTACAGGTTCCACCAGCATCACAACCATTGGGGAAAGACTAAGTTCTGGTTCGATCCCCCTGTTAGCGTACGTCGGCACTGCGATGATGTTCGTCGGTCTAGCTTTCAAGGTTGCTGCTGCACCGTTTCACGTTTGGACGCCCGACGTATATGAAGGAGCCCCTGCGCCGATTGTCGGGTTCATGTCGACCGCGCCAAAAGCGGCTGTCTTCGCCGTCTTCGTTCGCATTCTTTTCGAAGCCCATACGCCTGGGCATGCATGGTTAATCTGGATCGTTGCCGCGCTCTCCATGACGATTGGGAACGTTGCCGCGCTTGTGCAAGACAACGTAAAGCGCCTTCTGGCGTATTCCTCGATTGCTCACGCAGGATACTTGCTAGTTGCATTCGCTGCTCTACCTGCAAATGGCATTCCAGCAGCAATGTTTTATACAGCTTCATATGCTGCGATGAACGTTGGGGCTTTTGCCATAGTGAGCCACTTTGCCGGGGCAGGCGAAACTCGAGTCACGCTAGAAAGCTACTCTGGGCTGGGGCGGCGCTCTCCTCTACTAGCCGCCAGTCTCACCATCTTCCTGTTGTCCCTGATTGGAATTCCTGTGACCGGAGGTTTTTTTGCCAAGTTCTACGTTTTCAGCTCTGCCCTGCAGGCCAATCTAATTGGACTCACAATTATCGGCGTCCTGAACAGCGCCGTAGGAGCCTATTACTACCTTCGCCTTATCGTTGCCATGTATATGCGTGAACCAAAAGAAGAAACAGAGCTCGCAACTCCCCCAATAAGTCTCCGCCTAGCGTTGGCGCTATGCCTGGTGGCGACCATCTACTTGGGAATCTTGCCTGGAAGGGTTCTCAACTATGCGAACCGGTCAGCAGCCATGCTCCTGAAGGTATCTGATTCCAGCGTCGCACAAGCTGCTCGCTGAAATGTCCGTCGCAGCATTGACAACCGCGGCCCTAACATTCATCATGGCTGCACGGCGTCTAGTCGGAGGGCATCCATGGGTGAACTGATTCGCAAAATTTGGTCTGAAGACGAGGGGCAGGATATCGCTGAATACGCAGTCATGCTGGCTGTGATCCTGGTTCTGGTTGTCGGAACGATTAGGCTGATCGGCACAAACGCCAACAATGCGTTCTCCAGTGTCGCCAGTTCGATCCAGTAGGCCCTGAGTACGCGTTCCACCGTCAGCCTAGTGGCAGGAAAAGTCGCTTTAGGACAAAGCGTCATGGCGTTCGTATGTTTTAAGGTACCGACTCTGTATTACTGAACCAGAGAGTCGGATGTGAGTTATACTTCTCTCCCACATCGTCTGGAGCTCCGTGGTCCTCCCCCGTTAGTTCAGCATGAACAATACATTTCATTGTGCCGATAGGTCGCGAAAAAGTCAGGGTCGTAGCCCTCGTTGCGGGCTGATCAGTTCCCTCAGAACGTTCCTCCTTGGGATTGCAGGTCTTTTGTTTTCTTGTCTGCCGGCTCTTTCCCAGACATATGCCTTCGATCGTGCCGATTTCGGAGTTGGTACCACACCGATTGGTGGCGTCACTGCGGACTTCAATGGCGATCGCAGGCGAGACATGGCGGTTCTCAACTTTGATGACGGCAGCGTTTCGATTCTTCTCGCCAAGGACAATGGGAGCTACGCGCCGCGCATCGATGTCGGTGTCGGAGACGGACCGACTTTCATCGCCGCAGCAGACGTAAACTGCGACCACAAACCCGACTTGATCGTAACCCAAGGAATTGCCAACACCGTTGCTATTCTCCTAGGCAATGGGGATGGAACTTTCCAATCACCACAGACCTTTGCTACCGGTGGTTATCCGATCTGGGCTGACATCGGCGACTTCAATGGTGACGGCAAACCCGATCTTGCGATTGCCAACTACGAGAGCGACTCGGCGTCGATCCTCCTAGGTAATGGAGATGGAACCTTCCGGCCGCACTGGGATCTACAGATGGCTCCCACGCCTGACTCCGTCGTTGTCGGCGACTTCAACGGTGACGGATATCTTGACGTGGCAGTCGCAAATGCAACCGGTCAACTCGTCGGAATCGTGACAGTGGGATTGGGTAACGGAGACGGGACTCTGCGCATTGGCAAGAAGAGCGCCGTAGGACCCCTTCCGCAGTCGATCCGAACTGGCGACTTCAACAACGACGGAAAGCTGGACCTCGTCGTGGCCAATCTGCAGACCGGTGTCAATACTGTCTCAGTGATTCTTGGAAACGGGGACGGAACTTTCCAGGATGATCGCGAGTTCCCGACTGCCAACACTCCGTATCGAGTTGCCGTCGCCGACTTCAACCGTGACGGAAAGCTCGATGTTGCGGTAGCGTCGCCCTCTACCCTCGGCAGTTATATTTCGGTTCTTCTAGGGAACGGAGACGGAACTCTGAACTCTCACGTGGACTACGCCACAGGCGGCGACACCGACTGGATCATGCCGATAGACTCCAATCGCGACGGATATCCGGACCTCGCGGTTGTTTACACAGATTGTGTTTTCGGCAGTTGCTCCGGCCCTGGCACCGGTGACGTCAGTATCCTGATTGGGGATGGGCTAGGGGCATTTAGCCCTCGACATGATATCGCGATTGACCGTTACCCCTATTCGGCCGTAGTCGCTGACCTGAATGGAGACGGAATCCTCGACGTCATCACCACGAATGCAAGCAGCGACAATCTCTCGGTGCTCCTCGGCCGCGGTGACGGGACTTTCCAGCCCCGAACTGACTTTCCAACCGGAGTTGGTCCTCAGTCGGTCGCAGTTGGTGACTTCAACTTTGATACCAAACTCGATCTCGCAGTGGCCGATGAGGCCGGCAATACGGTCTCAATTCTCCTAGGCGCCGGAGATGGCAGCTTTGGCGGGCATATAGACCTTGACACTGGTCAGAACCCGATTGCCATCGTCGCGGGCGACTTCAACAATGACGGCAAAACTGATTTGGCCGTGGGAAATGGCGCCCCTGCGAACGCAGTCTCGATTCTCATGGGAAACGGCGACGGCGGATTTAAGGCATATCAGGCATTTCCCGTGGCTGGGCCCGTCCTGTCGCTGAGCCTTGCCGATTTTAATCACGATGGCAATATCGACATCGTGGCTAGCACAAGCACATCCAATGTCTCGATCCTGATGGGAAGCGGTGACGGGAGTTTTCGGCCTCACTTCGACGTTTCAACTGGAGGCACCAACCTGGCGGTGATCACTCTGGACTTCAATCGTGATGGCCAAACCGACATCGCTGCCGCATGCTATAGCGATAACGGGGCCGGTTATCTCGCTCTGCTGTTAGGCGAGGGAGACGGCACGTTCCAACCTCATCAAGATAGTTATGCATTGCCCTTCGTGCCTTTTTGGATCGCCGCGGGAGACTTTGACAACAATGAGCAGCCCGATCTCGTCACGATGAATTATGGAACAGCCTCATTGTTCCTTGGAAATATGGATGGCACGCTTACTCACTACCTTGATTTCGCAACTGGCGATGGCTCGATATCGGGGGCGGTCGGAGATCTGAACCGCGATGGAACGCTCGACTTCCTTAGTTCAAATTTACAATCCGGAACCATCTCGGTTTTCCTGAACACTCCTGTGGTGACCATTTCGCCCGCCAAAATGGTGTTCGCTCCCCAACTGATCGGGACTACAAGCGCACCAAAAACGATGACCATCGCGAATCCAAGTATCGTTCCACTAACAGTATCGGGAATGAACATCAGCGGACCGTTCTCTGATGCGGGCCCCTGTAACTTGGTCATACCGGCCGGTGGGGAATGTTCCTTTGACGTTTCCTTCATGCCAACCGAAAGGGGAGTAGAACGCGGCGCACTCAATATCTCGCACAATGGCTTCGGCGGAGCTCAGAAAGCGTTACTGATGGGAACTGGTACTGCGGTTCAAGTTTCGCCCCGTGGCCTCAACTTTGGCGTGGAATACGTCGGCATCAAGGGTCACGAAAAAACAATTTCGATCCAGAATGCCGGCAGCGGGGTGTTGCATATTAGCGCGATCTCAATTTCGGGTCCAGACCAAGGCGACTTCATGGAACAGAATAATTGCGGCCCTGGCCTACGAAGCGGAGAAACTTGTATGGTCCAGGTCACTTTCAAGCCCACCGCCCAAGGCCAAAGACTCGGCGCCTTGACGATTCAAGACGATGGAGGCGCTAGTCCCCAAGTCGTTCCTTTGGTTGGGGTCGGACAATAGCGAGTCATCGAGACATACCTCAACAAGTTGTTATGGCTCGGTAATCACCAGTGATCTTGTTCTCTCTTCCACGCCCGCGCTAAACTCATTTAATAGCTTTTGCACCTTGTGATGAAGTGCGCGATGTTTGAATCGGCCACGTTACCTCGAAAACGTCTACAGATTGCGCGCGCGGTTTCAATCACGCTCCACTGCGTCGCACTCTATTGCCTGCTGCGTTCCCCGGATCCGATTTTTGTAAAGCCATCTGGAACGCAGTTCGGGCGAAACGGTAGAGCAACGCAACTCATTTACTTCCCTCAGCAACGGACGGACCAAGCGCAAGCTTCCGCTACAACGGAGGTGAAAAAGCTCACCTATTTGAAGCCTCGCGTTAGTCATACTCACCCGGTCGAACCTGCAGCTTTGCAGCCGTCTGAAGAAACCCGGACATCGGCAAAGCAGGAGGCACTTGCAGGGTCGCCACGTGGGTCCTTGTCGTACGGACCGCTGACTGGTCACGAGGTGAGACCGGCTTTCCCTATCGTGTATCCCGATCCAATCGTTTCTAATTCTGAAATACCTGACGGTACTACCGGTGACGTTATTGTCGAAGTCACTATCGATGAGCGTGGTGTGGTGACGGCGACAAAAGTGTTGCAGCCATTCGCGGGCATTGAGAACAAAGTTGTATCAGTTTTACAAACTTGGCGTTTTACCCCCGCGACCATGGACGGAGTCGCCATCCCCTCCCAGCAGGACGTACACTTCCACTTCCCCAGCTAGGCGGGGAGTCTATACTTTTAGACGACACCGATTCGTTCTGCGACCATGCACATTCCTGATGGCTATCTGAGCCCATCGACCTGTGTGACCATGTACGCGCTTGCGAGCACGGGATGGTATCCGGCAGTGAAGCGTACAAAGAAACTCCTCGCTACGCGCACCATCCCGCTGATCGCCATGTTCGCCGCATTCTCGTTCGTGGTGATGATGTTCAACATCCCGTTGCCGGGAGGTACCACAGGGCATGCTGTTGGAGTCACAATTGCGGCAATCGTTCTAGGACCGTCCGGCGCCATTCTATCCATCTCGATTGCGCTATTCTTACAGGCTCTGTTCTTTGGCGACGGAGGCATCACGACATTCGGCGCGAACTGCTTCAACATGGCGATCGTCGGATCGCTCGTTGCCTTTGTCGTTTATCGCTTGATCGCATCGTCAAGTGCAAGGCCCAGCCGAAGGGTCCTCGCAGCAGCGGTCGCTGGGTACATTGCAATCAACGTATCCGCACTCTTTACAGCGATTGAGTTTGGAATTCAGCCTCTACTTTTTCACGATGCTCTCGGAACTCCGCTGTATGCCCCTTATGGACTCAAGATCGCCATTCCCGCCATGATGATCGGCCACCTGACTGTTGCTGGGTTTGCCGAAGCATTTCTATCCGCCGGTATGCTTTCCTTCTTCCAACGGGCCGAGGGAGGCTTCCTGGGCAAGAAGCCGATATTGGCCACGGTCGCCGTCGTACCTGCAAGCATCAATCGCCTGTGGCTGGCGCTTGGATTGCTCACGCTTCTGACTCCGCTCGGTGTTTTGGCGACGGGCACTGCATGGGGCGAGTGGAAGCCCAGCGAACTCGTATTACAGATGGATGCGGATTCCTCAGCTGCCGCAGTTCCCTCCGGCATTGCGAAACTCTCGGGCATATGGACAGCACCTTTCCCGGCCTACGCACCATCATTTGTAAAGAACCCGGCAGTCGGATATCTGCTTTCGGCATCCTTTGTGGTCGGAATTTTGTTGCTTTCGTCTCTACTGGTAAAGTCGGTATCGGGAAGCAGCAGTCGGGACAGCAGCACATGAGTAGCAACTCGTTTCTGTTTTCAACTATTCGCGGCTTTAATAATGCGGTGGCTCGAGCCTTGGTTTCGGAACGGCTCGCTTCTGCGCCGTACCTACTTCAGCAGTTTGACACGCGCGTGCGGCTGATCTGCATTTTCATGCTTATCCTGGCAACAGTTTTTTGTAGACGGCTGAGCCTCCTCGGAATGCTTTTCGCGTTTTCGATCGTGCTCGCGATCTCTTCGCATGTAAGCATCCGGTCTTTAGTCAAGCGGGTATGGCTCATTGTATTCGCCTTCACGGCGTTGATTGCCCTGCCAGCCTTGTTCATAACGCCGGGGGAAGTAATTTTGCACATGCCGGGATCAACCTCGATCACCTACCAAGGGTTACACACAGCCTTGCTGCTTATCCTCCGGGTTGAAACTACAGTCACGCTGACGACAATCCTCGTACTCTGCACACCCTGGAATCAGTTGCTAAGAGCACTCCGTTCTCTTGGGATTCCGGCCGAGCTAATCGTAATCGCCGCGATGACTCATCGCTACATATTCCTGCTCATCGAAACAACGAATCAGATGTTCGAATCTAGAATAAGCCGTACCGTGGGTGTGCTGAGTGGAAGCCAGGAGCGCGCAATAATGTCGCAAACAGCCGCAGTTCTTCTCAACAAGAGCATGGACTTGAGCTATGAAGTTTATCTGGCAATGATGGCGCGGGGCTTTCGTGGAGATATTAGGTTGTTAAGAGAACCGCACCTGCGTGCCTGGGATTGCATTGGTTTGATATTGATCGGATTCCTAGCAACCTTCGTAATATGGATGGGGAGGTAATTGCACCATTGCCACCACTCTTTGAATTGCAGGATGTCAGCTTCGACTACGAAGGAGTGCCTGCGATTGATCGCCTTAACCTTCAGATCGAGAGAGGCCAGCAAATCGTGCTGCTTGGTGCAAATGGTTCGGGGAAGTCCACCTTGCTGCGCCTGCTGAGCGCACTCTGCTTTCCCTCATCTGGCAGCATCTGCTTCGAAGGAAAGCTGCTGACACCCGAGCGTTCACGCACAGACGAATTCATATCCGACTTTCGTCGTCGCACAGCTCTGGTCTTTCAAAACCCGGACGCACAACTCTTTAATCCGACCGTATTTGATGAAATCGCGTTTGGGCCATTACAGATGCAATGGCCACACGCGGAAATCACACGCAGAGTAAGCGAAACGATGGATTTGATGGGGATCTCACACCTGAGCAGTCGGCCGCCATACCGGCTCTCTGGAGGTGAAAAGAAGCGAGTCGCACTCGCCTCGGTGCTCGTTCTCGACCCTGAAGTACTGCTGCTCGATGAACCCACAGCAACGCTTGATCCGCGAACTCAAAGCCAGTTCATCGATCTTGTGCAAGGATGGAGAGATACATCGAAAACCGTGGTTACCACGACTCATCAGTTGGATATCGTGGAGGACATTGCGCAGTCAGCAGTTGTCATGGAGGCGGGAACCGTGATAGCGAGCGGTCCTCCGTCGGAAATCTTAATGAACTCCGAGTTGCTGATTGAGGCGAACTTGGTCCATGCACATCGTCATTCTCACGGAGGAATCGTGCATTCTCATCCGCACTCCCACCGCCATTCCCATCAACACTGACCAGCACTCCCTTTCCATTTCTACCTATTTTTCTTTGGGACTTTGGCGCCTTTCTTGCGTGCTTCGGGGAGGCGCCGATCGCGATGGCCTGCTTTCGGGTTTTTACTGTACGCTGCTGCCTCTCTTGCCTGATTTCAGCGTGCCTTTCTTACGGCGCCGCATTTCGGTGGCGACGGTTTTCGAAGCACTTTTTCCATACTTGCGACCACGTGACCTCGTACTCTTTTTAGCAGGCATTACTTCCTTCTGCTCGTTAGAGAATCTTCAGTCCATTGAGGTTCTGCGTATGAGGCCGAGGGAATGCCGGCGAGAAATGAGACCTGTCTCCGTGCGTTTCGACGAGAGACAGGTCTTGATGGAAAAGGAAGCCGCTAGGCTGCCGCTTTATAAGATCTCGCAGTTTCTGGTGCACTGTCACCGCGCGCCAGCAGGTATTGCTTCGCGCTCTTGGCCGCAAAGTACAAGCTCGCAGCGACTGAGAGGTAGACGCCTATACCGACGGAGACAGCTTTCATCGCTTCTTCCCGCATCTGGGATGCAATATTGCCGTATTGACCGGCCGTGTCGCCGCCAATGCTGTTAATGGCGCTGCGGATCATAAGACCTATAAACAGCATGAAGACGAGCGGGAGCAGTCCTCCAAGCACGGCTCGCTTGTCCTTCCAGAAATACGAAACAAAAGGTCCGACAAGAGCAATGACGGCGAGTATGCCGTAAATCCCGGTGCTCGGACTCACGCCGCTTCCTGCCTGCATCAGACGTTCGAGCGAGTTGCTGGCGTTGAGAAATCCCAGAACCTGCCAAAGGGTAAAGTCCATGCTGCCGAAAGGCGTCTTAATCGAGGCCGCGGCCAGAAAGAACCAGCCGACAATCAACAAAACCCCACACACTAGGCTCGGAAGACCAAACTTGGCAACCATTCCGGAGGCCAGCGCAGCTCCCTTCTCCTTCGCAGCATTCATTGCGACCTCGGCCTGTTCCCTGGCTATTTGGGATTCCGCTACCACGCTAATGCCGACGATCTTGCCTTGTTCAAAATCAACCTCGACCGCTTGGCCCGGCTTTGGCGGTACGTCCGACCTCCACATGCCCTCCAATGCAAAGGCATGCTGCTGACCTTCCACCATTAACAAACCCGGCCCTGAATGTGGATCTCGCAATACTTTGCCACGCTTTTTCATACTTCCTCCTCATGGCGATCGCTGAAGAAACGGTTGAATGACCTGACTGACAGTGATAGCATTCCCCAGCCAGTTGCTCGGCTGCGGATTGCTCCCTCCCCCAAGCCTCATAGGTCTTTGGCCATTCAATACGCATTGCGTAGATGAGCCAAAAAAAACGTCATGGCATCACAAAATCTTTCATCGGGACCGGGTTCTGCCCCATCGGGCTTTGAAAGCCCTAAGGATCGACACGCACTCGATCAACTTTTCAGCATGACTTACGAGGAGCTCCGGCGTCTGGCTTCAAGCGTGCGCCAGGGCGATCCCAGCGCCACCCTCAATCCGACGGCACTCGTAAACGAAGCCTGGCTGAAGCTGTCGCACTCCGGACCGCCCGTGGCTTCTTCTCAACTGCACTTCAAACGAATCGCAGCGCGGGCCATGAGGCAACTTCTAGTGGAAGCGGCTCGCCGCCGCAGAGCCAACAAACGCGGGGGCGAAGCTGCCTATACCCCTGTTACTCTGGACGAAACCATCATGGCAGCAGCCACTCAGCAAGATGTACTGGCGCTCGATCGCGCGCTGGAAGAACTGGCTAGGATTCATCCCCGGCAGGCCTTGATGGTGGAAAGCCGCTTTTTCGGTGGTCTTGACATCCCTGAAACTGCCGCCTTGCTCGACATCTCAGAGGCGACCGTGTTGCGTGATTGGCGCGCAGCTAAAGCTTGGTTAGCCCGAGAGCTCAAGCGGGAGCATTAGCAACCGCTGCCCTCCCCGACCGTTCGCCCAAGGAGCAAAGCGAAGGCATGGATCGCGCACATTGGGATCTGATTCAGGAGTTGTTTCACAAAGCTGTCGATCTTCCCCGCGACCAACAGAGAAGTTTTCTTCAGAGCAATTGTAATAATGACGAGTCATTGCTCAGTGACGTCCTCGCATTGCTTGAGGAAGACTCAAACCAAGGTTCGCTACTTGATCGCAACCTGGCGCAGGTCGCGCAGCATGTAGTTGGCAACTCTCTCCCGGCTACTCCTCCAGAAGCATTTGGTCCCTACAAGATCAAAAGGATCATCGGCGAAGGCGGGATGGGGTTGGTCTACCTTGCTGATCGTGAGGATCTCGGAACTCAGGTAGCCATTAAGATCTTGCGGGATGCATGGCTCTCTCCGTCGCGTCGCGAACGCTTTGCCAGTGAACAGCGGACACTCGCCCAACTAAATCACCCCTTCATTGCGCGATTGTATGATGCGGACACTCTCCCCGATGGCACACCCTGGTTCGCGATGGAGTACGTGGAAGGCGTGCCTCTCACTGAATACTGCAAAGTTAACAGTCTGTCCGTCTTCGATCGTCTAAAACTGTTCTGTTCCGTCTGCGAAGCTGTCAGATTCGCGCATAGCCAAGCGGTCATTCACCGCGACCTCAAACCCTCGAACATCTT
>Ga0066903_100004022_pt1 | contig 12264 bp, 26 predicted proteins | sample PanSoiMetaGPlot1_FD_67491 | JGI IMG/M metagenome (GOLD analysis project Ga0066903, IMG submission 67491) | Tropical forest soil microbial communities from Panama analyzed to predict greenhouse gas emissions - Panama Soil - Plot 1 (version 2) | ecosystem: Environmental > Terrestrial > Soil >...
TCCATGATTGCGCTTCAGACCGGGCAACTAAATTTCTTTGACGGCAGCGAAAAAGTTCTCTACGTCCCGGAGCGCGTGACCAAAGTTTGTGAGCACAAGAAAACCGTGGCCGCGACAGGTCGGTGACGCGATCATTCCGCTCTGCAAATGTCATTTCACGCGACTGAGAAAAATGCATCCGCGGAAAAGAATGTCGCGACGAAAAGCTCTGCTCACACAAACGCCCCACTCCTGAGAGCAGGGCGTTCGCGGAAAGGAGAGAAACCCTGACAACACGGCCACGCCGAATGTGGGAGCATCATCCGGTATTTCTTCTCGGCATGCAGTCTATCACGCAATGCGACAGACCTTTCCCAGTGGCATGAACATTGCATGAAACCGAAACCGTGCAAACATGCATGGATAGCGTGTTTCACTTTCATCACTCGATTGCTGCATAAACCCATCTCCTGACAAACACCCGGAAATGTCTGCCCCCAAAAATACTTTTATGGATATCCGGCGAAGTACTTGAAAACAACACAAATTCAGGTTAAAAAATCAAGCGGCTTGGCAGCGGCCGGACATAGAATAGAGGTGAAGTTAGTTATTTGATAGTTCGGTAGATGTGGGGCGCAGGGATGGAGGCCCGAAGTGCCCCGAGGGTCCAGAGTGATCCGATAAGTGCACCGAACGAAATTGACAATAAAGGGTTGACCGGGGCGAGGTCGCGATGACGCCCGATGAAGGAAGTAGAGAACCCGGAAGATAGTCGAGGGAACAAGAACGCTCACCGAGTAAATGGAGCGCAGCAGATGCCAAACTCCCAAGGCACGATGTTCGCAGGGGCCGGTTAAAAACACGACAGGCGGCGGATGTGGAGTGGACGGTTGCGAAGAATGGATTGCGGAGCGGGTTCGACTGTGGCGCGGAAATCATAACGCGCCGGACGCGGTAAAACGCGGACGCCCTTGCCGGATGAATTGAATGATCCGAAATTCCCTGACGTGAGCAGGGTCAAGCAAGAAGCGCAAGCGACCGAATAGCGTAACCAAGGCAGCAAAAGGCGCGAGCGCAAAGGATGCGAATGAGCACTGGAAATAACCGAAGGGGAGTCGAGAACAAAATCTCGACTCTGAAGGCCCCGCGAAAGCGGCCCGTCCTAAGTCGGGAAAATGAAAAGGAGAGAACACCATGGCAAATATTACTGAAGTGAGCACGCGGTTCGGGAGATTGTTTCGAGTCGATGGAACTGATCAAGCGTTTTCAACCAAGAAAGCAGCAGAAGAGTTCGCCGAATTGAGAGCGGCGCGACCGGTGAACGTTTACGAATATTTTCACGCGACGTTGATTGACCCGAAGGAATGCGAAACGTTCGATGCTGGAACGCAGGGATTGACTGAGTACAAGATGGATTCGCACTGCGGGCGTGAATGCAAAAAGATCATCGACAAGTCTGCTGAACTGCTCGCGATTTGCGATAGTCACTCGCACGTTGTTAAGCACATCGCAACGGGCACTTTGATTGCAGTTGAGATTATCTGTTTCGGATAAGAGAGCGTGCCTCACGGCACGCTCGTGCCGTCAAGGAGAGAAACACCCATGACAATCGTAATCGCAAATCGCCGCAAACCGAAGTTCAACCCCCGCAACCCCGATGGCACGTTCAAGACGATCGATCAAATGTTGCGAGCAAAGATGACGGTGCTTGAGTACGGACGAATGTTGGCGCAAACGAGATAAAAAAGGGCGCACCTCACGGTGCGCCTTTGCTGTCGAAGGGCAACCCCCTTCCACGAAGGAGAGAAACACCATGACACGTCAACAATACTGGGAACGCCGGAATGAAGTTCGTGCCGCTGCCGAAGGCGAACTTCGCAAGACCGCAGCATCCGAAAATTTAACAGATCGCGAACTCAAGCGGCTGGTCGATGAAAAGGCAGAAGAATGGGCGTTCAATCTTCCGCTGTTTGAAACCATCACAGTGGACTACGCAGAAAAGCAAGTCGAGATTCGCGACGAATATTTCAATGGATCAATCACCGTTTACGGCCCCTCGCGCCGGATGGATTACGCGAAGACGCGGCTTGAGGGCAGAGATTGCTACCGCATCACTCCGGGCTACGTGAGCGCTTCATCGTGGTGCGCGGGAACACATGACTGCACGATTGAATATGTACAGCGCGAGATGCTGCACCGGCAACGCATGATGGAGTTGGCAATGCATGAACTCAATCGGCTGAATGAACTGGTGCTCGATTGGCAGTACCTGAGGGAGCCATTCGAGGATCGCGAAGAACTGAAGCACCTGCGGGAAGCAGAAAAGGCGCGGCAGGAAGCGGAGAGTAAGAAGATTGCGGAGCGTGAAGCAAGAAAAGCAAAAGCAGTTCGTTAATGCTACGCACGCTGCCCTCACGGGCAGCGTGCAGTATCGAAGGAGATCACCATGACAACCGCAACAGAGATTCGTTCACGATGGAGTGACGGCCAGATTTTAGACCTGATGACCCTAACCCCAAGCGATATCGCCGAGCAGTTGAAGGGCGAATGGCAAGAAGAAGTGAAAATTACGGAGATGAATTTCATCGACTTTTACGTGAACACGGCGTTCGAAATTGTGGCGCATTACGAATTGTTCGTCGTGGACGAAGATAGCGACGGGATGCCAGTTCACGCGCACATCACGCTCGCACGCGATGGCAATTACGTGGTGGAGTTCTAAAGCGCCCCTCACGGGGCGCTCGCCCCGTCGAAAAGGAGAGCACCATGACGCTCACAGTAGTGTTTGCAAACGAAAAAGGATTCGTCACCGACTTTGGCAGTGAATTGGAACTGAGAGACGGAATCACCGGGCACGTGACCGGAACGGTTCCACGCTACGGAGTATGGAAAGAAAGCGGTCGCGACAAGATGGAGGTCACGCGAACGACCAATGATCTGGAGTACGCGAAGCGGGCGCTTTCGCAGAGCGTGTTCGAATATTTCAGAGATCAGTTGGGCGAAGAACCTAAAGACTGTAGCCTCCAGCAACTTTCAATCGAGGACCCGTGTGGATTTGATTGCGTGCGAGTGATCGACCAATACGCAGAAATGATTGGCGAAGTCACCCGCGAGCAAGCGGCGCGAGTGGCGTTCGAAGAAGTCGAAATTCTCTGGCGTGGATGAACGGCAGGGGCGCACCTCACGGTGCGCTCGTGCCGTCGAAGCAACGCAACACCCAAAGGAGAGAAACACAATGCCAAGCTATTACGAAATCAACGTTGCACTCGACGGTCAACACTTCTTCGCGACTGCTCCGCGCTCCGCACAAAATGAAAATCAGGCGAGAGAATTAGTAAAGTCGTTTCGCCGACGGTTCCCGGAGAGTGAAGGATTTCAAATAACCTGCACCTTCTGGAAGTCAGAAGGATACGCACAAAAGTTTTGAGTGTGCAAGAAAGAAAGGATGCCCGCTCTCATGAGCGGGCATTCGTGTCGAAGGAGAGAAACACCCATGTCAAAGAAACCAGATTTCATCGCCCAGTTCAAAGCGGCGCGGCGGTCTGCGGTGCCGCTCATTGCAGTGCGAACCTATGACGCGACCGCGGCAACGCGCAGACTGATCACAACCTTTAAACCCGAGACGCAGGAGCAGTTGCCAATCTTCACTTGGAATTGCTGCGAGGGCGTGCAGGGTATGAATAAAGTTTCGAAGAACTTGGCGAAGGGCTTGTCGATGCCGGATGAATTGAGTGGCATGGCAGACCCGCTCACATCGCCAATGTCCATGCTGCTGGCGATTCGGAAGATGCCGGAAGACTCGCTCGTGTTCATGCACAATCTCAATCGTTTTTGGAACGATTCGCAAACCAAGCAAGCGATCTGGAACCTGCGAGATCTTTTGAAAGCGCTTGGATCGACGCTCGTGATGCTCATCGGTCCGAGTGCGACCTTGCCCGAGGGACTTGGCGATGACGTGCTAGTGATCGACGAAGCGCTACCGACCGAAGCGGAACTTGGAGCGGTGGTCGATGCCAGAGCGAAAGCGAATGACTTGAAATTGAAACCGGAAATCAGAGAAAAGGCAATCGATGCGCTGATCGGTTTGGCAATGTTTCCGGCAGAGCAAGCGCTTGAAATGTGCTTCACAGATGACAGCATCGACGTCGAGTCGCTCTGGGAACGCAAGCGGCAACTGATCGAGCAAACCAAAGGCTTGGCAGTGTGGCGTGGCGGAGAGCGGTTCGCCGATATTGGCGGCTACGACAACGCGAAGAACTACTTGGCACGGTACGTTGCGCAAGTGAGACCCCGGGCGATCTTGCTGATGGATGAAGTGCAGAGAGCGTTCGCGGGGCATGGCACCGAGAACACGGGCATCAAGTCGGGCTTTGTAAAGAAGTTCCTGACGTGGATGCAGGACAACGAGATCGATGGCGTGTTGCTGATCGGACCCGCCGGAAGTGGCAAGTCGAACATTGCGAAGGCGCTGGGCAATGAAGCGAACTGCCCGACCATTGCGCTTGATCTTCAGAACATGCAGCAGAAGGAAGTCGGCGCATCTGAAGAAAATCTGGAACGCGGACTCGGAGTTGCAGATGCAATTGCCCGAGGACGAATTTTGGTCGTCGGGACTACCAACAACCTGACCGATTTGCCCGTGGAATTGCGACGACGATTTCAGGAAGGCACGTTCTTTTGTGACCTCCCGAGCAAAGCGGCGCAGGAAAAAATTTGGGCCATCTACGAAGCGAAGTACAAAGTCTCCGGACCCCGACCTGAGCACACGGGATGGACGGGGGCGGAAATAAAAACCTGCTGCAGAAAGGCGAGCAAGCAGGGCTACACCTTGATTGAGGCGGGCGAATATATCGTTCCGGTTTGCAGGGCAGGAGCGGCGACGCTTCGCGAATTGAGACTCGAAGCAAACGGGAAATATATCGACGCGGAAGGTTCCGGGATCTATGAATACGATCAGCAGGAAGGTCCGCAGGAAAGAAAAGTTCGCAAGATCGACGCCGATGTCATGGCGGCGCGCGGTCGAGCGTAGCACCCATTGCCCCGACTCACGTCGGGGCAGTGGTGTCGAAGGAGAGATACAACCTATGTCACATATCTCGAAAATTTCGTTGCAAGTGCGAAACCTGCGAGCGCTGGCGGCTGCTGCAAAACAGTTCGGCGGTGAACTCGTACTCGACCAACAGCAGTTCGAATACTTCGCCGGATCGAAAGGAAAATGCAATCACGCCATCCGGGTGCCCGGTACGAAGTATGAGGTCGGGATCGTCAAACAAGCGGATGGATCGTTCGAACTGCAATGCGACTTTTGGGCGTCGGGCGGTCTGGGACGAATGTTCGGCAATCGCGGCGAGAAACTGAAGCAAGCCTATGCGACGCAACTCGCTAAGCAGTACTGGACTGCGAAGGGCTACCGCATCACGGAAAATAAAAAAGCAGACGGCACGGTCGTGCTCGTCGCGGAACAGTAAAGGAGAAGAACATGGCGCACCGAATCACCATCGTGATTTCGCCCGAAGGCGAAACCAAAGTCGGGGTCAATGGAGTAAAGGGACGTTCTTGCCGCGACCTGACCCGCGCATTCGAGCAAGAACTTGGCAAAGTAGAAATCGCAAAGGAGACACCCGAAGCCTATGAAGAACCCCTCGTTCAAACTCGCAATCAGTAACGACGGTGTGGTCGAGATGATCTACTCCGACGCCGCTGCCGATTTCCTTGAGCAAGGCGAGGCAGTGATTACGCGAGCATCGCACGTGGAACCCAACCCGAGTGGCGCAGGCTGGATCGCGGACATGAGTCCGGTCGCTGGCCCGACGCTTGGACCCTTTCACCTGCGAAGCGAAGCGCTGGCAGCGGAGGTCGAATATCTGGAACGTCTGCTGTTCTGAAACTGCATGAAACTGCATAAGCCCCGCTCACGCGGGGCTTGCAGTATCGAGAATTTTGCAGTGCCTCTTGAAAGGAGAGCAATGACCATGACAAGCGCAACGATGAAAATTCAAAGTGCGACCAAAGGCCCGGATCTGAGTAAGTCGGTGGTGCTGGTTCGTTTGGAGCAACACTCGTTTGGGAACTCGCGAAAACTCAAGCAGGACCAATACGAAGTCGATGGCGGTGACAAGTCGATGACCTCCGCCAATCGCCGATTGCTCGACTCGGAAGAATTGCAGGAGATCAAGTCGCGCATGGCTGCGATGCGCGAGTACGTGCGCAACCAATCGCTGCCCTTTCCTGTGGATGGCGTCTACATGGTTCCGATTCAGAAGATCGAAAATCTAATCTTCAAAATGAATGAGATGATCGGTCGCATCGACGAAGCGGTGGAAGCGTTCATGGCGACCTATCGCGAGCGGGAAGAAGAAACCCGCAAGCGCAACCCCAAACTTTACAACCCCTTGGATTATCCGCCGGAGCGTGTGATCCGGAGCAAGTTCTCCTGCTACTACCAACTGGTGACCATTGGAGCACCGGAGCAGCAACTCGCTGATCGTGTTGATCCCGCCATTTTGAAGAAGGCGCGGGAGAGTAGCGAGCGGCTGTGGGTTGACGCTGCCGAGATGACGCGGCAAATGCAATCGCAGATTATGCTGGAACTGGTCGGCAACCTGCGGAAGAACTTAACCGACGATGACAGGACCGGGAAACCGAAACGATTCAGCAATTCGACGCTGGACAATCTCACAGCGTTCATGCGCGACTTTGAGAGCGCAGCGAATGTTACCGATCACAAGCAACTCGCCGCACTGGTCGCCGAAGGCAAGAAACTTTTGAACGGCACCACGACGGAGATGCTGAAAGACAACGCGATGCTGCGAGCAGAGATCAAGAAAGACTTCGCCGTAATTGAGAAAGCGCTCGTTCCGATGGTAGGAGAACGGAAGGTGCGACGCGGCGAAGAATGAACAAATGGGCGTGTGGCCTAGGGAGTAATCCCCGGGCTGCATTCTCTCCTTCACACTGGCCTCGCCTCACGGCGGGGCCTTTGTGTCGAAGGAGAGAACCATGAGCAATGAAGAGCGAGCAAAGTTTTTGCAACAGGCTGCGGTGCTGGTTTTCAACGTCGCAACGTCGTTGAACATGCAGGCTAGCTTTTGCGAGCACTGCGGCTTGAACAAGCGCGAGAACTGGGGCGAGGCTCAGGCAAACGCCGAACTCATCGCAGTCGAACGCAAGCTGAAAAAGTTCGCCCGAATATTTGCAGAGGGCAGAATTACGAAATGAGCGTCGTCGAAGGAGAGAACCCATGCAGCTTGCAGCGAGGAAACAAAAAATAGCGCGTGCCGAAGAAGGGCTCGACAACGCGCTCCGAAAACTGGCGCTGGCGGCAACGATCGTGCAACGCTGGCGTCGGAAACTAAAAAACCAGCACAACCAGTTGCAAAAAGAGATGGAAGCAAAAATCGCAGCAACGTCTCATCTACATGGAGAACGAAAAGTGCGAAAGCTCGGCGAGTGATGCGACGAGAGGCCGCTTTCACGAGCGGCCCTTGCCGTCGAAAGGAGAGCAACATGGCCGACTTTAGTCAACCCATCAACCAAAAGTGGTTCGTGGTTGCGATCATGGACACCCACCGCGAATACACTTTTTTCATGTCGAGCGGAATGCGGGAAAGTTCCCGCAGCAACCGCAAGATCTATGACTACACGCGAGACCGTTCCAAGGCGCAACGATTTTCAAAACTCGCTGCCGAGGATCTCTGCGTGATTTTGCGAAAGGACTTCCGCCGGATCGCGAAAGTGGAGGAGCAATAACCTATGCCGAAACCATGGACACCGTTCAAGCGAGCGACGCCAATCCCGCCGGAATGGATGAAGCAAAATGCACCGGAACTGATCGCCGATTTACAAAAGCTGGAGGTCTGGAAAAATTCGCGCTACACGGTGGACGTTCGCAGGCAATTTGGCACACTCGACAGCAAACCAACCTGTCTCATTCATCTGTCGATCAAAGCGAACGATCGCACTGCTCAACATGATTGGCGAGATTTTCAGCGCATCAAGAACGAGATCGTCGGAGAAGAAGAAGAAGCATTCGAACTCTTCCCTGCTGAGTCGAGACTGGTCGATACCAGTAACCAATATCACCTCTGGTGTTTTCAGGGCGTGCGAATGCCGGTCGGGTTCTCTATAAGACTGGTCAGCGACAAAGGCGATCCCATTGGAGCGGTGCAGCGACCATGGGAAGAAGGAGCGAGACCCGAAGATGCAAAGCGCTACATCAGCACGGCAGAAATTGTCGAAGCCATGCGGCAAGAACTGAAAGAGCACTAAGCGAAAAAGCACAAAGGCCCTGTCTCGCGACGGGGCCTTCGTGTCGAAAGGAGAGAACGACCCGTGATCGACAGCGACGATTATCTCTGCCAAGTCTGCCTGCGTGTGAAGAATTCCGAACTGGAACCTTCCACGTGGCGGACTGATATCACCGGAAGACCGGGCGCTGGAAACGTTTGTCTCACATGCCTAACAGCATGGGAAGACCCAACCCCGTGGCCGTGGTGCGAGGCTTGCAATTCTTACCATCACCCAACCAACCCGACTTGTAGGAAGAAAGGAGCGAAAGCGTGAATCACAAAACAAGATGGGCGGCGTGGCTTGCAAGGGCGCGATGTGACAAGGGAACTGTCATTGCGGAGTTTGCCATGATGCTGCCAGTGTTCATGATCATCGCGTTCGGTGTAATCGATATTCAATGGTGCACTCGCGATGCGCAGGCCATCGAGTACATCGTCACGGAGTCGGCCAGATGCGAGGCGATCGGAGCGCCGCTCTGCGCGACTCAGACGGCGACGCTCAATTACGCGATGCAGTTGGCAGTGAATATGCACCTTCCAATGCAGAGTTCGCAGATCGGGGTGCTGCCTTGCTCTGCGCTGTCCTGCAAAGTCTCCATCGTTTATCCGTTCAAACCGCTCGGCCCATGGTTCCCGAAAATAACGATCAGTCGCACGGGAGAAAGCGCCGTGCCACCAGCACCGTGAAGAGGATTCCGCCTCGGCTCACGCCGGGGCGGAGCCATCGAAGGAGAGACACCTATGCCATACACAAAGCTCTATCACGGCACCAGTGAATCCCGAGCGCGAAAGTTGCTCATCGAGGGCATCACGCCTCGCGGGAAGCGTGCGGGCAACTGGGAACATACCATCGAGTCGAACCCCAAGGCGGTCTATCTCACCGACGCATACCCGATCTACTTTGCCTACACTGCGGCGAGCAATCTTGATGAACGCGGAGCCGTGATCGAGATCGATCTTGCGAAAGTGGATCAATCCCGCCTGCACCCCGACGAAGACGTTCTGGAACAAGCGGGAAGAAAGTTCGATCACTTGCAGAAAAAAGGCATGATCGAACGGACTCGGTATTATCGGCGGCACGCACGCGAGAATCCCAACTGGCAAAAGAGTTTGGAAGCGATGGGCACGTGCGGATACTACGGAGTGATTCCTCCGCAGGCCATCAGCAAGATCGTGCTGGTGGAGTGGAAGAAGTTCGATGCGGGATTTCTTCTGAGTATGGTCGATTGCTCGATCACGCTTCTAAACTACCGCTTTTGCCAAGACAAATATCGGGCCTACACTCGCTGGGCGATGGGAGAGCAGATCACAGCAACCGATCTGGGATACATGCCGCAAATATTTCCCGGCATCGACGCACAGATCGAGCAAATTATCCGCGAGCGTAGCGGGTTCGAGACGCTGATGCAAGTGGAAGAAGACGACGACGAAGACGAAGTCTGTCCCGACTGCGGCTTCGCGAAAGACGAGTGCCAGTGCAATGAACTGGATGATCGAGAAGACTATTACGACGAAGGAGAAACCAAAGAACCATGAACGTATCGGGGCGCATCACTGTCGAGGATATCGAACGCGAAGTTAAAAGACTGCTGGACGCCGGATGGACGCGGGAAGTATTTGTCGAGGCTCTGCTGCGACGTTTGCATGAGATCGAAACGGAAGAAGAGCAGACGGACGGGATCGATTCGGTGGAGACCTGCTTCGGTCAACTGTTTCACGTGATCGGAACCGACCGAGCATTCCTGACGCGGGAAGAAGCGGAAGGCTATGCACAAACCTTGAAAGGAGAAAAGAATCGTGTGGACTGAAGAGAGTAAGCGCGAGTTCGATCAAAACATGCTACTTGAGCGTGACTGGCGACTGCGACAATTCGCCGCCGAAGACAGGCGCGATTATGAGCATGCCAAGTTTTGTCACAAGATGCGTTGGCGGTGCATGGACGCAGCAATCGACGCACTGAAACCCATCGCAGAACAAGCAAATTAAGAAACCATGTCGGCCACTCTCACGAGTGGCCCGACGTGTCGAAAAGGAGAGAATCACCATGGCTCATTTCAAAACGCTGTGCGGCGACTGCCACACCTACACGGAAAAGGACTTCGCCGCGAGACCTCTCGTTTGTTACCACTGCGGCAGCGATTTCCTCGCCGTGAAAGAAATTACTGGTCCGTCCGGAGACGTCGTCGCCAGAGTGCGCAAGCTGGCGAATGACGGCATGTCGTGGGAGACGTTGCAGAAATCATTCGACCTCAGTGCTGAAACGCTCGCCGCCATCCTTCAAGGCGACTACGGAGAAGGCGAATTTACCCCGCATTACGTCAGCGTCACAGACCGCATGTCGCGCTGGATCGACGACATGCGCAAGAAAAAGGTGCTGCCATGACCGCGAATACTTGGGTGCGGGGCTGGAGCATCGCGAGTAGAAGTGACCCGAACACTAAACATCGCGTGAGTCAAGCGCGAGATGGTCACTTCGGTTGCTCTTGCGGCAAGTGGTGTTTCGCAAAGAAACCGAAACCCGATTGCCATCACATCGTTGAAGTGAAGAACAATCTCGGCCTGCTCGAAAGGGTCGCGGGCATCAAGCAAATGGAGAAAACGCTTCCCGGTACCCTCGTGCGAGCGGAATTGAGCACGCCCGCATACATAATCACTGAACTGAGCGCGCAGGAATTAATCACTCTGTCCAAGCGGAAAGTGAGGCGGTGCGATGAATTCTGAATACTTGTTGCAAGCGGACGAGAAATCGTTCTGTCCCGTATGTCGCAAGCCGGTCTGTTTGCTCTGTCGTCGTGATGGACGAACACGCGGCTGGCCTTGGTTCTATATCTGTTTCGGTTGTCAACTCGTGGCGCAAGTAGGCGAAGGAGAAGTCCCCCGAGCCGAAAGCGAGGGCAGTGGTCATGAATTCGAAGGAGTGCATCGAGGTCGCGAAGTGGCTGGCTGATCTTTCGCGCAGTCGCAAACACAAAACGCTCGAAGCAAAATTGCAAGCGATCGATCTCGCGATCACGATTTATCTCGTGGCGACGATCAAGGAAAGGAGTGAACCAACCAATGGCAAGAACGGAGTTCGGAAAAAATCGAACATCCTGCGCATGCCACCTCTGCGTGACTAACTGTCGATTCATGCCGGGATTTCTAATCCCGGCAGATCTCGACCGTCTGTTGCCACCGAATGCGGACCCGTTCAAGTGGGCGGAAAGAAATCTGCTTGCGAGTCCGGGGGCGATGGTTATGAAGGACGGGCAAATCTTCCGCATTCCAACACTGGTCCCGGCAACCAAGAGCGATGGATCGTGCATGCACCTCAGCGATAAAAACTTGTGCACGATTCATGAGAACGCGCCATTCGGTTGCGCCTTCTTCGATTGTGGCCCGCCTCCCGAGGGGCTTTCGGAAGCGGGCCTGCGAGCAGTGATGGAAGAATGGCGAAAATGCAGCAGCCTGTACTTTTTGCTGTGGCACCATCTCAACACTCGCGGCAAGACGCAGCGCAGCCCGGAAGAATCCCGACGCCGGATGCGTGAAGCGCTGGAAGCAGAAGCAGAAGAACAGCGCAAGATTGAAATCGCAATCGAGCGTCTGGAAATTATGGAGCGCGAACAACCGGAACAGTTTGTACGGTTGAAAAAATGGATCGAAAGTCTTCACGACCGGGAATGAACACCGAAAGGAGAGAAACTCAATGACACGCTGGACCGCATTGCTCGATCCGGACTGTCCCGATGTCGAGCTTTTCATCGACGGGCTCTTCGAGGATCCGCCCATCGGCGCGGTCATCGACGACGTGATCGAGGACTTCACTACAAATCACCATGCCCACTGCGTTCGCTGCAACGCATACAAGCCGCAGATCCCGTAAAACGCCGCACACTGTTTCCCGCACTCACGTGCGGGATGCGGTGTCGCTGTAGAACCCCAAAAAGATCAAAGGAGAGCAAACACAAATGACAACTCTAACGCTGTTGCTCGTGCTGTTGGGCGGACTCGCTCC
>Ga0066903_100004023_pt1 | contig 12263 bp, 10 predicted proteins | sample PanSoiMetaGPlot1_FD_67491 | JGI IMG/M metagenome (GOLD analysis project Ga0066903, IMG submission 67491) | Tropical forest soil microbial communities from Panama analyzed to predict greenhouse gas emissions - Panama Soil - Plot 1 (version 2) | ecosystem: Environmental > Terrestrial > Soil >...
GCCCCGACGGTGCCGCCGGCGAGTGCCCCGGCAATGATGTGCCAACCGGGCGTAAGCGCCGCGGCGCAAAGCACGGCGACGGCTGCGGCCGAAATCCACGGCAGCAAGTCGGCCCGTCCCCGCCACTGACCGACGATAATCGCAGTGAAGAAAGCGAGCATCACCGCGTCGAAGCCGAACCGCGACACATCGCCGAGGATGGCGCCGGCGAGGGCACCGACGGCGGTTGCCACGATCCACGTCACCCACATCAGGATTCCGGCGCCGAACAGGATTCCCGCATCCGTCTCGCCCTTGGCCCACGCCGCCATGGCGTACGCGAAATTCGCATCGCTGAGAAAGACGAGCGCGCCGATCCGGCGTGCCAGCGGGACCTGCAGCAGCCACGGCGCGAGTACCGCGCCGAGCAGGATCATGCGCGCGTTGACGGCAAGAACGGTGAGCACGAGCATGGCGAGCGGCAGCGGCGCATGCCAGAGATCGAGCGCGGCAAACTGCGCTGCGCCTGCGAAAATCGCGAGGCTCATCAGAATGCTGATCTCCGCCGGGACGGCCTTGGTGGAGGCGGCAACCCCAAAGGCGATGCCAAATGGGATTGTGAAGGCCGCAATCGGTGCGATTTCCACGCAACCGCGCCAGACGCCGCGAGCGGTGACGCGCGGACGCTTACCAACCAAATCAGACATGGACTTTGAAAGGATGCAAAGCCAACAGCAAGCCTTCAGCGCTGGTCAGGGGCTTTGCTGCGGTCGACGCGCCCCCCGCGTCCCACCGAGCGGCAGATCATCACCGGATTCCTTACAGTAGCTGCGGGTCGACGCAAGCATTCCGCTGCATTTCGCGATGAAATTTGACAGCGTACCCTCGAACGGGCCGCGCATGACATAGGGGCTGTTGTCCTGGGTCTTGAGCAGTCGCAGCTTAGAATGCGCGGGCAACTTGAAAACGTGGTTGTCCGGCAGCCGATCCCCCACGGCCACGCCAACACCGCGAGCGCCTGTCACGAGGAGCTCTGCCGCAGCGGGGTTTGCTGCTGCCGCCAGCAAAGCCACGCTGAAGACGAGGGAGATAGTTTGCTTCGATGCAGTCATTGTCTTGCTCACCAACGGGCGATCTGTTGTGCCGATGACCGATCATATCTCATTTCAAAGACGTTGGGGCTACCCCCCGGTCCTTCGGACGCTTTGCGATCGGGCCCGCCGCCACTCTCGAACTGACTCATGAGCTTGAAGAGAGCGAACAACGTCAGGAGCACGAATACGGCCGATTTGGTCCGGATCATGCAAATGATGAAAGCTGAGCACGGACATAGACGCCGACGGCGGCGAGGGCCATCACAAGCGCACAGTCAAGAGGATCTTTTTCACACCGCACCCCCTTGAAACGACCGCCCAAGAGCAAGGCGGCGACGCGGTATCAAGGCGGATTGCTAGGCGGTGGACTTTCCTGCGCGTGCGACGCAAATGGGTCAAGCTGAAGACGGATACAGATGCCCGCTGCGGCCAAGGCGACCACGATAACGCAGGTGACAACTATCTTACCCATGCTACACCCCACCAAGAGCAGTTTTGAACAAAGCTCCTGCGGCCGAGCAACAACAGCGACCTGCGCCAATCTGAGGCAAAGCAGATTTCTGTGACTTCCCGTATGTAGCTCGAGCATTGGCACGGAAGCCAGGATGCGAGGCCGTTCCTCGGCGACGGGCAATGACGATATCCGGGGGCCGCCAAAGAGCGAACAAAGTCATGCTGCAAGTGCCACCTGCTGTTGCGAAGATGATGCAAGACGGTCGCTTGCGCATTACACTGAAGCCGAAGTTTGATCACGGTGATCCCATTGCGCGGGTTCAAGAGGGGAGGGCACGATGAAACCTATTTTTCGTTGGTCATTCCGGTTGTCGATTGCCGCGCTAGCCGCACAATTGGTCGTCCAACCGTTTCCGGCAGCTGCGCAAAGTCCCGATGATGCGAGGAAGGCCGTCAAAGCAACATCCAACGACGACTTGCTCTTAGAATATCAGCGCCGCGACGCACGGCGATCCGGCGCGACGCAACAGGCTGCGGGGAGATCGGCAACCCGAGGAATCGAATTGCCGATTTCCCGACTCGACGACGGAAGTCTTGTCAAGGCAACGCGTGACGAGGCGCGCCAACGAGTCATATATGGCACTGACTATCGAACGGATTGGTATGAGATCAAGAGTCCAGCGATCCTGGCGCTCGCCCGCGCCTCCGTCGCCCTCTTCAAGCCAACGGACATTCAGATCGAAACGAACGGGGCTGTCCAGCTCGGATTGAAACCGTTGAAGGATGCTCAAGGCCTGTGCCCTGATGAAAAATTTGTGTCGCAGCCGTCGGGCGCATTTTGCTCCGGCACGCTGGTCGCACCTGATCTCGTGCTGACCGCCGGTCACTGCGTGCGCGAAATCTCCCCAAATAAAGGGGGCGACGTGGTGCCACCCATTACGTCCACGCGGTTCGTTTTCGGATATCAAATGAACAGCGCCGCGGCCTCTGCACCTATTTCTTCCGCCCAGGTCTTCAGCGGTCGCGAGGCGGTCGCAGGCACGTGGAATAGGGGTTTCGCCAATGATTGGGCGTTGGTACGGCTCTCAAAACCCGTGCCATCCGACATTGCTCAACCGGTCTCGAGCTGGGATACGGCGCCTGTCGAACTAAACCAGAAAGTTTTTGTCATCGGTTTCCCGAGCGGCATCCCCCTGAAATATGCGCCGGGTGCCTTCGTGCGTGAGAACTCGGAACAGAGCTATTTTGTCGCCACACTGGATACGTTCGGCGGCAATTCTGGATCGGGGGTATACGACGAAGCGTCGAACAAGCTGATCGGCGTCCTTGTCCGCGGCGACACCGACTATGTGCGCGACCAAAGCAAGAGTTGCAATCGCGTGCATCTTTGTCCGACGACCGGTTGCATGGGCGAGCACGTGACTCGGATCAGTGGTGTACGCAAGCCCTGACGCATGCTGTCATCTCTCAATGACTGAAGTGATTTTGACTGCTCGGCTGCCAATCGCCGTTCGCGCTCAGTTCGCAATTCGTAAGAAGGCCTTCGACGCCAATGGTCGCGAGAGGTTCGCTGCCGGGTGGTGACAGTCTCGCGTCCTGTTATGCCGTGTCGAGCCATAGCGAACATTGCGCGCCAGCTTGGACGGGTGCTCGACAGGATTCTTGATCGAGATCGTCGTCCTTTTCGGCAGCTTCAATTCCTTCCATGAGAAGGACAGCGTCATCCCATCGGGAAAATTGCCTTTGCACGCATCGGGCGTAAGCCGCCGCACTTCGATCGATGCCCCGCGTGACCCGGTGCGATGAGACGTGATTTGGAAGTCTGATTTCTCCGTGCATCCACCCGTCGACACCGTCAGCGTAAGCCCCTTCTTGGTCGGCTTAGCGGACAGTAGCCTCTCCAGCGCAGGGGGCTCCGCCCGCACGACTTGTCCAAATGGCAACGGAACGAGGGCGCATAGGAGCACGACTAGTCGGTTAGGACGCAATACCCTGAACATTGGTGTCGACCCTGCATGGAGTGGTGGCACAACGCCGACACTTCGCCGAGCGATGCGCGGCCGAAGAATAGCAGTCAATCTAGCCAACTTCGTTAATCCTGGATAGTTGCTGCCCCAACATGTCCACGAAACGCGAGGTAACCTGAATCTCGAACGGGACAGACCGCAAAGCTTTGCGCACCAGTAACCGTTAACTTTGCTTCGGTGGCAGTTCCCGGTGCCAATTGATTTTGCAAGACATCGGCGAGGCCCATCCCGGGCGATGCAGGCCCAGTCAGCTTGGACCTTGACGACGGCCACTAGGGTCTCGGCTTGCAACCGACGCCCGACCGCATTCCCAGCGTCGCAGTGTACATCAGGTCAGCAACCACGACGTGAGTAGGTCTGGAGATCGGCGGCTCGCCAGCGCTAAGCCGCGTCAAGATGGCGGGGAAGCGTAGTATCAGCGCGGAGTTGTCGGCGGACCCACCGCATGGATCCCTCCTCCAAGCTCGCGCTGGACCTGTCCCTTTGCGCTACCTTAACATCATGGCAGCGGCGCGCGAACAGACGCCTTTCATTCGGCGGAATTTCTGGTCAACAGAACTTCGCCTCTGTGCGCAGTGAAGGGATGGTGTCAGCGTCGGCGAGTGGGGAGCAAGACGATGCGGAGTTCCGAGCGTTCGAGGCGCAGCCGCGCCCTATCAGACCGGGCCGTCGGCGCTCGCACGGGCTGGTTTCTTTCCGCTTGGGCGGCGATCCTTTGGCTGACCACCAGTTTTGCGGCCGCGCAACCGGCCCACTTGAGGGTCATGCCGGACAGAATGCCGTCTGCGATCTTCAAGCAGATGGTGACGCACGACAAGCTCATTGGTTCCCCCGGCCTAGCGTGGCGACAGCGCGCGGTGACCGTGGCGTTCAAAGGAGGGGATGATCATTTATACGCGCTGATCGAAAGCGCGGCTTCAGAATGGACGGCGCTCGGCGGCGAGTTGCAGTTGTCCTTCCGGGACGATGCGGGGCACTTCCGCCACTGGACCACCGAGGACGTCAACCCCGCTGCCGACGTTCGTGTGTCGTTCGATGACATCGGCGATTTGGCTGGCTATTGGTCCGTCGTCGGCGTTATGGCCCAGAACATCGACGCCAAGGAGCCTACGATGAACCTTGGCGGGTTCATCGAAGCGCTTGCGCCTTATTTGCATGGGCAGAACTCGACGGCTTGGCTCGCGAGCTATGAGCACAGCGTGGTTCTGCACGAGTTTGGACACGCCCTCGGCCTCTCCCACGAGCACTTCAATCCGCAGTGCCAGGCCGACCTTAAGCTGAGCATGGTGATCACCTCGCTGATGCAGCCGCCGAACGGCTGGAGCGAGGAGCAAGCCAAGTTCAACATGGACGCGGGTTATTATTTTAACGTGCTCGCCGACCAAGCCGGACCGCTGGACACTCATCCGGTCAGCAGTTCCTCGACCGACCGCACATCGGTGATGCTCTACCCCTTCACTGACGATTTCTATCAGTCCGGCGCAGCCTCACCGTGCAAGCCTGCCGGTGCTTTGGGTTACGCGACCACTCTTTCAAGCGGCGACCGGCAGTTCTTCCTCAACAACTACGCGCACATCAGTTCGGCCAACTGATAAGACTTGAAGGAGCTGTCGCGGCGCCGCCGATTTCGCTCGCCGGCGCCGCGCTTCGTTATTTGTTCGCACTGCTGCGCTTGTGCGAACGCCGCGGCGAAACTTCACTTTGGTAGGGGCCGGGGAAATCGGCTCGCGGGCGTGCCGCAACGTCCGGACCGCCCTGCCATCCATAGGGCTGATTGTACTGACCCTGATAATAGCCTGAGTTGTAACCGGGGTAATAATCCGATCGATATTGAGCGGTAGCCGCCGTAGCGGAGATCAACACTGCCCCCGCGGCTGCAATCCAAACAGACCATCGCATGATCGTTGCTCCTTGTGTTTGACGCCGTGGTTTCGAGCGGCAGTAGTAGTTGCTTGTTCCGATCTGCGGAGACTCGGAAAACACGGAGACTGGTCGCCGCCGCGATCCACCTGTTGCTCGAAAGCTGATCCTTTTCTTCGGCCGCTCGAAAAATCCGCTGCGGATTTTTTGACAAATTCGAATCCAACCGAAATCAAGTTGCAATCAACAATGCGGTCTTCGCTCGGGCGAGCCTCTCGAACTGCCGACGCATGCGATACAGTCCGACGCGAAGTTAGAATCGGATCCCTTGAATCTCTCGTACGCACTGACGCGTGGAGGCGCACGCCATGAAGCTCACATCTGTGCTGCTCGCGACCGTCGTGGCTGCAGTGTGGCCAGATCCGTCACTGCAGAGCAGCGTCAAGACCGGCCAAGTGCGGTACGAATACTCGGATCCAAAAAATGACATGCAAAAGAGACTCCGCGACCGGATGAAAGAGATGCGGGTTCTCGAGCGGCTGAGTGAATTTCTCAGCCCGTTGCGACTGCCGCGTCCGCTCACCCTGAAAGTGCAAGGCTGCGATGGCCGGATCAACGCCTATTACTGGGACTACGAGGTCATGGTTTGCTACGAATACCTCGACTTCTTGCTCAAGGTCGCTCCTAACATGCCAACGCCGGAGGGCCTGACGAGGCAAGATGCTCTCGCCGGCATGACGGCCGACGTCTTCTTGCACGAAGCCGGCCATGCGGTCTTCGACATGCTGGGAACTCCTTTTCTCGGGCGCGAAGAGGACGCGGCAGACCAGTTCTCGGCTTACGTCCTGCTGCAAATGTCCCCGGATTGCGCCAGGCGCTTGATCCTCGCGGTCGCCTATTTGGGCAGCGCCCAGGCCCAGCGGGAAATGGCGCATCCAGTTCAGCTGTCACAGTTTGCTGATGTCCACGAACTCCCGGCCCAGCGCTACTTCAATGTGCTGTGCATGGCCTATGGCGCAGATCCGAAAGTGTTCGGCGACGCGGTCGAGCATTGGCACCTTCCGAAAGACAGAGCAAAGAATTGCCGCTACGAATATCGACGCTTCCAGTATGCGTTCAACGCGCTAATCGAGCCCTATGTCGACGAGGCGCTGGTCGAAAAGGTTAAAGCGAAGGGATTGCTCGTGGCGCTGTTCTATGCGGACCTATGAACCAAAGCCACGGTCCGCTCGGCCTCGAATACACAAACGCGAGGGATGATCCGCGAAACACGCCGACAGGTTTGCAGCATGCGCATGCTCGCCGCGTTTCTGTCGAATTCGGCGAACGGCACGAGGCCCTTTCGCGAGTCGGCGTGTTCCGCCACGGTCGCGAAGAACGCCGCCTCGCGGGTATCGAACCGGAAGACGCGCGCGGTCAGTCGAGATCGCTAACGCCTACAGCCCGTCATCGGTTCAGCTTCAGCAACTGGTTGTGAAGGACGTAACCGAGAGCGACGCCGTTCTCGGCGACATACGCCCAATCTCCCTCGGTTTTGACCACGGTCAGCAACGTGCCGGCCGGCAGTTGGCGCTTGGCATCACCGCGCGTCGCACTCGCCATCAGGTCCGCTGCCGCGACGGTAACGTGGGTCGGGACGCGCGAATAGGTTTCGCCTCCGCCTTCAAGCGCCGCCAGGATTTTCGTGTAGCGCGGCACGACCGCATAGTTGTTCTCGCCCAGAAGCACCTTCGGCGTCTGACAGTATTCCTGCTGCCGCACCACCGGGCAGGTCTTCATCTCCTTGGAATAGTCGCGGACTTTGTCCTCGACGTAATCCTTCAAATCGGTGAGCCAGATGAATGGTTTTTCGCTCCCGGCCTTGGCCAATCCTTCGAGGATGGCGTAGGTCAGCAATCCGTGCTGCTTGTAACCCTCGACCGCGCTCTGCTGATCGCTCGAGGCCGTGAACAGCGAGCGCCCGGTCGCCTCTTTCAGCCGCTGCTGGGCGGTGTCGTAGGCGACGTCGCGATTCTTCTGTCCGGGGCCGCCGACCACCAGGCTCATCGAGCCGGAATCGCAGGTGTCGAAGATGAAGATTGCCTTCTGTGCCGCGATCTTGGCGAACCAGTCCCGCCATTGGGTCTTGCCGACGCCCTGTTTGAGGATCGTCTCGTCGTCGAACGCCGTTGCATTGACCGGCACGAAATAGTAGTCGCCGTTGATCGTCTTGCCGTGCCCGGCGATGAAGAACAGGAAGACGTCGCTCGCCTTGACCTTGCCGCCCAACTCGGTGAAAACCGCGCCAAGTTTTTCGGACGTCACCTCGTTGTCGCGCAGCAGCGTCACTTGCGGTGCGCCGCGGTAATAGTCCTTGCCGGCCGCAGCAATCGCCGCGCTCAAGGTTTCGGCGTCGGACACCGCAAAGTTCAGTCGGCGTTTCACGTCCTGATAGCTGTTCACGCCGACAGCGAGGATATACAGGCTCGGCAGGCCTTTCAGCTTCCTCTCATCGACCTTGACGGCATCCGCCTCTGATTTCGACTCGATCATGCCGCTCCTGTTCTCGGCCGTCACCACGACGGCGTTGTCCGGATAAGTCAGCTCGAAGCTGCTTGTGATTTCGCCCTCGCGGTTGAGGCTGCCGGCGCCGTAATCGGATTGCACCACCGCGTCGTTGACCCGCCAGCCGATCCGGCCGATCCCGCCGCCGCGGTCGATGACGCGGGCAGTCACGTCAACCTTGACGACGGACCGCTCACGGCCATGCTCCTTTACGGTCTCTTCGCGAACCGCGGTGTTGATGATCTTCACCTCGGGCGCGATCCCGCTCTTGATGATGCTGTCCATGTTGATTTCGGCCGCGGCGGCCCGCACCTTGCCATCCAGATCGCCAGCGAACTTGGCGGCCACGAGATCAGGACGGAAGAACGCATCGCGTACCTGATCGCCGGCGACGTAGTCGGCAGCCTTGTCCAAGCCGTGGTTGATCTGCCAGCCGACGCGCTCCGCACCCTGCTTGGAGCCGCTGAAAAATCCCTCTGGCGTCCACATGACCCATTTGCCGTCGGTGCCGTAGAACAGCGTGACCAGCAGCTGCCGGCTCTTCACATCCCATAGCCGCACAGTCTGGTCGATCGAGCCGGAGACGAGATACTTGCCGTCAGGCGAAATCGCCACTGCATAGACATCGCCCTCGTGTCCGTTGAAGTCGCCGATCTTTTTGCCATCGCGGCTATAGGCGATAAGGCGACCGCCGCTGCCTCCCGAGATCACGGTCTCTCCGTCCGGGGTAAAGCCGGCGTCGTGATGGACGTAGCCATCTGAGTCAGGTCGCGCGATGCTCGTCTGCACCTTGCCGTCGTGCACGACATCAAGAATGGCATCATCAAAATTGTACGCACCGCCTGCTTTATGCTGCAGCGACCAGGTCCCAAAGTGATCCTGCGCACGAATCCAGCCTTCCTGGTTGCTGACCGCTTCCGGCTCCCCGAGAGGCTCGTCTGCGCTCGGAAGGCGCATCGTCATCTGCAGGGCACCGCGATAGTTCGAACTCCACGCGAACCGGCGGCCATCCGCCGAAAACGCGACCGAGAAGGCTCCCAAGCCGGTACCCCTCAAAACCGCCTCGGTCCTCCCGGTATTGGGATTCCAGACGCGGATTTCTTGATCGGCGGAGCCGGTCGCCAACAGGTGCCCATCGGGCAAGAATGCCGAGGCCAACACGCTGCTCGTATGTTCGTGATAGCCGCGCAGTTCTGCTCCCGACTCGACGCGGAAAACCCGCTGCGTTCGTCCGCAGCCCTCGAATCCGCACGTAGCAAGCAACAGCCGGCCGTCGGGGGAAAAGCGGAGCGAGCCGACGTAGCCGCCAAGCTTTGCAAAAGCGGTCGAGCGACGCGCGGCGCCCGTCTTGCCGTCCCAAAGGCGAATCTCGCCGTCATCGTCACCGCTCGCAACAGTGCCGTCCTTCTGCGAGATGGCGAGTGCCGAGACCTTGGCGTTATGACCCTCCATGGCCTTCAACAGCGCACCGTCCGCAACCCGCCACAGCCGCAAGGTGTTGTCGTTGCTGGCCGTCACCGCTCGCAAGCCGTCCGGCGTGAAGCCCACGCCAAAAATTCCGGCCTTGTGGCCTCGCAGCGCCGGATACAACGGCTGACGCTTTTCCAAGTCCCAAATAACGGCGGTGCTGTCTACGCTCCCCGAGATCAGCCGCCGACTGTCTGGTGAAAACGCGAGCGCGTAGACGGCGTTATCATGCCGGCCGGCAAGCAGCGCCTTCAATTCGCCTGTCGCGAAGTCGTAAAGCCGGATATCGCCAACGTTCCCATCTTTCACACCATTACCGGGGGACATCCATCCACCGACCGCCAGCCATCGGCCGTTGGGGGACAGCGCCATGGCATAGACCTTTCCCTCCGGCCCGGACGCCACCTGTCCGCGGATGGTGCGAACTGTCTTTTCCGATCGCCAATCCCACACCCGGACGACCTTGTCCTCACCGGCCGACACCAGATATTTGCCGTCGGGCGTGAAGGCGACAGCCCTGATGAACGATTGGTGTCCGCCGGTATCGAGCATCAAGAACGTTTTGTCCTCGCACCGTGCGCTCGAAACCGCCGCCAGGCACCAAGCCGAAACCGCCAGCAATACAAGTCCCCACCGCATGGATGATCCCCTCGCAAGCTGCAATGACTGTGATTGGGATCAGCTTAGCACGTCAGACAACATGTGGGAGATAGGGCGTTCACATTCGGTGGAAATTCTGATCCAAGCCGGGGCCGACTCCAGTCCCCGGTGATACAACTCACGTTCTGCGACATAAAAACTTTGGGGGGAGAAAGATGATCCGTAGAAGGGAATTCGTTGCCGCTCTGGCGCTTTGCGTTGGCGCACCAATGCTCCCGACCCTCGCGTTCGGTCAGAGAAACAAGCTGGCGGCTTTCGACGCCTTGCTGCAGAGAGCCATTGACAATGAGGACCTAATCGGCGCCGGACGCGGGCTGCGTGAGCGTCAAATCCAAGAATACGATTACTACATCAGCAAGGCTGCAGCCCCACGAATAGGTCGTTCATCGCGTCCGATTTCCGAGAGGGCCATCAAGTTGATCGTGAGCTTCGAAGTCACCAATGAGCAGGCGTACGGCAAGAAATATCAGGGTGCGACGTGGCCGAAGGGAGCATCGGGCGTAACGATCGGGATAGGGTACGATGTCGGCTATGTCACGACCGCGTGGCTGCATGAGGATTGGGACGGCCTCATGGAGGCCGGTCAAGCTGCGCTGCTGGAAAAGGCCTGCTCAATAACCGGTGAAAGAGCAAACGCGCTGCTTGGTCAGTTGAAGAGCATCAACATCCCCTGGACGCCGGCGTACCAGCAGTTTCGCGAGCGGACCGTCCCACTTTACGTCGCCGAAACGATATCGGCGCTGCCGAACTGTGATAAGCTGTCTGACGACTCCCTCGGAGCGCTTGTGTCACTCGTCTACAATAGAGGCGCGAGCTTTCAGAACACCGGCTCCCGCTATCAAGAAATGAGAGCCATTCGCCAATCCATGGCGCAAGGACGGTTCAAGGACATCCCCGACGAGCTGCGCACGATGAAGCGAATCTGGGCAGGCAATGCGTCGATGAAGGGTCTCCTCGTGAGACGCGACTTGGAAGCTAAGCTGTTCGAAGCGGGGCTCGGTTAGTTCAAAGCGTCGAGATCGCCGCATGACGGACGCCGATCGTTTGCAAAAGCTCAACCCGGAATATCTGGTCGGTGCCGCCATGCGCCGGGTTCGCTTCGGAGAGGGGCGGGGCCACAAACTGGCAAAGGCGGTTGGTTGCAGCAAAGGGAGGACACCACGGATTGTCGATGCTACCGCGGGACTCGGCCGAGATGCATTTCTTCTCGCCTCCCTTGGATGCCAAGTGGTTCTTCTCGAGCGCTCGCCCGCAGTGTACGCGCTGTTGCAACAGACCGTGGAGAGCGCGCGCACAAGCCCGGATCTGGCTGACGTGGTCGCGCGCATGCGATTGGTGCAAGGAGATGCGAGAAATCTGTTGCCCTCCTTGTATGCAGATGTCGTTTTGGTCGATCCCATGCACCCCTCCCGCAAGAAGACCGCTTTGGTCAAAGAAGAGATGCGCCTTTTGAGGCAGTTGGTCGGACCGGATTCGGATGCGCTGGAACTGATGCGCGTGGCGCTGGCGACGGCTCAAGAGCGGGTCGTCCTAAAATGGCCCAGACGGGCAGAACACTTGGAGGGGTTGGGTGTTCCGTCTTATCAGATCGTCGGCAAGACGACGCGGTATGAGGTCTTCCTCACTCGACAGCCCTCGGGTATCTCCTAGAGCGCATCAAGTGCGCCCCGCACGGCGTCGAAACACTCGACCGGTACACTCAGGGCAGCCAGCTGCCTTGAGGGCTTCGATAGTGCTCGGCGTCCCATCCTCTCCCAGCGTAAGCTCTGCATTACACGAAGCACAGACGTACACGCGCGGACCGGATCTGAATTGAGCGGTATAGAGCGCCGCATCCCACGTGAGCATTTCTTTGGACGGCGGCACGACCTGCACCAGCTCGAAAAGCTGACCTACGTTCCCCAGAACCGTCGCTCCAACGTATCGATTGAATCCTGACCGAATACGTCTAATCGCAAACCCCAGTTCAAGTGACAGCTGCTGCAATTCATGAAGTTGCTCGCCGGACCATTCTGCAAAAGAAAAGAAGACCTGCCCGGAAACAGCCGGCATCAGTGCCTCTGCCCCTCTTGCAAGGAAGAGCCGCGCGCCGGCCAGCGTATAAGGAGGATCCGTCTCGACGACATCAAAGTTTCCTCGGAGATGCTCTGGCAGCGGTTCGCGCAAATCGTGATGAACC